>Ga0302134_10000188_pt1 | contig 23783 bp, 25 predicted proteins | sample CB9_SCM_MG_FD_203123 | JGI IMG/M metagenome (GOLD analysis project Ga0302134, IMG submission 203123) | Marine microbial communities from Western Arctic Ocean, Canada - CB9_SCM | ecosystem: Environmental > Aquatic > Marine > Oceanic | place: Canada: Western Arctic Ocean | collected 2017-09-19
TTTGATACTCAGTGCCATAAATTAAATCAATGGTGGCATTCATGCCCTTGAGTAGCTTGGTGGCTTCAAGTCCCGATGCCTTGTCATGGTTTCGGCCCAAACCTTTCAGCTCTAGATCGTTGTAGCTTTGAACTCCTAGTGAGTAGCGATTAATGCCTAATGCAGAGAGATCACTCAGTTTGTTCGCGCTCACATCTCTTGGATTCATCTCAAAGGTAATTTCCATATCTTTGCTTAAAGGGTTTTGTTTTACAGCGTCTAAAATAATTGCAATGGCTTCCGCCGAAGCCAGCGAGGGTGTTCCGCCACCAAAATAAACACTGCAAAACTCTCTTCCATCAATTAATGCAGCTGAATCCTCAAGATCTTGCGCAATTGCATGCGCCAGTTTTTGGTCATTTTGTTTAACAGGTTCAGTGGTGATAGAGAAATCACAATAAGGGCATTGCACCTCACACCAGGGCAAATGAATATATAAACTTAGCGGCGGTTTAGAGAGAGGCAAAGGTATAAATTTTTTGTCTTAGAGTCTTGGTAGCAAGACCGCGATGGCTTAATGTTGCTTTTTCTTCTGGTGTGATTTGTGCCAATGAAAGCGAATAGCCTTCGGGGTAGAACATTGGATCATACCCAAAACCGCCGCTGCCTTGCTCAGCGAGTTTAACCCTACCCGCAAGTGTTCCTGTGGCTATTAATGGGAATGGATCTGATGCCTCTTTAATCATGGCAAGCACACAGACAAAATAAGCTTTCGTTTCTTGGAGATTAATATTTTGAAGCTCTTGTTGTAGATGCTGTCGATTCTCTTCATCACTCGCATCGTCTTTTGCATATCTTGCAGAGTGGAGGCCCGGCATATTATTGAGGGCAGGAACTATGAGGCCTGAATCATCTCCAAGTGAAGCTAAGCCAGTGGCTTTGGAGGCAACCCTAGCTTTATGCAAGCTGTTTTCAATAAAGGTTTTGCCCACCTCCTCTTCTGGAACAACGCCAAATGAGTCTTGAGAGATCACTGCAAATTCTGGAAGCAGGAGTGCAAATTCTTTGAGCTTGCCTTGATTGCTAGTTGCAATGATTAGCTTGGGCTTATTTTCCAAGAAGGTATATCGCCTCTGCAGCTAAAAAATTAGGAAAGCAGTTGGTGAGCCAGGATGTTTTGCCCCGCCTATTAAGATAAATTTTTTTATGAATATTAAATTGCTCGGCGTCACAGAGCTCTTCAAAATCAGCAATGGTGCACAAATGCAAGTTCGTGGTTTCATACCACTTAGCAGGCAATTGGGACGAAGAGGGCATTTTGCCTTTTAACAAACCAGTTCTTAGCTCCCAGTTCCCAAAGTTAGGCAGAGTAATCACACACTGATTGGCGACTTCTAAAATATTTTGCAGAGCCTCTTTAGGTTTGCGAAGACATTGAATGGAGCTGGCCATAATGGCGACATCAAAGCCCATATTTTTATATTCTAGCAACCCAGCATCAATGTCTTGTTGGATCACCGACATGCCATTTTTAATGCAGTCTTGAATTTTCTGAGGGTCGTTTTCTACTCCATAGCCCGTGGTAGCCTTTGCAAGGCTGAGGGCTTTTAATAGCGAGCCATCGCCGCACCCAAAGTCTATAACTTTTGAGTTAGCTCCGACCCAATCAATTACAATTTGCTCAAGAGAGTTCATCGTTGTTCTCCAGAAAATTTTGTAAGCTTGTTGAGTATTCATCCGAGTCAAACAAAAAGCTGTCATGACCATAATCACCTTCCAGCTCAACATATGAACTTCTAACCCCTGCTTTGATTGCAGACATTTGAATATCTTTGCCGTACTCCTTTGGGAAAAGCCAATCTGAGTTAAAAGAAGCAATAAAGAGCTTGGCTTGAATTTTCTTAAAACATTCCACAAGGTCTTGATCAAAATCTTTTGCTGGATCAAAACTGTCCATGGCTTTGGTCATCAAGATGTAACTATTGGCATCAAAAGTTTCTGCAAACTGCTCTCCTTTGTACTGAAGATAATTCTCAACCTCGTAGCTCACTTTTGAATCTATTTTTGTTTTTGGGTTTTGCAGCTTACGTCCAAATCTTTTGCTCATATTGGCCTCTGATAAGTAGGTAATATGCCCAAGCATGCGTGCAGCTTTCAGGCCTTGTTTAGGTTTTAAGCCTTGGGCAAGATAATTGCCATCAAAAAAATTTTCATCCTTCCTGATTATTTCTCGAGCGACCTCATTAAGGGCTATGTTTTGAGAGCTTATTTTTGATGACGCAGCAATAATCGCCGCTTTTTTTAGCTTATCGGGATAAGTAATCGCCCATTGCAAAGCCTGCATTCCGCCCAGACTGCCACCTGCAACCATTTCCCAGGAATCAATCTCAAAATGATCTAATAAATTTTTTTGCGCCTTTACCCAATCCTGAACTGAGACTTCTGGGAAAGCAGAGCCGAAAGGCAGGTTCGTCGCTGGGTCCAAAGAGATAGGCCCAGAAGAACCATGACAGCCTCCAAGATTATTTAGAGAGACCACAAAATACTTAGAGGTATCTATGGTTTTTCCATCTCCAACCATCTGATCCCACCAACCAGCCTTGGTTTCTTCACTTTTCATGCCGGCCGCATGATGATTCCCAGAAAAAGCATGACAGACGAGTACCGCATTATCCTTGGTGGAATTTAATTCACCATAGGTTTCAACCATTAATTCAAAAGAGGGAAGCGTTGTTCCCGACTCCAGCTCGAGAGGCAGATCAAAAAGAATTTTTTGGGTACAAGTTTTCATGCAAGCGAACTGAGAACCTTAATCAGCGAGGAGTTAATAAAATTTAATAGCATGAGGCCGATAATGGGGGTGAAATCCAATCCGCCCATTGGAGGAACATACTTCCGAATAGGGTTAAGAACAGCGCCTGACATTTCTTCAACGATTTGAAGCAGAGGGTGGTTATTTCCAGGTGCCACCCAGCTTAAAATGACTGACCCAATGACACTGTAAAACAGGATTCGAAAACAAGAATTGATAACATCCACTGACGCGATTAAAAGCAAGGCTAGGGGCTGATATCCGGTCGAGTAGACAAGGTAAAAAGAAACAAATTTTAATAACAAGGCAAACGCCAGAGCTGCCAGAAGAGGGTTGAAAAAAAAGAATATAGACTTTGAGACTGGCTCCAAGTAGGTCGCAAATATTTTAACTATAGGATTGAAGTAATTGATTCTAAAGAGTCTAAACATTGCCAGAATGATAAAAGCGTAGCTTGCAAAGCCAAGAATTATTGCGAGTGGTCCTGTCATGTTAGCTCCTTCAAAATATTAGCTCTCATTATTAATTTCAATTGATCGCTGCTCCGCAGCTTTAAAGGCTTCTTCAAACACTGCATCTATATTATTTTCTTCAAGGGATTCTAGGCCTGCTTGAGTGGTTCCGCCGGGTGATTTTATCTTATTTATTAAAATTTCAAAATCACGTTCCTGGCTAAACAAATCACCAAGACTTCCCACAAAGTCTTTAAACATATCAATCGCCTGCTCATCATTGCCTTTGTTTAGCTCTTTGAGCTTGTTCAGGTAGGTATTTAAAACCTTAAACAAGAAAGCTTGGCCACTGCCAACAATGCTGGTAAAGACATGGATATCATCCTCCTTGTCCATGATCATGACATGACCCACTTTTTTAAATAGCTCAATTGACTGTTGAAATGCATGCAGTGTTTTATTCTCAGAATAAAGCGCAGTGATTCCTTTGTTGTAGGCAGACGCTGTATTAGGCATGGCCCGAATCACTAAACCAGGACTCGGATATTGAGCTATTTCTATTCCAGCTACAAGGGTTAAGACTGGGGTGTTGGGCGCAACATTCATAATGTCTTGAGCGGTGGCAACTGCATCTTTGGGTTTGACCGCAAGAACGATGAGGTCAAATAAATTATCAGCCAAAGACTCTAGCGACTGCACAGAGATTTGCTGACTCTCTAGAAGAGATATTTTTTCTAGATTTCTTTCAATGCATACAATATCTGCTGGTAAGACTTGAGCCTTTAATAGCCCTGAAATGATTGCTTGCGCTATATTACCAGCACCCACAAAACAGATTTTCATGTTCGAGCTCCCATTAGCGTCTCACCAATTCTAACCATGGATGATCCCGCGGCGATGGCTTCCTCAAAGTCTCCCGATGTTCCCAGAGAGAGCTCCGTACAATCTGGAAAAATCTCCAGCAACGAGTGTTGGAGTTGCTGAATGCGCGCATAAGTTTTTAATTTATCCTGATCGCTTGCATGAATATTAGGCATGAACATTAACCCTTTAAGTTTCAAGCTAGAGTAATGCGTATTTAGCTCTGAAGCAAAAGCTATGAGCTCCTCCGGCTTGATCCCAGATTTAGATGCTTCACTATCAACATTAACCTGAATGAGCACAGAGATTTCTTTATTCAAGTCTTTACAAGCTTCGTCTAGTTTTTTAGCGACCTTGGCTCTATCCACCGAGTGAACCCAAGAGGCTGACTCAGCAATCAATTTGAGTTTATTGGTTTGAATCGGCCCAATAAAATGCCACACAATATCTTTTGGGCATTGCGCAGCTTTTTGAGAAAGCTCCTGCGCATAATTTTCACCAAAGTGGCGCATTCCCAATCCATAAGCCTCTTCAATCGTTGCTTGAGACTGCAGTTTAGATACAGCAATTAAAGTGACGGGTCTGGATCGATTTGTAGCTTTAAGGCATGCAACCTCGATAGCTTGCTGAACCGAATGCATTCTCGATGCTATGTTTTGATGCATGTTTTTAAAATCAAAGGTTGGCGATTATTTTTTATCAGAACTTCACGAGCGTTATTAACCTCTGATTTGGTTTCATAGGGCCCTGACATCACCCTAAACAGAGTTTTACCTGGCATAGAAGCGCTAAATGTTTTTTCTACATATGCCTCGAGTCCGAAAGTGAGCATTGCTCCAAGCTGCTCTTGCGCATAGATTCTTTTGCCATAGGTTTCAATTTGAAGTCGATACTCACAATTCTCTGCTGTGACAATACCCTCCAATTCTATAAAGATCGTATCGTGCTCTAAATCTATTGGATACGAAATCTCTACAGTGGGGTTAGCCACATGTCCTCTCAAATTTTTGACATCTGTTTTTAAGATGAGGTTGGTGGCTAAAAGAAGTAGGGCAGCCATCCCGCCGATTAAAAAGAAGTGTTTGAGCTTTATTGGCTGATCAAGCTGCCTTTTTGCTCGCAGTGATGCAGAGGGTGTTTTGCGCTTGGATGAATTAATAGGATGTTTTTTTGCAAAATCTTTCACGAGGCTTACATTTTCTCTAGCGACTCAATACCAATAAGCTCAAGAGAAGATGCGATGACATTTTTTACTAAATCTAATGCCCTTAACATGTTCACCTGATCTTGCTCAGCAGCTTTTAAAATATTTGTATCATTATAAAAATGATGGAATCCCTGGGCCAAGTCTCTTAGATAGTAAATGATCAGGTGCGGCTGAAGATTTTCACCAGCACCCTTAACCACAAAAGGGAAGTTGAGAGCTAATTGAATTAAGTCGTCGCAAGCATGAAACTCATTAAAATTTTTAAATGCCTCGGGCAAAGTGTTACCCAGGGCCATATATTTTTTTTGCACCGAGCAAATTCTTGCATGAGCATATTGCACATAATAGTAGAGGTTGTCCTTTGAGTGACTTCTCGCCACCCCAATATCAAAGTCTAGGTGTTGATCAGCTTGTTTGGAGAGATAGTAGAATCTTGCAGCATCAGTCCCAATATCATCAATCAATTGCTTAAGAGTGTAGAAATTACCACTGCGAGTAGACATCTTCACCTTCGCCCCATCTTCAAAAAGATTAGCAAATTGCACCAACTGAACTTGCATTTGATTTTTGTGATAGCCCATTGCTTCAATGGTTGCTTCGATTCGCTTGATGTAACCATGATGATCCGAACCCCAGACGTTAATAATGGTATCAAAACCTCTGTCTAATTTATTTTTATGGTATGCCAGATCTGCAGATAAGTAGGTGCCTCTTCCATTCTCTCTAATAATCACCCTATCTTTGTCATCTCCAAATTTTGTAGACTCTAGCCAAACTGCACCAGCCTTTTCATAGGCATGCTCTTGCTTCACTTTGCGCAGGGCTTTTGCAATAGCTGACGTCTCATCAGATAACTCTCCCAGGGAGGATTCAAAAAACCACTGATCAAACTCCACCTTAAACTCAGTTAAATCATCTTTAATGGACTGAGTAACATAGGTCAATCCCCCAGACCTAATCACCGGCCAAAGGTCCGAATAGCTTGATTGAATGCGTGTAATTAATTCATCGATTTCAGCTTCTGGATCCTTAGGAAGATCCTTGCATAATTCGTCTTTTTGAATATTTTGAGTTTTGCTATCTAGCTTAATGGAATCAGCAATCTCTAAGACATAACTGCCTTTGTATCCTGAGGCTGGAAAACTGGCATCATCAAAACAAGAGAATTTTCTTAAAAAGATACTGCAAGCCAATATATCAACTTGACGGCCCGCATCATTTACATAATATTCTTTCTCTACTTGGTGCCCTAGGCTAGAAAGAATTCTAGCAATTGCGTCACCATAGGCTGCTCCTCGACCATGCCCAACATGCAAGGGCCCAGTTGGATTAGCAGATACAAACTCTATTTGAATTTTTTCTTGCAGGGAGCTATCAACGCTTGGGGTCAAGTTCACAGCCTGCTCTACCTGTTGTAAAAAAGCGCTCTGAGTTAAAAAGATGTTCACAAAGCCAGGGCCTGCAATCTCAACTCTATCAACACCATCAGCTGACCCAATAACCGCTGCTAACTTTACTGCTAATTCCTTGGGGTTTGTTTTTGTTAGCCCAGAAGCCACAAGACACAAATTTGTAGTCCAGTGACCTTTGTCTAGGGAATCAGCAAGATGGAGTTTATGTTTTTTAATTAACAGGTTTTTCTGGTCGCTAGCAAGACCCAGATCATTGTCAATAAAACTATTTAACGCTAATGAGAGTTGAGTAAACAAAAATTAAACCCTTCCGGAGTATTCCCCTGATCTTGTATCCACCTTAATCTTTTCACCCTCTTCAACAAAAAGCGGGACTTGGATGGTCACCCCAGTTTCTAGCTCAGCAGGTTTAGTTGCCCCTGAGACAGTGTCCCCTTTAATGCCAGGGTCAGACTTAGCAATTGTTAACTCTACAAATGCTGGAGGCTCAACAGATATTGGCTCATCATTCCAAATAACCACTTCACAATTTTCTTGACCGATTAACCATTTTTTTGCTTCCGCAACAACTTTTTCAGTGATTCCAATTTGCTCAAAAGTCGAAGAGTTCATGAAATGCCAGAAATCACCATCAGAGTAGAGGTAACTCATCTCAGCGGTGCTCACATCTGCCTCTTCAACAGATTCTCCAGACTTATAGGTTTTATCAATCACCTTGTCTGTAATTAAGTTTCTAAACTTGACGCGCATTACAGCCTGCCCTTTGCCTGGTTTGTGAAACTCATGCTCGATGATGGAGCAAGGTTGCCCACTAATAATAATTTTGAGTCCGTTTTTAAATTGGCTTGTTGATATTTTCATTGTGTGATTTACTTTCTTCTTCTACTTTTTAAGGAGTTTGTTCGGATGCATAAATTATTATTATCTACTTTATTACTGTCTATTGTCGTTATTTCTTCTTGTTCTAGTCAACAAGCTTCTGCCTTAAATGAATCTGATGTAGAAACATTTCTTGAGAGAGTTGAGCTAGAAGACAAAACTCTTGGTCCTGTAGCAAGCTCCGCTTATTGGATAGGCTCTAATTTTATCACCTATGATTCTCAGAAAGTAGTTGCGGATTATGGAAAACGATTCCAACTTCTAGCTCTAGAGCGCGCAAGGCAGGCCTCTACCTTTGATAAGGTTCAGGTCTCAGAACAAAATAGAAGAAAACTTAATTTGATTAAAAATTCATTTGTCATGCCGTCTCCGCTTGATGATGCGCTGGCTGGAGAGATTGCTGGCATTAGCGCAGAGTTGGATGCTATGTATGGTACGGGACAGCATTGTTTTGGTGAGGGAGATTGCTACGACTTAGAGGCATTTGAAGCCATCATTGATAACTCTAGAGATCCAGATGAGCTATTAAAGGCTTGGGAAGGCTGGAGAAATATTGGCAAGCCCATGAAAGATATGTATCTCAGAATGGTTGAGATTGGGAACCAAGGCGCTCAAGATCTAGGTTATACCGGCTTAACTGATTTATGGTTTAGCCAGTACGACATGGAAGCAGATGACTTTCTAGCCGAAACAGATAGGGTCTGGGATGAGCTTAAGCCGCTTTATGATGCATTACATTGCCATGTTCGAAACGAGCTCTCTGAGCATTATGGCGAAGCAGTTGTGTCTAAAGAGGGCTCTATGCCAGCACATGTGCTTGGAAATATGTGGGGCCAATCATGGGCAAATATCTATGACTTGGTTTACACGCCAGACAATCCCGCGGCTGATACCAATATTGATTTAACCAAAATCTTGGCAGAAAAAGATATTGGCGAGATAGAAATGGTAGAAATTGCAGAAAATTTCTTTCTGTCACTTGGGTTTGAGCCGCTGCCTAAAACTTTTTGGGAGAGATCGCTCTTTATTAAGCCTCAAGATCATAATGTTGTATGCCATGCATCCGCTTGGGATTTGGATTCAGATGCAAATGATCTGAGGGTTAAAATGTGTATTGAGCGAAATGCAGAGGACTTCTCTACCATTCACCATGAGCTTGGTCATATTTTTTACTATCAGGCTTATAGCGAGCAGCCCAGTATATTTCAAAGCGGAGCCAATGATGGTTTTCATGAGGCGGTGGGAGACTTATTAACTCTATCTATTACACCGGACTATTATCATAAGATTGGCATGATTACTGAGGCAGAGGCCATCAATGCAAAATCAGACCCAATCTCTTTATTAATGCAGCAAGCCTTAGATGGGGTGGTATCAGTCCCATGGACCCTGATGCTTGATAAGTGGAGGGCGGGAGTATTTTCAGGTGAGACCTCAGAAGCAGAGCTCAATAATTCATGGTGGGAGCTACGAGAGTACTATCAAGGCATAGGGGCTCCAAGAGACAGGGATGAAGATGCGTTTGATCCCGGTGCTAAATACCATATCCCTGGCAACACTCCCTACACAAGATATTACTTAGCTAAGATTCTTCAATACCAATTTCATGAATCTCTGTGCAATCAAATAGGTTTTGAAGGACCTCTGCATGAATGCTCTATTTATGACAATGAACTTGCAGGCAAGAAATTAAGGGCCATGCTTTCTCTTGGTCAAAGCAAGGAGTGGCAAGTGGCTTTAGATGCATTAACTGGGACAAGAACATTAAGCGGCAAATCAATGTTGAATTATTACAAACCTCTTAAGGATTGGCTGGATACTAGAAATGCTGACCGCGTTTGTGGATGGGAGGGATGATGAAGCATTTAACTAATTTAACTATCGCTGCAGGAGTTTTTCTTTTTACGAAGTTTTATGCAGACATCATTTCATTTAATAGCATAGAGTTATCCGGCGTTAATCTGGTTGCTCATTTGTTGATTATGATCTTTGTCATTCAGTGGCTTGCATACATCCCAGCTTTTCTTTTTAAAACAGAAAAATTTTATGATTTAACAGGTAGCTTGACATACATAGCAGCCATTTCATTTGCACTATATTCTACCAATACCCCCCAAAATCTTGATCTTGGCAGCCTCATTATTGGCATTTCAATTATTCTTTGGGCTATAAGACTGGGCTCATTTTTATTTATAAGAATTCACAAGGATAAAAAAGATGGACGATTCGATTCTATTAAAACATCCTTCTCTCAATTCTTTATGACATGGACATTACAAGGTATGTGGGTTTTTATATGCTCATCTGCTGCTTTGGTTGCAATCGCCAATCCAACAGGCGTTCCGATAAACAGTGTATTTATAATAGGTCTGGCACTATTTATTTTAGGCTTTGTGGTTGAAGTTATTGCCGACAATCAGAAATCTGCGTTTCGATCCATTCCTGAGAACAAAGATGCATTTATAACTGAGGGATTATGGGCAAGATCTAGACACCCAAATTATTTCGGTGAAATAACTTTATGGACTGGCATGACTGTAATGAGCATATCTACCTTTGAAGGCATGAACTACCTAGCACTTTTCTCTCCAATTTTTACCTATTTGCTCCTGAATTACGTTAGCGGAGTAAGAATGGTGGAACACAGAGGTGATAAAAAATGGGGGCATCTTGATGCCTATCAAGCATACAAAAAAAGTACCCCAAAATTAATACCTAGAATTTTTGGATAGGGGGGGGATAGCCATAGAGGCTTTAGAACATAGCTGACAGCATATAGTAAAGCTTTTATATACACATAATTACTTTATACAAAATTAGAGCCACAATATAGAAACTTATGTACAATATGTTCGTTAAAAACCGTTTGAATATTTTTACAACACTGGTTAGACTAACCAGTCATTTTTCTAGGGAGAAAAAAATGTTAAGTAATAAAAGTTTATTAGCTCTTACTATGCTTACTACATTTGTAGCAGCATCAGAGATGGAGCAGGTATTAGAAGTGGGTCGAGATAACACAGAGCTTTCTGCTCAATCTCAAGATAAAATTGATCAAACCGATTCCGCGACTGATAAGTTAATCAATGAATTTAAGGTTGTATCAAAGCAGGTCGAGGGTTTAAAGCTCTACAATGCTCAAAAAAGAATTCAAATCCAAGCTCAGCTTGATCTCATGGATCAATATGATGAGCAACTTATCCAAGTTGTTGTTATGCAAAGACAAGTACCACCTTTAGCTCAGCGCATGCTAGAAGGGCTAGAGAAGTATGTAAAACTTGATACGCCATTTCATATAGAAGAAAGAATGCAGCGCTTAGATTTAGTTAGAGCCTCCCTCTCTAACCCGAAAGTCACAGCATCAGAGCAAGTTAGACAAATTCTTGAAGCCTATAACATTGAAGGCGAGTATGGCAGAAAGCTGGATGCCTATGACGAGACTATTGTTTTAGAAGGCAAAGAAATGGTTGTAAATATTTTAAGAGTTGGAAGGCTTGGCATGTTCTTTCAAACAAAAGATGAAAGAAAGACAGGCTATTACGATACTGTTACTGGGTCCTGGGAAGAGCTTTCCGGTAGCTACAGAGTTCAGGTTAGAGATGGCATAAGAATGGCTCAAAAATTAGCACCAATGGATATTATGATGCTGCCGATTGTCTACAGAGGAGAAGCTTCATGAAACATTTAAATAAATACCTATTATCTTTTGTATTAGTTGGATCCATTTCAGCTTTTGCTCAAGATACAGCGGAAGGTGAAGCAACTACTATTCAAGGCTTACTTCAGTTAGTTCAAGAGGGCAGAACCTCTGAGCAAACTGTTAACACTAAAAGGGAAGCAGACTTTCGCGTTGATAAAAACAAACAAGCTGCAAAATTAGCTGCTGAAAAAAGAGAGTTAGCTCGACAAGAAAAAATTGCCGCTCAGCTAGAAATAGAATACAAATCAAATGAATCTATCCTGGTTGTTAAAGAAACTGCATATAAGAAAGAGCTGGGCTCATTGGTAGAGCTTTTTGGTCATTTACAGAGTTCAGCAGGCGAGGCGAGTTCGCTGTTTGCTGATTCTTTATCTTCAGGACAATATGGAAGAGACAGAGAAACTTTCCTCAACAACCTATCCTCTAAGATGTCGAGTGCGACTGAGTTACCAACCATTAGAGAGCTTGAAGGCCTATGGTATGAACTTCAAAGAGAAATGGTTGCTGGATCTGAGGTTGTAACTTTTAATGCAAATGTTATTACCCTTGATGGCGAATCTGTTGAATGTGCTGTAACTAGAGTTGGCTTATACAACGTCATTTGTGACGGCAAATATCTAGAATACATTGGCAGCAAAGGGCAATATGCATTTCTTGGAAAGCAGCCAGAAGGACGTTATGTCAGCACGGCTAAAAAATTATCTAAAGCAGACGCAGGCGATGTAGTTAAATTCGGCGTTGATCCTACGGGCCCAGTCGGTGGAAGCTTGCTTGCAAACTTGATTCAAAATCCAAGTCTAATGGAGAGAGTGCATCAAGGGCGTGAAGTTGGTTACATCATCATTTTTGTTGGTTTAATTGGTATTTCAATAGCTTTTTGGAAGTTATTTCAGCTATACACCATGGGCGTAGCAGTTAAAAAGCAAGCTACATCAAAAACACATGACCAATCTAATCCCCTAGGCAGAGTTCTAGCGGTTGGTGAAAAGCACATGAGCAAAGATATTGAGACACTTGAGCTGAGATTGGCAGAAGCCATCATGGCTGAAAGACCTGCAATTGAGCAAGGAATTAATGTTGTGAAGATTATTTCAGTGGTTGCACCTTTAGCTGGACTTCTCGGAACAGTTACTGGAATGATTGTTACCTTCCAGCAAATTACTTTGTTTGGAACAGGCGATCCAAAAATTATGGCTGGCGGTATTTCGCAAGCGCTTGTTACTACTGTTTTAGGCCTAGTAGTTGCTATTCCCACAACGCTTTTACATTCTTTTGCTAATTCTTCAGCAAGAGGCATTATTAATGTTCTCGAAGAGCAAAGCACAGGCATAGTAGCAGAGCATTCTGATAAGTAATTAGAAACGATGTTTTACGCAATTACTGAAGCATTTAATACCCTCAGAGACTTTATGTCTGCTGGGGGAAGTGTGCTTTGGTTAATCGCTCTCCTAGCTGCATTCATGTGGGCCATTATTCTAGAAAGAATCTGGTACTTTAATGCAGGCCATAGGGTTTACATGGTTGAGTTAAAATCTGAATGGGACGCTGTTAGTGATCATACAACCTGGAAGGCCAAGCAAATTCAAGACAAGCTTGTCTCTCAGGCCAAAGAAGAAGTCAATAAAAATCTTTCGTTAATAAACACTTGCGTTGCATTGGCACCGCTATTTGGATTGCTTGGAACAGTGACAGGCATGATTGAAGTTTTCCAAGTGATGGCTTTTACTGGAGGCGGGGATGCTAGATCAATGGCAGGCGGCGTTTCCAAGGCAACCCTTCCAACTATGGCTGGAATGACCACAGCTCTATCAGGCGTGTTTGCTACCATTTACTTAACTTCTGCAAAAAATAGAGAAGATAATTTAATTAAATCTACAATTAAAACTTAAAAAGGAGAATATTGTGAGAAGAAACGCTATATCAAGTGCAGTACAAGACGAAGAAGCAGAAATTAATATGACGCCCATGCTTGATGTTGTTTTCATCATGCTTATCTTTTTTATTGTTACTGCAAACTTTATCAAAGAACCTGGTTTAGAGATTAATAGGCCTGATGCCAGTACAGCGGAAACCCAAGAGAATGCAGCAATTTTAATTGCCATAGGTGCTTCTGGTGAAATTTGGATGGATGGCAGACGAATTGATGAAAGACAAGTCAAAGCCAACGTTGTTAAACTTTTAGCTGATAACCCGCAGGGATCTGTTGTTATTCAGGCTGATGAAAAAGCAATGGCTGACACGATTATTAAAGTGATGGATGGCGCTAGAGAAGCAGGCGTATTTAACATCTCTCTTGCATCCGAACCAAAATAGAGAACCATATTGAATACTGCTGTTACTAGTTTAAATTCCGCCTCTCAACTCTTATCTAAGATTGTTGATCCCTTGGCGGCGTTATATTACAAAGCTTTTAACTATAATAAATATCTTGCAGGAACAGGCTTTGCTGCCCTTATCACCCTTGCATTATTCTTCTTGATGGTTGCGTTGATCTCCCTTGGAGATGATACCTTGCCAACAGATAATTCACGTAAGCTTGGCGATGTGATTATGCCTGATAGGGATATTGATACTCTCTTTGATAATGTTGATAAGCCTGAAGAGCCAGAAGAGCAGCCAGAAGATATTGCGCAACCAGAATTAGATCTCGCGCCCATAGCAGGAATGGATGTTAGCCTGCCAAAACCAAAAGCAAATTTTGCGGCCACTGGCGGGTTTTTTAGAGACGGTGAATATATTCCATTATTTAAAGTCACTCCTATTTACCCAAGACGAGCCCAAGAAAGAGGTATTATGGGTTATGCAGTAGTATCGTTTACTATCACAGAAACAGGAACTGTAGAAAATACTGAGCCTTTAGAGGGTTTTTGTGGAGACCCAACCAACCCTGATACGGTTTATAGGGCATGCTCTATCTTTAATTCAGCTGCTTCTCGCGCAGCCGCAAAACTTAAATATAAGCCTAAAATTGTAGATGGGAAAGCCGTAAGGGTTGATAACGTCCCTCATAAGTTCACTTTTATTCTGGAGGAATCCTAATGCTGAATAAAATTTCTCGTAATGCCTTTATTTTATTAGCCTTCGGTTTTGCATTCAGCACTTCTGATCTATCAGCACAAAGCAGCAATGATCAACCATCCACAGGCGGCAGCTCAAAAAAATCAGGGAAAACTAGAACATATAAGAAAGCTAGAGTTCTTATGTCCTCAACGGCAAAACAAATACAAAAAGTAGTAGATGCTCTTGAGAGACAAAAAATTGTACAAGCTCCAGATCCGCTGAATAAAGGACAGTTTATTGAGAAGGAAGAAGATGATCCAGATTTTATAGAGGCTAGACGACTTCTAACTGAATTGCGTAACAGGCAAGACGAGCTCAAAAGTTATGATCGCTCAGTAATGTGGAATTACTGGGGCTATATTTACTTTAGCGATGAAGATTATGATAATGCCATGATATCTTATGAAAGGCTTTTGAATGAACCAGAAGCAACCATCTCACTTAGAACCGCCTCATTGTTTACATTAGCCCAATTAAATCTAGTTCAAGAAAACTGGGACAAAGGCATTGCACTGATTCTTCAATGGATGGATGAGGTGGAGAATGTCACAGCTCAGTCCCATGCATTATTAGGACAGGCATATTACCAAAAGAAAGACTATATTCGATCTAGAAAATCTATAGAAGAAGGAATTAGGATTGCTGAAGAGGTTGAAGATTACAGACCCAAAGAACAGTGGTATGTATTATTGGCAGCGTGTCTTTACGAGCTAAAAGAAACTAAAGTCATTAGCGAACTGTATGCTTTAGAGCAGCAAGTATTAATTTATGAAATTCTTGTTAACTATTATCCTAAGAAGTCATATTTTATTCAATTGGGCGGAACATACGCTCAAATGGAAAGAGAGAAAGACTACATGCTAGTTCTCAAAGCAGCGTATGAGAAAGACCTACTAGACAAAGAGAGTGAGTACCTGGCTTTGGCGCAGATGCTTCTTCTGAACAAAAATCCTTATTGGGCTGCCCAGGTCTTAGTTGCAGGTCAAAATAAAAAAATTACGATTAAAGATGAGAAAACAGGCAAAGAAGAAGCGTTCCCCGTTGTCAAAGATACAGAGAAAAATTTAAAGCTCTTGGCTGATTCATGGAGAATGGCTCAAGAAATAAATAAAGCCATACCAGTTCTTGAAAGGGCCGCCAAGATGTCCAAAGATGGCGATCTCTATGTGCTTCTGGGAAACCTGTATTTATTCGAAGATAGAATGGAAGATTCTATTCGTGCGATTGAGATGGGACTCAAAAAACCTAAAGTTAAAAGTAGATCTCAGGCCCAGTTAGTTTTGGGGCAAGCACATTTTGAATTAGAGAATTTTGAAGAAGCGAAGAAACAATTCAGAGCAGCCGCTAGAGACAAAGATAAGAGAACCAAAAAGACTGCTAACTCTTGGATTAAGTACGCCGAGAATGAAGCAATTAGGGTTAAAAACCTAGCCCTAAGAAGAGACTTCATAGAAAAGGCTACTGCAAAAGCTCAGAAAAAGAACTCTTAATCCCTGAAGTAGGTTTCAATCATAAAGTCATATTGGTTGTCCGCATCTTTTGTATAGGCTTCGCTTGAGACCTTGCGCCAATTTTGCAAATTAATTTCTGGATAAAATACATCCCCTGCAATCTCGCAATCCACTCTTGTTAGCACTAATTTATTAACCATTAGCATGCTTTCTTTGAAGACATGACCACCGCCAATAAGAACCACTTCATCTGCAATTTGATGCTTAAGATTCCAGTGACGCGCAGCTTCAATTCCTTCATCTAAGCTACGAACAATCTCAATGCCATCCATGGAGTTGAGAGAAGAGGAGATCACAATATTTTGCCTATTTGGCAAAGGCCTGCCTATTGATTCAAAAGTTTTCCTTCCCATGACCATTGCTTTTTTTTGAGTGTAAGCACTAAAGTGCTGGAGATCGCGCTTCAGCTTCCAAGGAAGATCGTTATTCACACCTATGACAGAGTTGTGTGACAAAGCGACTAAATGAGAGATTGTCATACTAAATTGCCATCGGGGCCTTGATGGCCGGATGGGATTCATAATCACCCAATAAAAAGTCATCAATGCTCAGAGTGTCTATATCCTCTATAGACTTGATTTTTGGCATGATTAATTGAGGTAATTTTTTAGGATCCCTGGTGAGTTGCTCACGAACCTGATCGATACTATTTTGATAGATATGGGCATCACCAAACGTATGGACAAAGTCTCCCACCTCTAAATTTAAGATATTGGCTAAGATGGATTGGAGCAGGGCATAACTCGCGATATTAAAGGGGACTCCTAGAAACATGTCAGCGCTGCGTTGATACATTTGGCATGAAAGGCGCCCGTTGCTAGAAACATAGAATTGGGACATGACGTGACAAGGTGGCAAGGCCATGGCATCTATTTGCTCAACATTCCAAGCACTTAAAATATGCCTTCTTCCCATAGGGTTCGACTGAAGACCCGCAATCAATTCTTTGATCTGATCTTTGCCGCCCCAATCCCTCCATTGCACCCCATATATAGGGCCCAGTTTTTTCACTGTATTAGAGTTTGCATAGCCCAGGCTAACCCCCTGGTTATCAGCGTTATCGGTCCAGATGGTAGAAAATTTTTCTAAATCAGTGAGCTCATCTCTATTTTTTTGAAACCTAATCTCAGCAAGGCGACGCTCATCATCTGATCCCTCTAAAAACCACAACAACTCAGATACCACGCCCTTCCAGGCAAGTGTTTTTGTAGTGACTGCTGGAAAACCATCCTGTAAATTAAAACGAAGTTGATGGCCAAACGATGATAGAACTCCAGTGCCGGTTCGATCGCCTCGACTTTCACCATTTTCTAAGATGTACTCTAATAGCTCAAGATATTGCTTCATATTTTTTTAGCGATTTGGTAAGTAATATCAGGCCAATCATAAACATTGGAATGCTTAGTATCTGGCCCATGCTTAATTGTAATGTAATAAAGCCCATGTGAGCATCAGGCTGTCTAAAGAACTCAATAAAAAATCTGATCACACCGTAGCCCATAAGAAAACTGCCGCTTATTACGCCAGTTTTATTAGTATTTTTTCCAATCCATAGTAATAATAGGAAGAGAATTATTCCTTCAAACAACATTTCATATAATTGAGAAGGGTGCCTTGGAAAACCATAGGGGTCTGTTGGAAAAATGAACCCCCAGCTTCCATCAGTCGGCCGCCCATACAACTCTCCATTGAGAAAATTACCAATTCTCACAAGCCCCAGTCCAATTGGCATGGCAGCACAAACAGCATCTGCTAATCTCAGAAAGGAGATTTCCTGCTTGATGGAGTAGACATAAAGACTTGTAATGACGCCCATCAAACCACCATGGAAACTCAAGCCACCTTCCCATACAAACAATAAACTTATGGGATTAGCCATCAATTGGTCTAGGCCATAAAACAGCATGTAGCCTATTCGGCCTCCAAGCATTGCGCCGAATATTAGCCCATAGAGAAATACTATGTCATTGGCTTGCTCTTCGCTTAAACCTAGCTCTTTAATGATGGAGTGATTCTTTAGGTATTGAAAAATAAAGACCGCAGACAATACCCAGGTAACGGCGTAGTATTGAATTTTTAGAAACCCAATGTCTATGAGACTGGGGTTATTAAAGAATTCTGATAGTTCTATGATCAATTGACTGCCACCATAATGCCAACCAAGATCAAAAAGAGACCAAACAAAATTTTGAGGATGCGCTCAGAAATAGAGTGACTAATACTTGCTCCAATTTTTGCAGTTACAACGCTTGCACATGCAATACCCAAGACTGCTGGCCAAAAAATAAATCCCGATGTCATGTGAGGAAGGCTGGCATGATCTTGGCCAAAGTACATATATCCCAGAGCCCCTGCCATGGCGATAGGTGCACCACAAGCAGCAGCTGTTCCTATCCCTTGTCTAATATTGTATCCACCAGCGATCAAGAGAGGTGTTGTGAAGGAGCCACCACCAATACCAATAATTGCTGAAAGGCCACCAATCCAAGTGCCATGAATGGGGGCAGTTACATTAGACAACGCGACTATTTTTTTTGTTTTGCTCATGATGCGCTGAGAGTAATTCAAAATCATATCGGTCCCAACGGCCAAAAGAAAAATGGTAATAATTAATTTTAGGTCACTGCTATTTAGGGAGGTTGCATACTTTGCACCTATGAGGGCCCCTATAACCATACCAGCAGACAAGGGCGCCACCAGTTTCCATTCCACGCTTTGTTTGAAGTGATGCGAATAAGCTGAAGACAGAGCTGAGAAAAAAATACTAGCCAAGGAAGTCCCAATGGCGAGGTAGACCACGATGGATGCATCAAAACCCATCCTATAAAAAATAAAAATAAGAGCGGGAACCAATACACTGCCACCACCTATACCAAACATACCAGCCAGCAAGCCTGTAAAGCTTCCCAAGAGAAGAAAAAGCAAGAGATCAACCATGAGCTATTTCAATGTATGTTGGAAGAAATTCATTTAGTACTTTTAGATACACATCTTTTTTAAATGGCACAATATGTGACAGCGGGTACCAGAAGCTCACCCATTGATAAGCAACAAATTCTTGTGGGACCTGATGCAATAGGTTGATTTCAAGCTCTTCATGAGCTTTCAGCATAAACCACTTTTGTGTCTGTCCCTTAAATTTCTTCATGCTGTCTGATCTATTTTGATATTTTGGAGGGAGATCATAATCATACCAATGCACACTTTCCTGGATGAGCACTACATTTTTTTTTGCTATGCCTACCTCTTCAAAGAGTTCTCTGTGGGCTGCCACCTTCGGCGACTCTCCTGCATCAATTCCTCCCTGAGGAAATTGCCATGTTTTTTGATCTTTCCTTTGGCAAATCAATAATTGATTTCGGCTATTCAGCACAATTAAGCCAACATTTTTTCTGTAAGATTTATCATTCATGTTAGATTAACCCCTTATGAGCAAGCCTTCCCTAGTAATTTTTGATTTAGATAATACCATTTTAAATGGTGATTCTGATTATGCGATGGTTAATTATCTGGTGCAAACAAATATATTGGATGAGAGCGCAGCCATAAAAAATCAACAATTTATTGAGGACTATAATCGCGGAGAGCTCGATTTTGATGCTTACACTTCCTTTGCATTAAGTGCTTATATTGGCCTCACTCTTGAAGAGATCAATCAATTAATCCTGCCGTTTGTTGCCAAGGTGATTGAGCCACTCATTAATATCTTTGCGCTGAAAATGATTCATGACCATGGTGATCAGGGTGATACCATCTTGCTTGCAAGTGCGACCAATGAATTGATTGTGCAACCAATCGCACAAAGGCTTGATATACCAAATGTCATTGGAACCCAAGTAGAATTTATAAACAATCAGTGCTCAGGTGCTTACATACCTCCATCGGCTCTTGGGGCTGGAAAGCTTCAGCTGGTTACACAATGGATGGGCAGGAATGACTATAGTAAGTTTGAGAATGTTACGTTTTATTCAGACTCAATCAATGATTTACCTCTGTTAGAGGCAGTGGGTCATCCCAAGGTTGTGAATCCCGATCCTGTGCTTGAAAAAATTGCTGCAGACAGGGGTTGGACAATTATCAACTTGCCAAGAATCTAAACTGATTCTTTAAAATCTGACATTGATGGGCAGGTGCACATCAAATTTCTATCTCCATAGACGTTATCAATTCTGCCAATTGGTGGCCAATATTTATTTTTATTACTATTGGTTGATGGGTAAGCTGCGACAGAGCGCGGGTACTGGTAGTCCCATGCATCGCCGGTGACGATCTCTGCACAATGTGGTGCATGCCTCAAAGGGCTATCTTCCATCGCATATTTTTTATTTTCTACGTCTTTGATTTCGTGCCTGATGCTCACCATGGCATCAATAAATCGATCAAGCTCCGCAAGGGATTCGCTCTCTGTAGGCTCAATCATTAGAGTGCCCGGAACCGGGAAGGACATGGTTGGAGCATGGAACCCAAAATCAACGAGACGCTTGGCGATGTCATCAACCTCAACCCCACAAAGTTCTTTTAAGGGACGAATATCTAAAATGCATTCGTGGGCAATCAGCCCATTTTGTCCCGTATACAAAACTTTGTAATGGGGGCTAAGCTTTTGTGCAATGTAGTTAGCGCTGAGGATTGCTATTTGCGTGGCTCTTCTCAAGCCTGTGGCTCCCATCATCTGAATATACATCCAGCTGATTGGCAGAATAGATGCGCTGCCAAAATTTGTTGCAGAGACGGGCCCAACATTTTCAGACGTCGGATCATAACTTAAGGGATCAGTGGGCAAATATGGCACCAATTCCTTAACGACTCCAATTGGCCCAACGCCCGGACCACCGCCCCCATGAGGGATGCAGAAAGTTTTATGAAGATTTAAATGAGACACATCTCCACCAAACTCACCAGGTTTGCATAACCCAACCATAGCATTAAGATTAGCTCCGTCAATATAGACTTTACCGCCATGCCCATGAATGATATCGCATACTTCAGTCACAGTTGTCTCAAAGACCCCGTGAGTAGAAGGGTAGGTAATCATAATCGCCGCTAATTCATTTGAGTATTTTTCTGATTTACTTTTTAGATCCTCTAGATCAATGTTCCCTTTTTTATCGCAACTAACAGGCACCACCTTCATGCCCGCCATTTGTGCCGAGGCTGGGTTAGTGCCATGTGCAGACTCAGGAATAAGACAGATTTTTCTCTGATGGTCATTGTTGGCTCTATGAAAAGCATCAATGGCAAGTAATCCAGCATATTCGCCTTGAGAGCCAGCGTTAGGCTGCAGTGAAATTGCAGCGTAGCCTGTAATAACAGCTAATTGCGATTCAAGATCATCGACCAATTCTTGATACCCTTTGGTCTGATCACTTGGAGCATAGGGGTGAATGTTTGAAAACTCTTCCCAGCCTACAGGGATCATTTCAGAGGTTGCATTCAGCTTCATGGTGCATGAGCCTAGCGGGATCATGGCTCGATCTAAGGCAATATCTTTGTCATAGAGTGTTCTGATGTAACGCAGCATCTCTGTTTCGGTTCTATACAAATGAAACACTGGGTGCATTAGATAAGATGACGTTCTAGTAAGAGCAGAGGGAATCCCGAACTCACCATGACTTTGATTAGAGTTTTGAGAGCCAGCAAACAACCCAATCAATGTTTCTATTTCATCTGAGGTCGTTGTCTCGTCCAGTGAGATAACAATAAAGTCAGCATCAATACATCGAATATTTATTTCCTTTGCCTGAGCTGCCCGATAAATTGCTTGGGTTGAACCCTTGGTTTGGATACAAAGCGTATCAAAAAAATTACTAGTTCTTAACTCAAACCCATGGGCGCTAATGGCTTGGGCTAACGCAATGGCTTTGGTATTAATAGTTTGAGCAATTTGTTTTAGACCCTCTGGTCCATGATACGCAGCATAAAACCCAGCCATGATCGCCAGCAAGGCTTGGGCAGTACATATGTTGCTCGTGGCTTTCTCTCGTCTAATATGTTGCTCCCTGGTTTGCAAGGCTAAGCGATAGGCTGTCTTGCCATGCTGATCTATGGATGCGCCCACCAATCTTCCAGGCAATGATCTCTTGTAAACTTCTTTGGTCGCCATAAATGCTGCATGAGGCCCACCAAAACCAAGGGGAACACCAAATCTCTGGGAACTGCCGATGGCAACATCAGCCCCAAGCTCTGCTGGGCTCTTTAGCAGAGTCAGCGCCATAAGATCCGTGGCCATAACCACCAAACCATTGTGGTCATGCACACTTTTGATCGCTACAGTGTAATCAGAAATTTCACCATGATTGTTTGGGTATTGGATTAAGGCCCCAAAGTAAACTTCTTCAGATAAACCCTCTAAAGATTGAGGATCTCCAACGACCACCTCTATGCCTATCGGTTTCGCCCGAGCACTCAATACGGCAATAGTTTGTGGAAAACAGCTCTCATCTACAAAAAACTTTTGAGACTTTGATTTGCCTACTCTTGAGACGAGTGTCATCGCTTCGGCCGCAGCGGTTGCCTCGTCAAGCAAAGATGCATTGGCAATTTCCAACCCTGTCAGATCGCTCACCATTGTTTGGAAGTTAATCAGTGCCTCAAGTCTGCCTTGAGAAATCTCTGGTTGATAGGGCGTGTAGGAGGTATACCATCCTGGATTTTCAAAGACGTTTCTTAGAATAACCTTGGGTGTAATGGTTCCGTAATACCCCTGCCCAAGAAACGATTTGAAGACATGATTTTTTTTGGCAATTTTTTTTAAAGCTTGCAAGGCTTCTTCTTCTGACATGGGTGCATTTAACGAGAGATCATCCCCAATAAAAATATTTTCAGGCAAGACAGATTTAGAAAAATCTTCCAAGTTGGTATAGCCCAGCTCAACTAAGAGCGCATCAACGTCGGATTGATTTAAACCCAGATGCCTTAAGGCAAAGCTATTATAATTTTCCATAAATATTTAAACAGTTAAAACGATTCAACAATTCTAAGACGAGCTATCTATTTGATAGGGCTAATCTTCACAGACTGCACCGTAGTCTTCAGGAGACAGCAAGTTCTCTGCTTCCCCTAGATCCGAAGGGGACATTTTATAAAACCAACCATCATCGTATGGTGAGGAATTAATAATTTCAGGCTGATCCTCTAGTAGAGGGTTCACTTCTATCACTTCACCAGAAAGAGGAGAGTAGACATCAGATGCTGCTTTCACTGATTCCACAATGGCAGCATCACTTTCTGCATCTATGGATTGACCAACTTCTGGCAGTTCGACAAACACAATATCACCCAATAAGTCTTGAGCATGATCGCTAATTCCAACTGTTACAGTGCCATCGGCTTCCACTCGAACCCATTCGTGAGAAGAAAGAAATTTTAAGTCGCCAGGTATATCACTCATGATGGAATTTTACCTTGTCTTAGGAATCTAGGCGATACAAAATTAATATTTAATTCCTTATTTCTAATCATCACTTTGCCACTACTCCCAAAGCCTTGATCCACTCTTGCCAGGCCAATGCTAGCTTCAAGAGTTGGGGAGTAGGTGCCACTCAAGATGATGCCTTTTCCTTGCTCATGAGTAATCTCATACCCAGGCCTCAACACACCTCGATCTTCTAAAATAACCCCAATGATTTTTTGACAGGCACTTTGATCAATTGCAAGCAAGGCTTGTTTGCCGATAAAATCTCTTGAGTTCTCTTCAGTATCAATGGTCCAGGTCAAATTAGACTCATAGGGATGATTGTTTATAGTCATGTCGTTGCCATAGAGGTTGAGCCCAGCCTCAAGTCTCAGGGTATCCCTGGCGCCCAGTCCAATAGGCACGCAACCTTTTTTGAGCGCGATAGTCCAAAGGTTGACTATGGCATCATTAGGAACAATTAATTCTAAGCCATCTTCACCGGTATAACCTGTTC
>Ga0302134_10000191_pt1 | contig 23729 bp, 16 predicted proteins | sample CB9_SCM_MG_FD_203123 | JGI IMG/M metagenome (GOLD analysis project Ga0302134, IMG submission 203123) | Marine microbial communities from Western Arctic Ocean, Canada - CB9_SCM | ecosystem: Environmental > Aquatic > Marine > Oceanic | place: Canada: Western Arctic Ocean | collected 2017-09-19
AGACATGCCCGGCTTCAAATCAGCGCGCCGGTATAACGGAGCTTCAATGCCGATTTCACGTTCTGGATCAAAAATGGTGCGGACGCCATCAGCATTCGCCATCGTCACAGATAGAACATCCCCCAACGCGGTAGGTGTGTCGGTTTCAGTACTCACGGTCATCGCCCAGGTCAAAATTTCAATGTCGGCGCCGGGGATAATCCGTGAAAACAACGCCTCGTAGGCAGCCTCGTAGCGTACCTTCAGCATGCCTTCATCACCATCGCGCAAATCCCGATTCGGTAGCGCCACCACGATTTCATGCCCCTGCCCTTGATAGCGCATATAGGCCAGTCTGCTTTCCATCAGGGCGGCGCCCCCCGCGCCCGCCCGCACGACTTCATTGGCTTCTGCCCGCATCTCGCTGAGTAGATTATTCGCCTGATCCGCATCGAAATTATCTAAGGTCATATAGCGGCTGCGCACGACCTCATAAGCAACTGGCGCGCGCAAAAATCCGATCGCCGAACCGACCCCCGCATTGGTGGGCACGATGACGCGGTTGACGCCAAGCTTTTCCGCTAATCGCGACGCGTGCAACGGTGCCGCCCCACCAAACGCGATCATGGTGTGTTCCGCAATCACCCGCCCGCGTTCGATGGCGTGCACCCGCGCCGCGTTAGCCATATTTTCGTCGACCATTTCAATGATGCCGAACGCAGCCATCGACCTACCCAATCCCAACGGTGCCCCGACCGCCACCTCTATCGCCGCGCCAGATTTTTCCGGCACCAAGGTGACCTTTCCGCCCGCGAAAGAGTCCGGATCAATACGGCCCAAAACCACATCGCCGTCGGTGACAGTTGGTGCAAGCCCCCCCCTGTCGTAGCAGGCTGGTCCCGGTTCAGATCCAGCGCTTTCGGGGCCAATCTGGATTTGCTTCATAGTGTCAACCTTGGCAATGGAACCGCCACCCGCACCGATTTCAACCATCTCGATGACGGGAATCCGTAATTGCAAACCACTGCCTTTTTGGAACCGTGCCGCGCGGGCGACTTCAAAGCTGCGCCCAGTTTCCGGTCTGTAGTCTTCGATCAGACAAATTTTGGCCGTCGTTCCGCCCATATCGAAGGACAGCGCTTTGTCCGCACCGCATTCCGCCGCGATACCGGTCGCCAAAATGGCCCCGCCAGCTGGTCCGGATTCAACCAGTCGAATGGGAAACCGAATGGCCGTCTCCAAGGTCGTCAATCCGCCGCCTGATGTCATCAGGAAAACCGGACACGTAAATCCACGCGCCTTCAAATCTTCCTTCAGTCGCGTCAGATAACGTCCCATCAACGGCTGCACATAGGCGTTGGCGCTGGCGGTGGTCAGCCGTTCGTATTCTCGCACTTCGGGACAAACTTCCGATGACAATGTGACGTGAAGGTTGGGTCGTTCGGCATGCAAAATTTCCCGCACCCGGCGTTCATGGGCGTCATTGGCGTAGGCGTGCAGAAACCCAACGGCGACGCTGGTGACGCCTTCAGTATCCAGAACCGGTAATAGCGCCCGAACGGCGCTTTCATCCAACGGACGCAAAATTTCGCCATGAACCGAAACACGTTCCGGTGCTGGCAAGCGCAAATACCGCGGGATCAGAGGTTCCGTTTTGTCGATAAAAACATCATATTGATCAAACCGCGTTTCGTAAGCAATATCGAGAATATCGCGAAATCCTTCGGTCGTGATCAACGCCGTCACCGCGCCTTTGCGTTCAATAATCGCGTTGGTCGCCAAGGTCGTGCCGTGGATCAAAATGCCAATATCCGCTGGCTTCAATCCGGATAGTGCCAAGACCGTCTCGATTCCCGTCAGCACCGCTTCCTCCGGCGCCTGCGACGTCGTCAAAACCTTGGCGGTCTCCATTCGACCCATCACATCAACCACCACATCCGTAAAGGTCCCACCGATATCGACCGCCAACCGAGCCTTTGTGACCTTATTCACTTATGATGAACCCCGCTGAATAGCTTCGACTTGATCAACCGGGGCATAAAAATAATCCCCAGGCCGGAAATCATGTCCTAAATCACCCAGTAAGCGCCGCTGTCGGGGCGTACAACGTTCGACAACATTCGACGTTTTTCCAAAATCATAAGCGCGCATAAATAATTGGCAGTAATTGTAAAGCAACGTCTTGCGCGCCCGTCCAGAATTATTAGGGGACGGGCCATGCCAGAGTGAATGTGAAAAGAGGATACAATCCCCTGCCTTACCATTTAGCGGCACCGCGCCTGGTGTATGCGGCGTGATGATGGGGTCTGCGTTTTCGGGGAAAGGTCGGATATGGCTGCCAGGAAACACCGTAAAATTGGCGCTGTCTGATCCGTTGACGTCAGATAGCAAATACATCGCCTTAATCGCCAATGGCAGGCTGGTTTCGGTGACTCGAATCCGGCGTAGGGCTTCACCACCATCAGTGTGGGTGTAGCCGGGGAAGTCTGGTGTGGACGCCCGTACGATCGCCTGGGTCATACTCAAAAGGATATGCGGCCCCATGATGTCAACAATCAGATCGAATACTTCGGGACGGTCGATTAAATCGAGGAATGCCTGGTCATAGGACAGAACATCGCGGCGATCCATGAAGCTTTCCGGGTCCTGATCCAGTGTTTGTTCCACCCAGCCATAATGACCCCGGGGCGTTCCCATGGGGTCCCAGCCCGGTTTCGTGCGCATGACATCAAGTTGAGTACTGAAATGCACCACCTCCTTGGGGTCAAACACCTGCTCCAGAATGAAATAGCCGTCGATGTCCCATTGTTCGCGTTGCTTTTCCGTTAACGTACGCATCATGGACCTATCCTTTGCACAGCGCCGTGATTGCATTCAGGTCGCCGGCGTTTTCCATATCGGCAATCAGTTCCACCACCCGTGCGGCTTTCACATCGCCAATCACCGGTCCGGCCATATCAAGGAATTTTGTCGACAACCGCGACCATTGGCGATCCAAGTCCGTTTCCGGAATATCCATGTCGGTCCGAACCATGTGCACCGGCCCGTCCTTCATGGAAATGGACATCGTCGCCTCGGCTTTCCCCATTTCCTGATTATTCACCACCTTGATGCGATCACGCAATGCTACGATTTCCGCGCTTTGAACCTTGTCCTCGTTATAATTGGCGATCAACGCAGTATTTTCGCCCAATAACGACATCGCAGCGGTAAAGCGCATGGAAAATTTGCCTTCCAATCCGGTGACCGGCTCCTGGATGTTGCACATCTTCAAAAGGGTGTCGCGTACACCGATCTCGATTTTTTCGACATTGGCCGGATCGATATTATGCGAACGTTTCAGATCCGCCGCCGCTTCGATCACCGCGTGCGTCCCATAACAGGCCGCATGATATTTGAACAAAACGCCGCGCATGTGAAATTTGCTGTCCAGTTCCGCCATCGCGCCCGCCGGGTCGTAGTTATTGGTCTGCGTATCAGCGAACCCTTGATCGCATTCCAGGACATCGATGCGGGACTCAAATCCTCGCGAGGACAGCATCGCAGCGTAAAGACCATTTGACGCCGCCTTGCCCGCGTGGAACGGTTTGCACATCGTGCCAAACATGGACTTCAATCCGGCGGCTTGAGTGCCCGCAATGCCCAAGGCCCGCGCGCAGGCTTCCACTTGCAACCCTAACATATTAGCCGCCCCCGCCGCAGCGCCAAACGATCCCACCGTACCGGTGGCGTGCCAACCTGCATTATAGTGGCTCTCGTTCATCAACACGCCGATACGGCATTCGGTTTCAATGCCTGCAATCAAGGCCGTTAAAAACGCCTTGCCACCTAAATTATTTTTTTCCGCCAGCGCCAAAATAGCAGGCGCGACCGCTGCGGTGGGGTGACCGACCATGGTCATGTTTACATCATCATAATCCAGCGCATGGCCCGTGGCGCCGTTTACCAGGGCGGCTTGAACAACAGACGTCATGGCACCGCCGCCCAAAATCGTGGCTTGCGCCGCACCGCCTTCCTCCAAAGCTTCGGCCCGCATAATTTCTGCCAGCGGTTCTCGAGACCCCGCCAGAGTCACCCCCAGCCAGTCGAGCAAGCAATGTCGAGCGATTTCAATGGTGTCAGCGGGCAGCGCCTCAAAACGCATCTCCATAGCATGAGCGGCGAGGCGTAGGGTCAGGTCGGTATCATCAAATGTAGCGGCGGCGGTTTGGGCCATGACAGGATTCCTTTATTGCAGCGTCAAAATTTAGTCTGAAATCGTGCATGTCCGGGCCGGAATTGTCCAGGCTCTATAAACGGGTCATGAAGGTGCATATACACCGCCCTCATATCATCAAATGATCCCGTCTTCGCACAGTCGCACAATCTCCGCCGCGTCGAGATCGAGTAACGATCCGTAAACATCCTCGTTGTGAGTCCCCGGCAATGCGGCGGGGGATTTGTATCCAGTCTCAGTCCCACTAAACTTCAACGGAAACGCGGCGGCGCCAACGCCGGGCACGACGCCGAGAGTTGGATGGACGACATCCTCGATCATTTTCCGCGCCTTGAACTGTGGCGATTTTTTGATGGCGTCGATGTCATTGATCGGGCTGCACACAATGCCAACCGCCCGTAGTGCAGCGACTGCGTTCGCCGTCGATTGGGCCTTAGTCCAGGCAGAGATGAGGCCATCCACCCGGTCATTGATGCTCAACCGGGCGCCGGGCGTTGCGAATTTGGGATCGTTGGCCAATTCCGGCTTACCAATAACGTCACAAATCAACCGCCAATGCGCATCGGACGCCGCCCCGATGATCAACCACCCATCTTTCGATTGGTACGAATTGAAGGGTGACAGACGAGGGATGCGGTTGCCTTGCTGGGCGGGCATCCCCAGCGCCGGGTAACACTCCATCGGTTCGTCGTAGATCAATGAAAACACGCTATCAACCATGGCGACATCAACATGCTGCCCCTCGCCCGTGCGTTCTGCGTGAAATAGCGCGGCCAAAATGCCGGAAAACGCGAACACGCTGGTGATCGAATCCGCCAGCGCTGAGCCCGCCTTGGTCGGTGGACCGTCCGGGTATCCGGTGATCGACATCAAGCCCGACGCCGCCTGCGCCGCCGGATCGAAACATTTTAAATGCGCGTCAGGACCGGTTTGGCCATAACCGGTTAGGGAGGCGTAGACCAGTTTAGAGTTACGTTTTTGCAAGGTCTCGAAATCAACTCCCAGTCGCGCCGCCACGCCGACGGTGAAATTCTCCACCACAACATCTGCCTTTTCAACCAGATCCAGAAACAAGCGGTGCCCCTCTTCCGCCTTAAGGTTGAGGGTGATCGCCTTTTTGCCCCGGCTGCGTTTCAGAAACGGCAAGCCGATGTCGTCATCGTCGCGTTTCTCGAAAGACACACCGTCACGGCCCAGATAAATTGGCGAATTGGACAAAGTGTCGCCTGTGGCCGGGTTATCAATCCTAATAACCTCCGCTCCTAACCCGGCCAGCAGCAAGGTCGTATGCGGCCCCAGGAAATACTGCGACAAATCGAGCACGCGGACGCCTTCGAGAATAGATTTAGTCATGTGTGTCGGGGCCCCAATGGTCAAATTCTCAATGGGGAAACCATACAGCGCGCGGGAAATTAACCAAGGGGGCAAGGATTAAGACAAATCCTCTCACCCGTCTTGCTTGGCATGATTTGGGTGTCGTCCCACATCAAGCGGCAAGCGATACGCCACAAATGTGGTTGTCACATGCCATAAGAAATTATGGCCATCCACCCAATCAAGCCACGGTTAATCGGATGAGTTAAATCGGCGACCTCACTCCTGCTATCACCTTAATTCAAACCATTCGGTTACTTCTGACGTAAGAAGCAGGCCATATTCGAAAATAGATTGAAGAGTTTTCAAAGGGACTGCTTCAGATAACTAGTGTAAATTCTATTTAACCTATTGCCTCAATTAAGATAATTTATCTAACGAGTCACTGGTGTTAAATCGCCACTCGAATTCCTTTAAAAATAGCACGAAATGGCCCCTTGGGACACCGTTGAACTTTTGCATATGACGCTTCGCCAGGTTCCAAAATTTTTCAATCCCAGTGCCTCGTTTACTTGCAACGCCTTCCGCGCAGCAACACAAACGTCCAAACCGGCCTAACGCAGTTCCAATTTATGGGCGGTAAGTCTGCGAAAATAAACCCACTCCGGTGCCCCTCGCACATCTGCCGCCCCCAAGACGACAGGGCTTTTCAACCAGACAAAGGTTGCCCTTGTTATACTCCGTGTTGACCTGCGCCAGCATCCCGGCCAGATCGTTTGCATTTATGTTTTTTGGAGGACTGCTTGTCATAGGCACGCGTTCCCCTAGTGTGCGTCTCTGGGAGTACGAGCGACTAGGAACGCCGCCATTGGCGGAAGAGCGTGGGAGTCGAACCCACCAGGCACGTTTAACGCGCCTCAGCGGTTTTGAAGACCGTGCGAGCCACCGGGCCGCGATGCTCCTCCACACTCTGTTTTAAGCATTGATATTCCGTGACTACAAGACTTTGAAAATAAAAATTAGAATTAAATAGTTAGAATGTTATTATATATTTTTATTTAGTTAATAAAAATTACCCAGTGTTTTTATTAAACTATCTATCACTCAAATTAACGACGCAGGACGCTTTAACGCCGTTTAGCATTCCTCTTTCTCGCCATCGTTTAAACCTGACACGGTGCCTTTGTAACCGAAACACTCCCGACAAAAGATGGGGTCAGCCCCCCCTGCCCTTGCTGTGCTTTATTCGTTGATGGCGACCAGAACAACCTTTTAATTTTAAAGCCTAACGGCATTGCGCCGACCGCCCAACCCGGTTAATCAACAGTGAGTTATCTTTTTCACGCCTGATTACGGGAACAATTCTATGACATCGATGCGCGGTCGTAATTTTCTGCAAACCCCTGGTCCGACCAATATCCCAGACCGCATCCTAAATGCGATGCACCAACCTGCAGTCGACTTTTCCGGTCCCGAGTTCATAGGTTTGGCAAACGCCTGCTTTTCAGACCTAAAAAAGGTTTTCAAGACGGAAGGTGAGGTGTTCATCTATACCGCGTCGGGTCACGGCGCGTGGGAGGCGGCGCTGGTGAACACGCTGTCTCCTGGGGACACAGCATTGATGCCGGAAACCGGTCGATTTTCATTGGTCTGGCGCGAGATGACCGAAGCATTGGGTATTAAAGTTGAGGAAATTCCGAACGACTGGCGCACTGCGATTGACCCCGCGACCGTCGAAAGAGCCCTGTTAGCGGACAAGGGTCATAAAATTAAAGCCGTACTTGTCGTTCACACCGAAACGGCGACGGGCGTTACCTCCGACATCGCCGCAATTGGTAAAGCCATCGCCGCCGCCGGACATCCAGCGCTGCTGGTGGTGGACGCCATCGCCTCGTTGATGACCGTCGATCTGCCGATGGATGAATGGGGCGTTGATGTAGTGATTGCGGCGTCCCAAAAGGGCTTAATGATGCCGCCGGGTATGTCCTTCACCGCCGCCAACAAAAGGGCTACCGACCTTTCGAGAGACGTCGTCATGCCGCGCGAATATTGGTCGTGGGCATCCCGACTTGATATGGAATCCTATCGTCGGTTTTGCGGCACAGCGCCGGAACACTTGATGTTTGGGCTGCGCGAATCCATCGACATGATATTTGAGGAAGGCATGAACGCGGTTTTCGCGCGCCATGCCCGCAACGCCCAAGCCGTGCGCGAAGCCGTCGCAGTTTGGTGTTCCGACGGGCCGATGGAATTCAACGCCATCATTCCCGAGCAACGGTCAAACTCCATCACCTGCATCCGTACGCCGGAAGACGCCTTCGCCGACGACATCCGCGCAACAGCGCGATCAACGTTTAATGTTTCCATGGGTGGAGGATTAGCAGCGTTGGCCGGACGCGCCTTTCGCATCGGCCACATGGGCGATCTTAACGACCCCATGGTGATGGGGGCGCTGGGCGGTATCGAAGCGACGTTGCAGCTTTTAGGAGTCCCCCATGGCAAGGGTGGCGTTATGGCCGCGGTGGATTATTTCGCAAAAACGGCCACACGGTAAATACCAATCAAACGAATAAGGACAGACGATGAAGTTCAGTAATTTTATGTTCACGGCAGCGGAAGATCCGGCCGACGACTATCGAATTATCAACGAAACCTTGCGCGAAGCGAAACTGTGTGACGAGTTGGGCATGGATACGTTGTGGCTGGGCGAACATCATTTCGACGGTATATGCGCCTATGTTGACCCGGTCAGCTTTGCCGCAGCGCTAGCCACTGCGACCAAAAATATTAAAATCGGCTTCGCCGTCGCCCAGATGTCGTTGCATCATCCAATCCGGATGGCCGAACAAATGTCACTGATCGACAATATTAGCAATGGTCGATTGATTGTCGGCTTGGGGCGCGGCACAGCCTACAACATTTATGACTATCAAGGCTACGGCATTGATCCGAACGAAGCGCAGGCGCGTTTGATTGAATCCGAAGAAATTATGATCAAGGCGTGGACGACGGAAAACATGGTTCACAAAGGTGAATTCTGGGATATCCGCCTGCCCTTGCTGCGCCCCCGGCCTTTCACTCATCCCCACCCCTACATGATCCGCGCGTGTTCCGGCGAAGAGTCCATGGTGGCTATGGCCAAGGCCGGTCGCCCCTTTATGATGAACGTGCAATCCAACGACGTCACTCAACACCGCATGGAACTATATCAACAAACGATGCGGGACTCGGGTTTCGATGACGAACGGATCGCCCAGAATATGAGTGAATGTTGGTTGTGGCGGAATGTATGCGTGGCTGACACCGATGCCGAAGCCGCCGAAATAGGCATTCCCGCGTTTCACCGGCAAACGGAATTCCGCGGGGTCATGCGCGCACGTATCCACAAGGAACAGGGCGTCACATTGGCGAAGACCCCGGTGGCGGGTGTTGAGCAATCAAAACCGGCACGTGCACAAGTCGAACACAGCCTGCTCTACGGCTCGCCAGACACGGTTGCGGAGAAAATTGCAGAGATCGATAAATTCGGTGCGGGTGGACTCATCATGACGTTTCGCCTCGGCCCCATGGATATTGAGACGACGGAGAAATCCATCCGCCTGTTCATGACCAAAGTGGCGCCGCAATTCAACTAACTATCCAGGCGTCTACATGGCGCTGATGCCGCCGTCGATGATGAGTTCTGACCCCGTCGTGAAGGTGGACTCGTCCGACGCCAGATACAAAATACCGTACGCAACCTCCACCGGCAGCCCTACCCGGCCCAACGGCACCTGACGACCCAATTTGCGCAGTGCTTCTTCAGCGCCGAAACGTTCTCGATATTCATCCAGGATCGGCGTATCAACGAACGCAGGGTGCACGGAATTACAGCGAATGTTGTAGCCCTTGCGCGCGCAATGCAGCGCCACGGATTTGCTAAGATGTCGCACCGCCGCCTTGGCTGAATTATAGGCCGCCATGTTATGCCCGGCGATAATCCCGGCTATGGAGGAAATATTGACGATAGAGCCACCGCCGCTGGCCGCAATGTCCTTTATGGCGTGCTTACAGCCCAAGAACACCGAATCAAGATCGACGGCATGCACCCGTCGCCATTCCTCCAATTCCAACTCCTCCACATTGCGGGTCAGCGAAATACCCGCGTTGTTGACCAGAATGTGCAGACCGCCAAAAGACTCCGTTACGTCTCGCAGGGCCGACTTCCACTGGTCTTCGTCCGTAACATCATGGCGCAGAAATATTGCACTAGCAGCGTTGCTCTCGTTGATGTGATCAACGACTGCGCGGCCCGCCGCCTCGTCAATATCAGTGACTGCGACCCTCGCACCTTCCGCCACCAGTAACTCCGCTGTTGACTTGCCCAGTCCTGATGCGCCACCTGTAACCAGAGCCACTTTGCCTTTAACCCTTCCCGTCATGCCGGTCCCCATAGTAATTGATCCTTATCTATCAAGAATAGACACCTCGATGCCAGACACCAACGCTTTCAATTCTCCTCCCCGTTACAGGCGCGCTTCGCGCTATGGATGACCTTTTAAAACGAACGGTGCTGGCGCCGCTTATCTTAATCCTGGCCTCCCAGACAGTCATCACCATGTCGTCCTATGCGTTGCCCGTAATTGCACCTCTCGCAGCCAAGGACATGGGCCTGGCCCCCGCTTCAATCGGGGGTTTGATGACCGTAATATATTTATGCGCAATGGTAATTGGACTTGGCTCCGGCAGTCTGATTGGCCGACTTGGCGCGACGCGGGTGTTTCAACTGCTTCTGTTGTTAACATGTTTCGGCATCGCGGCTCTGGCAGCGGGCCACCCCGTCCTCGCCTTCCTTGGCGCCATGCTCATTGGCGTCGCTACCGGGCCTATGAATCCCTGCGGTTCTTCGGTGCTTGCCCGAATTTCACCGCCACAATGGCAACCCCTGGTTTTTTCTCTAAAGCAGTGCGGCACGCCGGGCGGTGGCATGCTGGCGGGCGCGCTACTCCCCGCCTTGGCACTCTTGTACGATTGGCGGCTCGCCCTGATGATAATTCCCGCCGTTGGCGTGGTGATGATCATCGTCCTAACGTTCAATCGCCCCTATCTGGACGCACCGGAACGCCGTGCCGTTCCTTTATCCCTGGCCGGGACACTGCGCACGTTAAAGCTTGTGATCAGTCACGCTGAATTACGCCGGTACGCGATTACAGGTATGAGCTTCGCCGCCTGCCAGATCGGCATCGCCAGCTATTTGGTGGTTTTTCTTTGGGAAAAAGTCGCCATGTCACCGGCACAGGCGGGCGCGGTCTTTGCGGCCTTTCATGTTTCTGGAATTGTCGCTCGAATTATTCTTGGGTTTTTCGCGGGTCGAATGATATCCACGCGTGCCTTGCTGACACTGCTCGGCCTCATTATGGCCTTTGGGATCGCCACGATTACCCTGTTCACCCCACAATGGCCGACCTGGTCCATCTACGGCGTGATCTGCGCTTTAGGTGCCAGCGCCAATGGCTGGGTCGGATTATTTCTATCCGAAGTCGCCCGCCTGGCACCCAAAGGCGAAACCGCAACCGCTACTGGCGGCGTACAATTTTTCATGTATTTTGGCATCGGCGGCGGCCCAGCGATTTTTTTGGCAATCCTGAAAACCATGGACGGATATGACGGCCCCTTTTTGACCTTCGCCGCCATCGCGCTCCTGGCAAGCGGGCTACTGTTAACGCAGCGGCGTTAATTCAAATGATATTTGCCGCACGGAATTCGGCAATTTCGGCCTCAGAAAATCCGTGTTCCGCCATAATTTCTTCCGTGTGCTGACCAATCCGGGGCGGTGGTCGTGTGGCGCCGGGGGAATCTTCGGACGCCTGAAACCCAGAGCCGACCAACTGCAAAGGATCATTGAGACCTTCCGGCGCCGGCAAATTCATGATGACGTTCCGGTGGTCTAGTTGCGGTTCCGCCAACGCTTCGGAAATTGATGACACCTTGGAGCATGGCACCCCCGCCGCCGCCAGTTTCTTTACCCAATTAACCGCGTCGTCATTCATAAACAAACGCGCCAACTCATCACTCAGCTCTTCCTTATTCTCTTCGCGGCCATCAAACGTTTTGAAGCGGGGATCATTGCTCACCTTCTCGTCGCCCAGCACCTCCAACAGCGCAGCAATCTGGCTGTCTACCAACGCGGTTGATTGGATATAGCCCTCACGCGTTTCGAACTGATTTGCCGTCGCTAATTTGGACGCCGACTGATTGCCTAAAAGTTCCGGTTCTTCTTTCATCGTCGTGTATTTGGCGACATTCACGGCAATCTGCGTCAACGCAGCGTCGAACATAGCCACATCCAGATGCTGCCCTTCACCGGTCACCTGACGGCGATACAACGCCCCGGCAATAGCGTAAGCGGCAGTGATTCCCGTCGTCATATCAACCACAGTAAAGCCAACGCGTGTCGGACCGTTTTCAGCGAACCCAGTCGTACTGGGCATCCCGACCGCCGATTGAATGGCACCGTCATATGCCGCGACCCCGGCCTTAGGGCCTTTTTGCCCGTAACCGGAAATTGAACAGTAAACGAGTGAGGGGTTTATCTTTTTCAATTCTTCATAGCCAAAGCCCAAGCGTCCTATGGTGCCGGCCTTGAAGTTTTCGATGAAAACGTCTGCATCCTTAATCAATCGATGCACGATATCCTTTGCTTCAGGCGACTTTAGGTTAAGGGTCATGGAGCGCTTGCCGGAATTCACCGCCAAATACAGCGGTGCCATGAATTCGTCGCGTAAGTGGCCATCCGACATTAATTGCCGCGCCTGATCGCCCTTGCCTGGTTCTTCCACCTTGATGACATTCGCTCCCAGCAACGCCAATTGCTGACCTGCAAACGGTCCCGCCAATACACGGGAAAAATCAATTACTTTTAAGCCTTCAAACGCCTTCGCCATTATTTTTCATCATCCCCGTAAGTGCAGCTGTATGCTGCGCCGCCCGTGAAGTGGTCTATTACGTATAATGAAAGCTCGCTCGCACCAAAAGGTCCAGACATTTCGGAACCAACACCGGTATTTTCAAGATGAGGAGCGAGCGCGCTGAACGACCAGGGCGCGATGCAGAATATAAAGACCGCTGGCTACGACGATCACACTGCCTGTCACCACCCAAATATCAGGCAGTTCCGCCCACAATAAATAGCCAAGTCCTACTGCCCATAGAATACCGGAATACTTAAACGGCGAGACCAGACCGGCTTCAGCAGCACGAAATGATTCGATCATGCATAGATGGCCAAACCCATTTAGAACTCCCGCCACCGCCATAATCGCGACATCACTGGCAACGGGCATTTTCCACCCAAACGGCATCGTCGCCAATCCGGCTAACACCACCAGAACCGATGTCGACATAAGGATAGAATTTGACGTTTCCCGCACCGTCATCCGCCGCGTCATGACATCGCGCACAGCGGCGAAGAAAGCGGAAATCAATGGCAATAACACTGCGTAACGCATGACGTCCCCAGTGGGGCGAATGATAATCACAACGCCCAAAAATCCGACAATAATCGCGCTCCAGCGCCGCCACCCCACCGATTCTCCTAAAAAGAAAATCGCCAACAACGCGACGAAAAGCGGCCCGGTAAAACTAATCGCAGTCGCATCCGCCAGCGGGACATAGCGCAACCCGTTCACGTAACAAAGAGCGGAGGCGACGACAAGAAGGCCGCGCACGGCGTGTCCACTCAAACTCGCCATTCGCAATGATTTTATGCCGCCCGCCCGCCAAACGAAGTAGGCAATTGGCAGGAATATGAACACGCCGCGAATGAACAGTATTTCCCCCGCGGGGTATCCCGCCGTCATCCATTTCAGGATTGCGTTGTTCACACTCATAAACAACGTCGCCAACAGCATGAGACCAATGCCCAAGATTGGTGAGGCGGATGGCGTTGCGTCGCTGTTCGACATAGCTATTACGGTTCCTGCCTCGATCGCATGGTCAACAATATCAACGCTGACGCTACCACAATATAGGCGACAAAGATCAATGCTACCGTCTCCATCGTAGAGCCTGTATCGACCAGGAATCCAACAAACGCCGGACCAAGCGCACTGGAGAACACGCGCAGCGCCGCCACCGTGGCCCGGATCGATCCAATATGCAAAACGCCATACATTTCGGCCCACATCGCCGACACAATGGTAAAATTTAAACCACCATTGATGCCGCCAAACATTAGATACGCCAACGCGGACATGGGATGGTTAAATCCGGCCAATATCAACAGACCAACCCCCAACGGCGGCAGAAATAACGGAAACAACCGCATTGCTCCAAACCGGTCCACCAGCGGTCCTGACAACAGCGAAACCACAACTTTCGTCACGGCATAACCGATGAAACAACTCGCCAGCCACGCCAGCGACCACCCTTTGGAATCAGCCAAGTGCACCTGATGGAAGAAAAGACCCGTGGTCATAAAGGATGGCGCCAAAACACTGGTTAAAATGACGTAGAATTTTGGATCACGCAAAACCTCGCGCTGAGTCCAATTTCGCTCGCCCCTTCCCATCGTCCGTGCGACCGATATAGTTTCAACAAGACGTTGGTGGCGATGGGTATGACCTTTCAACAACCATTGCGTCAACGGGATCAAGCCAACCGCCAGGAATAACGCAATAACGACCCAGGCTTCGCGCCAGCCCATCACCGCTAGCATCGCCACTGCCAACAGCGGAAACACCCCTTCTCCCATGGAATGTCCCAGTGACCCGATACTGATCGCCTTTCCACGGCCTTCCTGAAAGTACCGGACCATGCTGGTCGCCGACACATGGCTCATCAGCCCCTGGCCCGCCAACCGGAGAAAGAAGATCGCTACGATCAGGTAGAAATAACCCGGCGTCCAGGCCATGAAGAAACACGCCGCCACCATCCCGCCACAAACCAGCGCGCTGTATAGGCGCAGATCGACATGATCTATTTTCCCACCCAGCCACATTAAAAAAAGGCCGCTCGACAAGGTCGCAATCGCATAAAGATACCCAAACTGCCCATGAGTCAGATCGAAAGCCTGCCGGATATCGGCGCTAAATAGGGAGATAAAGAAGGTTTGCCCGAAACTCGAAAAAAGCGCGATCAAAAACCCAAAGGCAAGAAACCTTCGATTTTCAAAAATAAAACGGATATAATCCACCCGATTGCGCCTTGGAATGGTTACTTTAAGATAGTGAAAATGCGCGAGTTTGGAACGCGATATGAAGATGAACCAACGGTAATACGGAAATAATTCGGGAATTGCCAACCCGATCGGTAATTTATTGAGAGGAAGCCGACGAATGCATTACGACTATATCATTGTTGGCGGCGGGTCGGCAGGTTCCGTCATGGCGAACCGGCTTTCGGCAAAACGCGCAAACAAGGTTCTGGTCATTGAAGCGGGCATCGATACCCCGCATGGACGCGTTCCCGCAGAAATTCTCGATAGTTACCCCGGTACCGCCTATTTTAACCCGAAATTCATCTGGAACGGACTTAAAGTTCACCTTGAACCGGTGCCGCATAACGCGCCCGACGACAGACCGCCCTTGCGCCAATATGAACAAGCACGCGTGCTCGGCGGCGGCTCCAGCATCAATGGTCAACTCGCCAATCGTGGATCGCCCAACGACTACAACGAATGGGAACGGCTGGGCGCAAAAGGCTGGAACTGGGACTCATGCCTGCCCTATTTCCGTAGACTTGAACGCGATATGGACTTTGATGGTCCTTATCATGGCGACACGGGTCGCATTCCGGTACGCCGTCTGTTTAAACAGGACTGGTCCGCATTTGCGCACGCCGCTGCCAGGGGTTTTGAAAACGCCGGTTTTCCCTATACGCAGGATCAAAACGCCGAATTCATCGACAGCCATTTTCCCTGCACAATTTCCAACGCCTATGACCGGCGGGTTTCCGCCGCTATCGGCTATCTGGATCCCAGCACACGGTTGCGCGACAATCTGCACATTCAAACCGAACACCAAGTCATGGAAATCACCTTTGACGGCGTCAAGGCGACGGGCGTCATAGCCGACTATCATGGTGAGACCAAAACCTATACCAGTGACAACGTTATCTTGTGCTCTGGCGCGTTGCACTCCCCCGCCATGTTGTTGCGGTCGGGCATTGGCCCCGGTGGGCATCTTAATGAAGTGGGCGTCGCGGTGCGCGCCAATGCGCCCGGCGTGGGACAAAACTTGATGGAGCATCCGGCTATCGCCGTCTCCGCCTATCTGCATCCCCACGCCCGGCTTGATCCCGCCACGCGGCGGCACATCCATGTAGGGCTACGCTACTCCTCTGAACTGGAAGGTTGCCCGCAAGGCGACATCTTCGTTGCGACCGTTGTTAAATCGGCCTGGCATCCAGTGGGGGAGCGGCTCGGCTCGTTTTTGGGTTTCGTTAACAAGGCTTATTCGCGGGGACAAACATATCTCACCTCTCCCGATTGGCGCGATGAACCCACCGTCGAATTCAATATGCTGTCCGACCAACGCGATCTGGTGCGTCTTATGGACTGCTTCCGACGCATGGCCGCAGTCCTCGCTGACCCGGCCATGAAAGATGTGATCAGCAATGTTTTTCCCTCCAGCTATAGCGAGAAAGTCCGCAACGTAGGCCCGGTAACCACCCGAAACAAAATCCTCACCTCGATCATGGGACGTCTGATGGACGGTCCGGATTGGCTACGCGGGCAGTTGATACGCAACATCATCATGGATAGCGAAAGTGTCGAGACCTTGTTAACCGATGAGGACGCGCTGGAGGCACATGTCCGCCGTTCGGTCACTGGCACCTGGCATGCGTCTGGCACTTGCCGTATGGGCGAGGAGGGCGACCCCATGGCAGTAACGGATTCGTCTGGGCGGGTGCGTGGTTTACAAGGGTTACGCGTCGTGGATGCGTCCGTCATGCCATCAATTCCATGCGCCAACACCAACATTCCCACCATTATGATGTCGGAAAAGATGGCCGATGCGATTTTATCTGGCAAATAAATAGGAAATTGTATTTATTTATTTGCCGCATATACTCTATCTTTAATAAAAACATATGTATTAAACGTTTATGTAAATACTAAGTAATAGAAGCAGCGCTTTTAGACTATTTTTGTATTTATTGTAATATGTTTCTAACAATCCGATAAAAATCGACGGGTAATTTGGATTATACAGTAGCAAAATTCCATTTCTTGGGCATTTGACGATTTAGTGCCAGCAAGAAATTTTTGGCCTCGTGTCGAAGAAGCCGTCAAAGCGCAGGCCGTAGAGGATCGTTTAAAATTGAGCCCGGCCGAAAGGCGACACATAGTCCACGCAGTGGTGGAAGATTTATCAAACACCAGAAAATCGAACAACACAAAACTGATCGGCGAGCTAAATATTTTTTCAAGCCTGTTCTAAAAACCAACCATCGCCGCCGAATCTCCAGGGCACCCCAGTCAATCCATGGGTGACTGACTCCGAACAGCGTAAGCGTTCAATTAGGCGCTAACGAAGACTTGAGCCGCAGGTTTAACAATACGCCGTTTATTATCCACGCGCCGGGTCAGTCCGGCCTTGTCGAAATATTCCAGAAGTTGAATTGCTAAATTCCGGCCCAGTGCGGATTTTTTGTTAAATTCCCCTGCCGTAAATTCTTCGTCCGCCGAATTTTCTGCCAAACCCTCCGCCAATTCGCCCAACACCAGCAAGGTTGATGGCAGGAAGTACCGATTGTCCGCAACGCGCGCCAATAAGCCGATCCGCACGGCGCGCTGCATGAACTGCCCCAGTGGCCGGGCGTCCATATCCACTGCTTCAGCGATTTCCAACAGGCGTGGCGGTCGGGTGCCTTCCGCCTCGATCAATTCCTTGACCTCCGCCCACAACGCCGAATCCTCCGAGGAAAACGCAGGTCTGTGGTTGGGCAAGGCAAGCTGCGCACCGTCACGGGCGATCTTTCGCTCTTTTAGTAATTCAACGACAGCGGCGTTGAACGTGTCAACAGAAACGCGACGGCTTAACACCTGGCGCAAGCGATCTTCTTCCGGCCCCGGGCGATCTGGCCATTTTGCATGCCAGTCACGCAAGGACTCCACCATCATGTCTCCGACGGCGGCCCAGTGGGTGCGGGATAATCCAATGGGTCGTTGCTGACGTCCCACCTTGACCATTTCCGCCCCGCGCCATGCGGTTTCGGCCTCATCACTCGTCAGGTTTCGTCCTGTGGCGAAGCGGTTTAAATCCACACCGCCAGGGCTATGATTCAGCACTGTTTCCAACGCCGCCATTGCGTCGGTTTGTTCCAGGCCCCGCACAATCGACAAACGTTCCGGTTTGGCCCGCCCCCGAGCTGGTGAAAACGGATCGATCACCACGCCACCGCCCAAGGTTCGTCGGGCGGATTGGTCGCGCAGGATAAAACGATCGCCTTGTAATGCGCCAATGGGTTTGTCAAGAACGATTTGCACCAACCCTGTTTCGCCGACGGGAATCGTGCGGTCCTCCAAGGTTGCTACGCGTGCGCTGACATCTTCCGCGCCCAGATGTAAATGCACCGGCGTCCAATGGCGCAAGGGTCGGTCTTCAGATGGTAGTATCCGAACTCGCGCGTCGAACCGGTCGCTGGGCGCATGGGCCGCCTCGCTGACGATCCAATCGCCACGCGACACCAGTTCCTTGGTCAAATCAGGGCCAGCGATGTTCAACGCGCAGCGCTCTCCTGCGAGTCCGGATTTAGAATCTTTGTTCTGCGCATGGATAGCTCGCACCCGAACCTCAATACCCTGGGGCGTCAGCATCAAGCGGTCACCCACAGCCGCTTGTCCCGCATACACCGTGCCAGTCACCACCAAGCCCGACCCGGTGATGGTAAAGGCGCGGTCAATGGCGAGGCGAAAATTACCCGCCCTTGAACGCAGGAGCACACTGCGCGCCGCCGCCACTAGATGCATTTTTAATTCCACAACGCCGTCGCCGGTAATGCCGGACACGGGAAAAATCGGTGCACCCGCCAGGCTGGTACCATCAATCAATTGCGCGACCTCGGCAGCGGCCTCGGCACGCCGCGTCTCGTCCACACGATCGATTTTCGTCAACGCCACCGCACCCACCGAAATACCCAACAAATCGAGGATGGCGAGATGTTCCAAGGTCTGCGGCATCGGGCCGTCATCGGCAGCGACGATCAATATTGCAAAATCAATGGCACCAACCCCCGCCAGCATGTTACGGACGAATTTTTCGTGTCCCGGCACATCGACGAATCCCAACACCAAATCGTCGTCCAGGGATTCATACGCAAAGCCAAGGTCTATGGTCAGGCCACGTTTTTGTTCTTCGGGCAACCGATCGGCATCCACACCGGTCAATGCCTTCACTAACGATGTCTTGCCGTGGTCGATATGTCCCGCCGTCGCGATAATCATGAAATATTGAGTCCGTCCAATTGCGCTAAAAAGCCGGCTTCATCCTCCAGACAACGTAGATCAAGCAACAGCGTGTTATCATGCACCCGGCCAATCACGGGCTTCGGCAAGGAGCGGAACGCGGTCACCAGGCGCCGCAACGCTGCCCCGCCTGTTTTGGATTTAGAAAACGGCTTTAACATTAACGCCGAACTGGGCAGACGATTAACCGGCAAGGACCCACTGCCAATCTGGCTTTGGCATGGCGCAACTTTGACGTCGACGCCCTCGCCCAGCCACTGTGCGACGACGGGCTGTAAACGACGCGCCAGAGCGCCGATATCGTAGGGGTCGCGCGCCAACAGACGCAACGTAGGCAACCGCTCCACCAATCGGTCCGGGTCTGCGTAGAGCCGCAGCACTGCTTCCAGCGCAGCGATAGTGACTTTATCCACGCGCATGGCTCGTTTCATCGGGTTTTTCTTGATCCGCTCGATCAAATCCGCGCGCCCGACGATGATGCCGCATTGCGGCCCGCCCAACAGTTTGTCACCGCTGAACGTAACCAGGTCGGCACCGTCGGCGATGGATTCGCCTGGCGTTGGTTCATGTGGCAACCCGAAGCGTTCCATATTGACAAGCATTCCAGCGCCCAGGTCAACGACAAATGGCAAATCATGTTTATGGGCGAGCGCTGCCAGCGTTTTCTCCGGAACAGCGGTCGTGAAACCTTCAATGGAATAGTTACTGGCATGCACCTTCATCAACAACGCGCTGCGCTCACTGATCGCCTCTGCAAAGTCTTTGGGATGAGTGCGATTGGTGGTCCCGACTTCACGCAGTCGGCATCCGGCGCGCGACATGATATCCGGAATACGAAACGCGCCGCCGATTTCAATCAACTCGCCACGTGACACGATCACTTCCTTTCGCCGGGCGAGAGAATTTAACAACAACAACACGGCGGCGGCGTTATTGTTGACGATGGTCACGGCTTCCGCGCCGGTGAGCCGTTTAATCCAGCTTTCAAGATGGTCGTCACGGTCCCCCCGCCGCCCCTTTGCTAAGTCATATTCAACATTACTGGCGCCCGCCGCCGCCGCCATCGCCGCAATGGCTTCGTCGGGCAAGGGCGCGCGCCCTAAATTCGTGTGAAGCACCGTGCCCGTCAGGTTGAATACGGGCTTCAAGCTGGGTGCCATCAACGCGACCAGCACCTTTGCCGTACGGTCGAGGATCGCGGCTTCTGATATGTCAGGCGCATCGTCGTCGGCCATCTGGCGGCGCAACGACGCCAACACCGTGCGGATGGAGTCCAATACGGCTGGGCGACCATAAGCATTGATCAAACGGGACGCCGCTTCGACACGAAGCAAACGGTCGACAGAGGGAATGGCGGACGCGGAAGACGGTACGGTTTGAGACATGGCTGCAAGCTATGCCGCCAAACCGCAAGCGTCAACGGCGCGCGTACTTAGGTTTATAGACCTCACGGTAACTAGATTGTTTGACGATATAAAAAAGGCGCAGGTAATGCGACAAGGCTGGATACTCGGATCAAGTCCGAGCAAGACGAATAAAGGGGGCGGTTAACGTTTCGCGATGCTTTCGCTACCTCTTTGCCGTCACCCCCGGAATTTTTACTCAAAGGTCCGGGTATTGAGCGGCCTCTATGCTATTTGGCAGGGTAAAAATAGCAATTACTGTGTTCCCTTTACTTTAATAGACGTTATATCTTCAGTGGTAGCACTAGCGCAAACACGAACTTAGATTATTCCATGGCGCTTGAGTTCGTCGATCTGCGCCGCATCGTACCCTAGTTCGGCGAGAAGCACTTCCGTGTGTTCGCCCAATTTAGGCGCTGCGCGCCGTGGCGTCGCTGCCGCCGAAGACCTGTAGGCACCACCCACCACCTTCACGGGGGCAAATCCATCGCGTTCCAATTCAATCAACCGGTCCTGGGTTTGCACAAATTCATTATCCAACGCCTCATCAACCGACAAAATTGGCGCCGCCGGAACGTCCCCCGAAAATATCGCCAACCATTCCGCCGTGGTCTTCGCCGACAACGCCTCGTCCAGCATTTCTTGAATCAACGCACGATTCTCCAGACGCTCCGCAAAGGTTTTAAATCTTGGATCGTCACTCCATTCGGGCCGTCCGAGGGCCCGGCACAAATTGGGCCAGAATTTTTCCTTGTTGCACATGATAAAAATAGAGCCGTCTTTAGTCAGGTAAAGCTGGCACGGCGTCAAGGAAGGATGGCCGGAACGCGGCAATCGGTCCAGAACATGACCTTCATTCAAATACCACGTTGCAGGGTAACCTAAATTTGACAGCGCAACGTCGAACAGGCTGACATCCAAATCCTGGCCCATGCCAGATGCTCGCGCGCCTACTACACCCGCGGCTACTATATACGCCAAGCCAAGTCCGGTCATTTGATCGACAATCGATAAGCCCATACGCGTCGGCGGCCCATCGGGTTCACCGGTCAGCGCAAAAAATCCGGCCTCCGCCTGCATCAAATAATCAAACCCCGGCCACGCCGCGCGCGGTCCAGTGCGCCCATAAGCCGATAAATGCGCACAAACGATCTTTGTATTCACACTCTTCAACGCGGCGTAAGTCAGACCGAGCTTCTCCGGTACATCCCCGCGCAAATTACTGGCGACGACATCTGCAGATTTCACTAAATCATGAAACACCAGTTGTCCGGCTTCGGTAGTCAAGTCGACCGTAAAACTTCGTTTGTTTCGATTGTAGCTATGAAAAAACTCCGACTCATCACCGTCATCACCCGGCACGAAATAAGGCCCGATGCTCCGGGCGAAATCCCCACCAGATTTACGATCCTCGATCTTTACGACATCCGCGCCGAGATCCGCCAGAGACATCGTGCCAAAAGGCCCGGCACCATATTGCTCCACCGCCAATACACGAACGCTTTCCAGAGGCAACCCCGGCTTGGATTCAGTCTTCATAATCTCACCAATTTATATTCAAGAAGCGGCTATTGCGTGGTGCGACCAAAGCCTATCACCGACGAGACACTATTGGCGTCATCCAGATCCAGAAGCCCGGTCGCCAATCGTTCTGAGAAAGAATCGGACAGGTATGGCCCACATAAATCATTAAATTTTTGAAGAAATTCCGCCTTGCTCAAAAAATTGTCTGGCTCGCCTTTTGGAATACCAACAAACGCTTCATAGGTTTCCGCCTTGGTGCGAATTCGAGCAACAGCCGCCATATTTTCAGGGAAAGCTGCTTCGGCTCTTGGGTCGACAATAGTTGAAACACGACGCCCCAAATCAAGCGTTTCTTCATCCTGCAAGTGTGTTCCGTAATGGTCCCAACTCAATGTCCCTTCGCGCAACACAACTGCGGCGCAGAATGGCATGGAAAATTGCCCATCGACAATGCTGGTAGGATTACGCTTGTCCACCTCTGGCGTTCCAACAATCTTCCACCCGGTTTCCGGTAACCCAATTTCCACGCTTTCAATGTCTGAAATGTTGAATTTATTGTCCCGGCGTAGCGCGGCCAACGCATCCATCGCCGCATGGGTATAACGACAGGATGGATAAGGTTTTACCGCCAACTCCAATGTTTTCCATGATTCGCCCAAGCCTTCGACAACTTTACTTGGGTCGCCGTTGGGTGCGTAAGCAAACAAAAACCCCCATTTACCCTCAAAAGCTTCTCGGGGCCCTTGAAACCCCTCCCCCGCCATTGTTGCGCAAATAAGTCCGTTTTGCGCCGCTTGCCCCACATGGGAGCGTTTGGTCCACGCACCATCTGCGAGGAATTGCATCGACCCCGCCGCCTGCGATAACGCGATGCCAAAAGCGTGCTCCATGCCGTCCGCATCCAGCCCTAGCAACTTGCCCGCCGCTACTGACGCACCAAAGACCCCACAGGTCGCCGTGGGGTGATAACCGCGGTCATAATGTTCCGAAGGACAAAGCGCGAGGCTCAACCGAATTTGCACTTCATAGCCCGCGACAACCGCGGCGATAAAATCCTTGCCGGATGATTCTGACATTTCCGCAGCCGCCAATGCCGCCGGGACAATTGGCGCAGAAGAATGCAGCGAACCTTGCGCATGCGTATCGTCAAAATCCAAGGAATGCGCCAGCGTGCCATTTATTAGCGCCGCCGCCGTTGGTGCATACCCTGACTCATCACCAATGACAGTACAATCGCCTGTCGCCAGCCCAAGACGCTGAACCGTCGCAATCATCGATTGAGTCGATTCGGCGTCATGCCGTGCCCGCACCATGATTCCCGTAATATCGAGAATAAGAAGCTTTGCGCGTTCGACGACCGCCGACGGCAAATCTTCATATTTAAGCCCAGCCGCATATGCTGCCAATTCGCACGTAACCCCTGACATGACGCCCCCTTTCTCATGGATATATTCATGCTAACTATAAGCTTAAGCTTACAAATCGCCTGCGTTGCTTTACTGTAACACTATCATGTCTACTTGCAGTTACGCCATGAAGACAAAGTCGTGGCGCGTCATTTCATCCAAATCAACGAGCCGAAAAAAGGAAAATGTAGTTTAAAGTGAGGGTATTTACGTATTGTTAGTCTAATTTTAATTTCCCGCCACTCGTATATTTACTTCGATACAATAGAAGATCCGACAAACAAGGATCAAAATGCAAATCTGCATTAAATCTCAGAGGCCAACCCGTTTAATGGTATAGCCAATTACAGCAACATCAACCTATCCGTTTTATTTATTGAAGATCCCCGTTTTCCGTGACAGTTGACCCGGTCCGTATTCTTTTTGGTCGGCATTCAGCA
>Ga0302134_10000194_pt1 | contig 23646 bp, 16 predicted proteins | sample CB9_SCM_MG_FD_203123 | JGI IMG/M metagenome (GOLD analysis project Ga0302134, IMG submission 203123) | Marine microbial communities from Western Arctic Ocean, Canada - CB9_SCM | ecosystem: Environmental > Aquatic > Marine > Oceanic | place: Canada: Western Arctic Ocean | collected 2017-09-19
ATGTTCAACGGCGACCTAGTCAAGCAAGCCACGAAGAAGGACAGTGGCAGTTTCTTAGATCAATTAGCCAAAAGTAAATTGAACGACACACAAAAAATCAACTATCTTTTTGAAGCAGCCTTCGCACGTCGACCTGCAAAAAACGAAGTCGAAGTCGCCAATAAGCTGTTATTCGCTCGCAAGGGAGATTTAACCGCTGCACTACAAGACATCTGGTGGGCAGTCCTCAACAGTAACGAATTTATTTTAAATCACTAGAAGTATCACACAATATTTTTAAACTACGCCTTTGGTCAGTGACGGTCGCAAGCCACTCCTACCAACGGTTACTATAGTCCGGAGAAAATACGATGAATAATAGCAATCCCATGAACATGTCTCGCCGGCACTTCATGTCCCACATGGCTGGCGCATCAGCAATGACCATGCCTGCCTTAGCAATGGGCGAAACACTTTACGCCAATGCAGACGACCTTAAACGTCGCCGCAAATCGGCAATCCTACTGTGGATGGGTGGTGGCCCTTCAACCATGGACATTTGGGATCTTAAGCCGGGCGCCTCCACTGGTGGGCCTTTCCAGCCTATCGCCACCTCCGGAAATGCTCAAATTTGCGAGCACATGCCGTTGATGGCCAAACAGATGCACAACATGGCAATTATTCGGTCGATGAGTACTCGCGAAGCGGACCATAATCGCGGACGTTACTACATGCACACTGGTTATGTCCCTAACCCAAACGTGGAGCACCCAAGCTACGGTGCTGTCCTTTCTAATCAACTGATTGACCAACGACCTGAATTGGAAATCCCTCCGTTCGTCTCCGTTGGTGGGGGAAGCGTTGGACCAGGATTCCTCGGTATGGCTTGGGCACCGTTCTCAGTCAGCAGCACTGGACAAGTCCGAAATCTTGACATGGGTCTTGGCGATGATCGACTCTATCAACGGATGCATGCTCTCGACTTGATCGAAAATGGTTTCATCAATCAACGTCGCGGTTCAGCTGCTTCGGATCACCAAAAGATCTTGAAGAAAACTTTGAATCTGATGACCAGTGAACAAATGAAATCGTTCAAGGTTGCCAGCGAACCAGAATCCGTTAAAGAACGATACGGTAACACTGGCTTTGGCCGTGGCTGCTTAATGGCCCGCCGCTTAGTCGAAGTCGGAGTTCCCTTTATTGAAGTTGGTTTAGGTGGTTGGGATATGCACTCGAATATCCACCAAACTCTGAGCAACACCAAACTGCCAGAACTTGACCAAGCGATGAGTGCACTAACTGAAGATCTTGAACAAAGCGGACTGCTGGAAGATACCGCTATAATTTGGATGGGTGAATTCAGCCGTACTCCTCGCATCAACGGAAACGCTGGTCGCGATCACTGGGCTCGTAGTTGGAGCGTCGTGGTTGGTGGAGCAGGCATGAATGGTGGTATCGCGGTAGGCGAGACGTCAGCCGATGGAACACGCGTCGAAACAGATCCTTATTCATCTCAGGATGTGATGGCTTCTGTTTGTAACGCACTCGGCATTTCATTGCAGACAACGTTTACCAGTAACAGTGGACGTCCCATGAAGATCGCCAACAGTGGTAAAGTTATCAAAGAATTGTTTAGCTAAAGCGGTGTCCCTTTTCATGGAGAGGAAGTAATCCAAAGATTCCTCCAATCCTCTTCGATTCCAAAGTATTAACCACAAAAGGGCGCGTACCGTATTGGTACCGCCCTTTTTTGGGCTAGATAGGCAAACCCGCGTTGAAGAGTTTTAAACTCAATAAACTGGCCCTATTTTAACTATTTTGACGACAATTACGAGTATTTTACCATTTACCGGAGCGTTACTAATATAGTCGCCGGTAACGGAATATAGGAATTACCTGTCCGGCAATCGCATGATCGAAAACGAACAGCACAAACCGTTAACGCCTACCGAACTGATTGAGAGATATCAGATCGGGATTTGGCGTTACCTACGTGTGCTCGGTTGTGAAGCCTCGTTGGCTGAAGACGTTACACAAGAAACCTTCCTAAAAGTACTCCGCAAAGGCTTTGATCAATATAACGACGCTGCTACCGCTGGGTTCTTACGCAAGGTTGCCTATAATTTATTTATTTCCATGCAGCGACGATCCGGACGAGTCGTATTAGTGGAGAATGTTGATCAACTCGACGCTGTCTGGGACAAATGGGCTGGATCGGACAACGGCGACGACATTATAGACAAACTGCGAGATTGTATGGACGCGTTAAGTGACCGAGCGAGGGATGCATTGGAGATGCGATTTCGGGAACAACAAACTCGAATCAAGATTGCCGCTTTCTTAGAAATCACCGAACACGGTGCCAAAAATCTAATGCAACGCGCAAAAGAACAACTACGCGAATGCGTTGAAAACAAAATTCAAGCGGAGGCCATGTAACATGAGCCTAGAAAAAGACATCCCTCGGGAAACCGAGAATAATAACGATGTACCTCTGCCCAATGATCAGTTGATCGATGCGTTGCTTGAGGAAATTATCGGCGGACAATCACCCCCCGATCTCACCTCGAAGATCCTCTCGCAGTTGCGCGATTCGCTACCAACAACACCACAAACACCAGTCAACGACTTCGACACGCTACCGACTCCAAAATCCACGACCCTTGCCCGACGCAGAGCGAGATCTCACTCGTTGGCTGTTCCAGTATCAATGACTCTGTCGGTGACAGCCATTACCTTGGCACTCGTCGCCATAGTATTGAATTCTTCTTCTAGCTCTACAAAGAACCAAGGTATTGCCAACAGTCAGACTCAAACGTCAGAGAAACCAACTACCCTGCGTGTACAACAGTCCAACGGTAATTCAGCAGATCCAGAAACCCCCGAGCAGGAAACTCCAAACAATCTACAGATCACTACTTTAGTTGATTCGAATTCAACTAAACCGATCGGCCCGTCCGACGTTAATGCACAAGTAGATGAAATCGACTCGCTACCGCCAATTCGCCAACGTTGGCAACACCCTTTAGCATTAGCCAATACGAATACTGTGGCGCCTGTTGAAACAGAAATAATCTTAGGTCGCATCCGCCGAGAACTCGAAAAGCAATGGAACGAACACGGGATCTCCCCTTCAGAAGTCGCTGTTGACTTAGAATGGACTAGGCGCGTGTACTTGCGACTAATTGGACGCGTGCCCACGACTGACGAACTAGAGCGATTTAGTCGTAGTACCAAGCAACCAAATCAGGCTAATCCGGTTAATCAGGCAGTCGCTCGGCAGCAACTCGTTGACAATTTACTTTATGGCGACATTTACCGAGCAGAATTCACACAACATTGGTCGACGTTCTGGACAAACACACTCATTGGCCGCCAAGGTGGACTCGACGGTGACAACGCAAACCGGGGGGGCTTACAACAATACCTACGTGAAAGTTTTGCGGCCAACAAACCTTATGACGAAATAGTCTTTGAATTGATTTCAGCCCAAGGTGCCGCTAACGCAGAATCAGAACAATTCAATGGTGCCGTGAATTTCCTACTCGCTTCACTCACTAAAAATGACACCACTTTGGCGACGAGCCGTATTTCAAGTATTTTCTTAGGTCAAAAACTACAGTGTGCTCAATGCCATCACCATCCGACGTCGGACATTGCTCAAGATCATTTCTGGGAACTCGATGCCTTCCTCAGCGGAATACAATCAACCAAAATAAACGGCCAAACCATCTTAATGAATGTGGATGCCGGCGGAGTTAAGACGGCTGACGGTCAAATTGGTGTTTTCTTCGAACGCCCCAATGGTGTTGCCCAAATGGTTTTCCCTTCATTTCTTGGACATCCGCCGAGCGAATTAAATACCACCGCAGAGTCGCCTACCGGCACCCAGACCATCCTGCGAGAACAACTCGCTCAATTCACGAGCGAGTCTCCATTGCTTGCTCGGACGCTCGTCAATCGATTGTGGAGTCATTTTCTGGGATTTGGATTTACTCCATCAGTGGATGATATGGGGCCTCATTTAGCTGTTTCTCACCCACAACTGTTATCAATATTGTCCGAGCAAACCGAATCCTCAAACTATGATTTAAAATCACTCATGAAGTGGATTGTCCTCAGCGATCCGTTCACTCGCTCGAGTAAATACTCTGCCTCCAACGATATCGACAGCCCTGAACTCGGCGATCAACCGTTATTCAGCCGTTATTATTCGCGTCAATTGGAACCCGAAGAAGTCTATCGGTCATTGCTAGTATTGAGTGGCGAAAAACGGTCGGCTACTACGATTGGACAACAACAACTTGCACAACGTACTTGGTTAGGGCAATTCACCAAACGTATGGAAACAGACGAAGGTGACGAAACCAATTCATTTGATGGGAATGTCCATCAATCACTGGTGCTCATGAACGGGGATTTGATGAAGCAGGCCACGAGCATTACGAGTACTTCGGTACTAGGAAAGATCATCAAGAGCCACATGCCGATTAACAACAAGATTGATCATCTATTCCTTGCCGCAGTCGCACGCTACCCATCAGCGAATGAAAAGAAACTCATCCTCGCCCTATTTGCTAAACCAGACATCTCTCCTGAACAAATATTTCAGGACATCTGGTGGGCCCTGCTTAACAGTAATGAGTTCATCCTCGACCACTAATTGCGGTTCGTGAACAACACAATGGGCCCAGTATGCAAACCAACCCACATTCCACATTCGTGGTTGATTCGTGGTTGAATTTTATTCGCCCCGCCTACACTTCACTTAGGCGAGCCATTACTCGTGGGTTGTTGACGCTTGATCTAAACGGGTGGATACTTACGAATTACACCAGTTTGCGGTGCCCGATCGCGTCCCTCCACACTGCCTGTCTTTTACTTAAATCAAAGCATAACTTTCTTGGCAACCGCATCTCGCATCATCGATTCCAAAACGAACTTCAAGCCGCTGCTATGGCTAGCGATTCCTGTTGTCATTGAGCAGTTTCTCGTATTGTTAGTCACTTGGACAGACCACTGGCTGACTGCAAAATATCTACATACGGAACACTTAGCCGCCATTAATCTCACGGCTTACCTTCTATGGGCTATCCCCTGTATTTTCGGCCTCATTGGCGTGGGAGCCACGGCTTTGGTCTCACGTTATTTCGGCGCAGGAAAATATAGCGATGCCTCTTTCGTGACAAACCAGGCCATCTCGTTAGCACTCGCGATGCTAACAGTAATTACAACAATCGCTTGGTTGTATGCCGACTCATTAATTGCCATCATGCAATTGCCGGATGACGCGACGCAGGCCGCAATTGTCTATTTTCGGATTGTCATTCCGGGAATACCATTTGCCATGTTACACATGATCGGCAATGCGTGCCTCCGCGGTGCCGGAGATATCATGAGCGGCTTCATCACTATGTTTATTGTGAATGTGGTCAATGTAATCTTGAGCTTGTGCCTCGTCACTGGTTATGGACCCTTTCCAGAATTGGGCTGGGATGGTATCGCCTATGGAACCGCATGTGGCTACATGGTTGGTGGCACCATCATTATCGGATTCCTTGTTAACGGCCGATATCATTTGAAATTACGCCTCTCCAAAATGAAACCCGATTGGGATGTCCTTTCGCGTTTACTTAAAATTGGTGTGCCTGGTGGCATCGACATGATGTGTATGGTCATGTTTCAAATATGGTTTCTAGCCATTATCAACAGCCTCGGATCTGTCCAGGCTGCTGCTCATGGAACCGCCATCCGCATCGAAGCAATGGCCTACTTACCTGGGCATGCGTTTTCAATCGCGGCTACCACCCTCGTCGGGCAGTTCCTTGGCGCTAACAGGCCAGATCGTGCCACCCGAAGTATTTTGCTGGCGTGCCTGTGGGGAGGCATATTAATGATGGGGGCCGGAACAGCGTTTTATTTCGGTGCGGAAATATTAACCGGATTGTTCATCGGTGACAACACTCGTGAGGCAGTCACATTAGCCGCCCCACTGATACGAATTGTCGCAATTAGTATGCCCGCGCTGGCAATCGTCATTATCATGACCGGTTCGCTGCGTGGCGCCGGTGACACCAAATGGCCACTTCTATTTTCAATTATCGGCTTGCTCGGAATCCGCATTCCGTTAGCGTATTACTTATGCTGGGAAACAATCAACATTCCCTTTACAGATATAGTGCTGGAAGGGATGAATCTAGGCGTACGGGGAGCCTGGTACGCCATGGTTGTTGACATTTTCATCCGCAGCATAATGGTCTTCGCTAGGTTCCTACATGGCGGCTGGAAAACTATTCGCGTCTAACCCTTCACACATTATTGCTGGTCCCGCCGACCAAGCACTTTTACCAATGCCGCTCGCAATTCCCGTACTTTAACTGGCTGACGCAATAACGAGTGTAAGTCACTTAGTCGAGCCTGACTAGCAAAACTTGCTTGATTTTTTTCAACAATTATCAACGCTGGTAATTTGCTGGTTACATGGTTATCATCGAGCTGATTAAACACGTTTAACGCTGATTCACCCAATTCGCCCGTACAAAATACGGCGCAATCAAATTCACCCGGAGAATCCTTCAGACGCTGAATCGCCCGTTCAGCATTAGACACGAATAGCACTCGATATCCACGCTTACCCAACTGGGCCCGCAGCAAATTTTGCATCGCTTGCCGTGAATCGACAATTAAGATTGTCTTGTTTTCACCCTCTTGCTGAATCACTCCGCCCCTAATATTATCACCTGCTGATTCAGCATCGTCATCAGTTGTTTCCACAGGCCGCTGCAACAAGATGGCTTCCGTATCTTGCACGGCAGCGAGATCGGCAATAATCGGATCATAATTTGGATATCTTTTTTCTGGGTCAAATGCCAAGGTTTTATTGATGATGTTAAGCATCACCTGCGGCAGCCCTTTCACAAATTTTCCCAACGGTACAATATCGCGATATCGCCCGATATTCAATCGCTGCATACGATCTCTCGTTTCGGCCATCGGAGGTCGCCCAGACAGCATATGGTACAACATGCAACCAACAAAGAAGATGTCGCTGCGAACATCATTGCGTGGCACGTGTGTAGCACGCTCTAGTCCTGCATAGTCAATCGAGCGGGGGTTAGGAGCGTTCGCGAATTCTTTATCATCTTTAGGTTCAATCATCGAAGCTAATCCAAAGTCGGCCAACTTTGCTCGCCCCTTGGCGGAAATCAGCACATTCGACAGCTTCAAGTCGCGATGGGTCATGCCGTTTTGTAATGCATAATTTAATCCTTGGCAGATATCGTTTATCACCTTAATGGCCTCCGTGAGTTCCATATGCTTGCGTAGCTTCATGAAATCTCGCAGATTTTGACCTTCGATAAAATCCATCACCATATAATACCGACCACGGTACGAATCGACATCGTGAACTAGAACAATATTTGGGTGTTTTAGCGGCATCACCAACCGAGCTTCACGCATAAATTGCTCAGTTGCACCTAGATCGTCGCTATAACGCATACGCAACACCTTGAGCGCACAGACTCGATTATTCTCAGTATTTACGGCTCGGTACACTCGAGCAAAAGTCCCTGATCCCACAAGATAAAGAATCTTATACTTGCCGTAAAAGTAACCGTCTCGTTTATTGATCAGCAATCGTTCTAGCTGCCAATTGGTAATCATCTCTTTTCGCAGTAAGACACTCGTGAATTTACTCAATTCAGTGTCTGTACCTCCAGCCTCATTGAGGGCTGCGTCAAGTTGGGGTATTTCCGCAACTCCGGCTTCGGTGCAGCGGCGTACAAGTTTTTGAGGGCTTACATCCGACATTAAGAAGTCTCTAGAGAACCATGATTATGCTAATACTACCCGAATTCGTATTTACCCTATTATCCGTCATTCGATTGGGAAAGTCACGCTCGAAAATAAAACTTGAACCTGATAACAAGCGGGCATTTTATTGGTGAATAGAATATGTCCAGGGAAACTATTGCCGTGCTAATTCATCTCTTTCGCGGCGGGTTGCCTCTAAATCTAGCAATACGTACTGCAAATCAACTCGTAATTGATCTAACGTTTCACGTAACTCGGTAATGATCCATTTACGACCCTCAGCCTGAATCTTCAATGCGGTCACAACAGCTGATAGCTGATCCGAAAATTCACTTGGTACGTCGTTAGATATCTCGTCTAACCGCTCAATTAAGGCATTAGGGCTTTCGAGCTTCAATAATAAATTAAAATCAGGAATCTCTTGCATTGCCAATTTTCCATACTCTCTATATGTTATTTCACCTAAAACCACGTCAATAAACGGCCTATACAGCCATACACTTCAAATGATGAGCATATGTACTTTAAGTCACACTAAATATAGACCTATCCACCAACCAAACAACTTACATGCTTAATCTTCGAGTTAAGCTGCTGATCGTCTGTTTTGGGCTAGATGAAAAATTAAATCAATCATAAAATCCGTGATACGTAAATCGCAAGGATACGATTGAAACTATTGTAAAAACCGATAGTTTTCGACAATTACGTGATATTAATAAGAAAACAGCTATGGATAGCGCCAAGGTCGTACAGATTTCACGACATCAAAACCGACACGCCCCGCGTGGGCATCATGATCACGATGCCCATGGTGTTCGCTTATCGCTACTATGCGCTCTGTTAATCTGCAGTCTGTGCAGTCCAGTAGTCGCACAATTTTCAGATTCATTTGAAACGCCTCAAACCAAATGGTCATTGCTCAAAACCGATGGCCGAGTAGTCAACACATCACACGGTAAAGACACGCGTGTGTATCATCATGGATCGCAAAGCGAACATATCCAATTAGTGAGTGGACTAGCAACTTTCATTCACTATCGTTACATCACACCGCACGTGAAACTCATCGATGAAATAAACCCATCTCTTTGGGTTCGAGCGAGCCGTAGCCCCATCCAATTGATTGCTCAAGTCGTTCTACCGAGATCCATCAATCCACAAACTGGGCAACCACTTGAAATTATGATCCGCGGAGACAGTTATACCACTCCGCTACATTGGCAAAAGCTCGCCATCACGAGCATCCGCACTCGATTACAGAACCAAATTCCTAGTTTGCGATCGCAATTCGGTCCGCAAGTTGACGGTCGGCAAGCATATATCAAAGCGGTCATACTAAACGCATACAGCACGCAAGGCACACTGGATTTGTGGATCGACTCTTTCCACATGCAAACGCCTTACATTGGTCTCACTAATCCCGTTGAGCAACAAACCGCGTTGGCGAATTTCCAAAGTCCTCAAACAAATCCTACATCCAACGCACAATCCCACTCAAACCGAGTCGAAATCAAAGATTCGGTATTACTCGTAAACGGAATCCCATTTATGCCTCGTGTCATCGAGCATAATGGCGAATCATTGGCATACTTGCATCAATTGGGATTTAACACAGTCGCCCTCAAACATTTCCCAACACACCAACAACTCGAAGATGCTTATCGGCTTAATTTAAAATTGATTGTACCGCCTAACCTCAACGGGGAATTGAGCCCAACCGCCAGCACCGAACCAATACTCAATTGGAATCTCGGACTGCATCAACGAGAATCGACACTAGAAACACTTCAAGCCACGAGCCAATTAATTGAAATGTTACCTGCGGAACTCACCCGACCAACCGTTGCCACAGCCGCTCATCAATTCAAGCAAGTCAGCCGTTATGCCGACCTCGTCATCCTCAACTGGCAACCGCTTTATAGTAGCCTGACGCTTGAGCAATCATCAAATCAAATCACCCAAGCCATGAATGAATTGAGACGTGGTACGCCCTATTGGATTTCCATTGCCACACAAATTTCACCCGTGCTATTGCAACAACAATATTCCATGATTCAATCTCAGTCTTCCACGCAACCTCCTCAGCCGACTTCATTTCAAGGCCAAACCACAATCAGTTACGACCAACTGGCTATGGTCACCCATCGCTCGTTGGCTATGGGCGCCCGCGGTATTCATTTCCAATCGTTCTCGCGACTCGACCGAACCGACAAGGAAACGATGTTACGAATACGAGTGCTAGAGCGTCTAAATCGCGAATTGCAACTTATTGAACCATGGATTTCCGGTGGGACCTCCACAGGGGCCGTTATCTCACCTCTCGAACACCATTCAATCTACATGACCAAAACAGGGCGAACTCGCTTGGTCTGGCTATTTAATCGCGGTGACCATGAGCAAATCGTCACGCGACCAAACGACGACGAGCTTATCAGCTTTGGTGTACCAGGTGTTCCCGTAACATACTTACCCTACCATGTTAACTACTCTGCCATTCACCGCATCCGTACTAATCGCGGATCCAATAATCGCATCACTGTGAATCCTACAGCTCCGTATTCACTTGTCGTCATGACTGCAGACCCACTTGTGAGGGATTATATCCAGCGACGAATCTATGCAAATCGACAGCGGATACTACACCTAAGTTATGACATCCTACAACTGGAACTGTCACGAGTGCAAAACTTGCGTACATTTGACTCACTTACCGCAACGTCACTTACCGCAACGTCACTTACCGCAACGTCACTTACCGACACGTTCAACCAGGCGACTGCTTCCCTGCGCAGTTCCCGAAATGTCGTCGCCACGAATCAATGGGATGTTGCCTATCAGCATTTGACCGCAGCGGAGAATAGCCTACGAAAAATCCGCTTTCAGGTATGGGAAGCTCTCAATCAATATGATCATAATCTCGTCTCCAATCCATTGAGTTTGCACACCAGTACATTTGTGGAATCCGCTTGGACAACACTGCGGCTACAACAATCAACATGGTCGCCCAATCTACTTCCAGGAAGTAGCATGGAAGACTTGAATCAAATGCGGCGGGGAGGATGGAAACATCACCGAGACCCCAATCACTCTGTCAAATCGCTCGTCGAAATAACATCTAACAATCCACTTGAAGGCAATCGGTGCTTACGAATCCAAGCGTGGCAAGATCCCTCTATTGCCGCTAGCTCGCTGCTATCTGCTCCCGTTTGGATTAGTAGTCCGAGCGTTGCCGTACAAGCTGGCGACGTATTACGCATTCATGGCTGGGTAAATATACCAGCACCCTTGAAACATCAAGGAGATGGCCTTGTCATTTATGATTCCATTACGAGTACAGTCTTAGCCGATCGATTCCATCATACCGCCGGCTGGCAATCCTTTACTTTGTATCGTATTGCGGACAGCGATGGAGAAGCTACTGTTTCATTTGCGCTGATGGGATTAGGTGCCGTGAATATTGACAACATTAGTATTCAAAAACAAATCACCAAACGCAAGCTAACAGCACCTCCCACTAATTCCCAAAACACCTTACTACAAACCACGGCCACACCCTAAAGAATTCTAAAAATACTTAGCAACCCACTTGCTCGGACTACCAGTCATCAACGAAATCGAGGAATACATCTTTCGATGAATAATGATCCTCTACATGATCACGCTCTCCAAATCTGGGACGCGGCCCTAGCAGCGGTAGACAGCGCCACTTTGGTGCGTCAAGCCATTCACGTGGACGAGCAACACGTACAAGTAGGTTCTACGACAGTGCCGCTCGGCGCCATAGAACGGGTCATTGTTGTCGGTGCGGGTAAAGCAGCGGTAGCGATGGCACGAGGAGTCATCCAAGCATTTGAGAATTCCCCGTTACAGTCACGTATCACGGGATGGATCAATGTACCGGAGGATTGCCTCAGCGAGTTACCACAAATAACCATTCACCCCGCTCGCAGAGCCCATTACAACGAGCCCACGGCCGAGGGAATACACGGTACGCAACAAATACTTGATTTAACCACCTCAGCCAACCCTCAAGATCTCTGCATTTGCTTGATATCCGGCGGCGGCTCCGCATTGCTGCCCGCGCCAATCACAGGAATAACACTCGACGACAAACAACAGATCACACAGCTATTAAGCAGCCATGGTGCCAATATCCAACAACTAAATTCAGTTCGAAAAAAACTGAGTGACGTCAAAGGTGGCCGGTTGGCTGCTAGATGCGGCAGCCAGCACTTCGCCAGCCTGATTATCTCAGACGTTTTAGGAGATCCGATAGATCTCATTGCTTCTGGGCCAACCGTCATGGACACCGAGCCCGTTGACGTAGCAATCGACGTGCTTCACCATTTTCTCGACAATCAAACACCCGTGGTACAACGCTGCCTTACCGCCATCAAGAATCACGTGCCACTAACGACTCTACCATCATCCTATACGGTGGACGTAATTGGCAACAACCATACTGCTGTCGACGGGGCAGCTCAAGCCGCAGTTCGGCTGGGGTATGAAACAACACAAACGGCAAATATAGAATTAGAAGGATTGGCTGAACATGTTGGATTTGAACTTGCTAAGCGTTCTAGTGAGTTGAATTCTATGGGTGGAAAACGTGCGTATATTTCTGGTGGCGAACCCGTTGTTCAACTTGCCGACGCCAGTATCCGAGGACGTGGTGGTCGCAATCAACAGCTCGTGCTAGCCGCATTGGCGAGCAAACTTGCCAACACAACGGCGCCGCAACAATGTCTGCAACGGCAGTTCATCATGTCTGCCGGAACCGATGGCGAAGACGGACCTACGGATGCAGCCGGAGCGTTCATTAACTCCAATGTTGTTAAACAGTTTTTAGCATCCTCACTCGATTTAAAACGTACGATGCAACGCAACGATGCGTACACCTTTTTTGATGAACTCCAAGCTCTCATCAAGACCGGTCCTACTCATACTAATGTCTGTGACCTACGAATTGTCTTAAGTGAGTAGTTATTATCAACCACCAAGTATTAAAAAAGGCCTGTTCGAAAACAGGCCTTTTTTGACTCAGAACACTTTCAGCTTGGTATCAGTCCCACCACCATTGGCCAAGGACTAGATTCGTCAGCACTGTATCAGCATGAACTTTTTGCACAGCACCATCGCTGTCTTGCAGTAAGTTCTTAGTCGACAGAGCAGTCAGAGGTTGGATATCAACACCACCACCGATTGGAGTCATCAATGATGAGCCTTTCCACACGGCATTCACGGCAGTTTCCACTTGTTTTGGTTCCGGATAAACTTCAACCGACAAAACGCTTTCGTCGCCAAGAATACCTAGGTCCCAACTTGCTTTCCCGTAGAAATCTTGTTGTTGGATATAGGCCGATGCAATCAGCATATCAACAAGGTTACGCATTTGGGCGTAAACAGGAACCTTCTTCGCAAGAGCCGGGTATTTAGTCGTAAAGGAGTGTTGAAATGCTTTACTAGCACGATCAACAAGGCCATTGCCAACCCGCGTTCCATCGGCTTGAACTAATTCATCCGCACCAACCAACTTCACACCTTCACCGATTAACTGCATTGCCAACTGATCTTCGCTAACACGTACGCATTCGTAATCCGGTACAAAATACCAACGTGCCATAGCGTTGCGGTTCACAGATGTCGGGCTAGCCGCTTGAATATAGCTATTAATCTTAATGGGTGGTTTTTCCAATCCAATTCCAATCAACTTCATGCGATAATCAGCTTCGACAAGAACTTGAGCGAAGTGCGTTTTGGGTGAAATCCCTTCAACGGTCACAACCTGTTGCCCCAGACTACGTCGTAATCCTTCAACAAATGGTCGCGTGTTCCGCGGATTCAACGAAGGTCCAGCTTGCACCAAATACTGCTGCATTCGCTGTAGCCCTTCTTGAGTCGGGTCAATCGATACACCGACAGTTCGAGCTTGATCACCGGCGGGACCGAAGCTTCGCAAGGCAACAATCAAGTCTTGTAATTCCATGATTGCTTTGCCGGATTGGATTCCGACTGGGCGTCCCGAGGGATCAACCGCATAACCTTCGGCAGGGCCTGCGATAACAATATCACCAGTTTCTGGATAATAGAAAACATAATCAAGTGAAGTTAACCCAGCCAAGTAACGCATGTCACCGGAAACTCCTTCGCCAGTCTCCATTCGACGAGCAATTTCTGCTTCCAAACGGTTCAACGAAATTTTACGCATGGGGCTGACTTGGGCAACAACAGGATCAAGCTGCTGACGTGCTGCTTGGATTCGTTGCATTGTTAGACGGTTATCAAAACGTCTAACCTGCAAGATACCCTGAGGTGTAATCACAACACCGGCACCACCGGCACCACCTTGACCGCCGCCACCTTGACCACCGCCTTGACCGCCGCCTTGACCGCCACCTTGACCGCCACCTTGACCGCCACCTTGACCGCCACCTTGACCACCACCGCCAAATTGGCCGTGAAGTATCGGGGTGAATGTCATCAGTCCAGCAACAACAATCAACGACATCATTCTTCGAATTCGATTTGTCGATAACATGTTTTTGTTCCTTGCCTCTTTATTCAAGCTCAAGTTAGATAATCAAAAAATTTTCTCTGCCCTAAGCATCCACCAATAAATAGTTCCCAAGAGTGGATCGCTAAAGTATTTTCATTCAAAAATGGCGCGCTTAGCCGCCACTTAGTACATCGAAATTACTACTACTTGATATTAGTTCCGCTGCGCCCAGAAGGCAAGAAAAGAAAGATAAATAGGTGGCAACAACCGTGCAATTGCACTAATAGGCAATGTTGCCACTACAACCGCTATAACCGTTATCGTTTGTGATCATGGAATTGCCACTCACTCCACACTTCATTCCCGCTTTTTCGAGCGTCTAGCCGACAAAGCGCAACTTGCTAATCAACGCCCCAATAGCGTTAATGGATTACGGCGTTCCATTAACGGCATTGCAACCTGGCCTCGCTGCCGATGCGATTCAAACGTTGCTGCAATCATTTCAATCGTGTGCCGAGCTTCATAGACATTACATTCAGGTAAACGATCTTGTTCAATCGCCTGTAAGAGATCTTGGCACGCAACCATATTTCCTGCGTGCAATGACAAATCCTTCAGTGGTTCCGATTTACCCACACCCGTAGAACTAATCGGTATCCATGTTTTCCCTGAACGACCAGGACACCATGTCGGATCATCTAGATAATAAGCTTGCGGTAAGAAGCCTGTCTTAATCTCTACCACTCCACGACTACCATAAATCTGTAACGCAAACCTCGCGCCGTTCCCTACATCGCGAGTCGAAGCAAAATATCCTGCAATATTATCTTGCATGCCATACATCGCCGTGATGGAATCGGCAGCCAACGGGCCAATGCCCTCTTTACCCTGTCCAACGTTTTCTTTGGTAATCCGTTTGCCTTGCTGAGTCGCTTGTGCCATACACCATTGGCTATCACCACCGAAATATTGCATTAGATTAAAAACATGCGATCCAAGTACCCATAAATCTTCACCACCACCACGCCGATCCTCCTTGCCACGACCTCGCAATTCCAACACGGTACCGATCCCGCCATCCTCAATGAGATTTTTAATCACGGCAAGTTTTGGACTGTATCGGGTCTGATGTGCAATCGCCAATTTTATACCATTTGACTCGCACGCTTTCACCATTTCATCCGCTTCTTGCAAATCTCGACAAAATGGTTTCTCCATGTAGATATGAAGTTTCCGCTGAGCACACGCTAGCACCATTTCATGGTGGCGATCCACCCACCGTGGGCATATGCTCACAATGTCCAATCGTTCGTTTGCAAGCATTTTTCGGTAATCGGAATATCCCTGTGATACGTCTAGCCGCTTCTTGGCTTGCTGTAATCCAGCTGGATCTGGGTCCGTAACGGCAACCACCTTACAACCTGCTATATGTCCCCATACCGTATCAACTCCGTGACCATAATTACCTTGGCCAGTGTGCCCAATAATTCCAATTCGATATTCAACCATAATAATACTCAACGTCCCTTTTATCTTTGATTCTGTCCGCAGTTAGTGAAATATTCTATATAGGTTATGATACACATAAACAAACACGTGCTATTAACTCTTTAGATCAAATCATGTTTTCAGATTCCAGTACACCAACGGGTAATGCCCCATCAGCTCCCCTTCCACTGGGATCATCCATCGCAGTCGTCGGTGCTGGGATTACCGGATTGTCCGCTGCTTATTATCTGCAACAACAACGACCAGATCTAAATATCACCCTGCTAGAATCAACCGACAAGCCGGGTGGAATTTTACAGACTATCAAGCGAGACGACTTTTTGGTTGAACTGGGACCAGATATGTTTACGACTCGAGACGACGAGGCGGTTGAGTTGTGCCGCGAACTCGGAATGGAAAATCAATTAATAAGCACCAACGAGGAACATCGTGGGGCTTATATCATCTGCCGTGACAAGCTGTGCAAGATGCCATTGGGCTGGACGATGATGACACCGACACGCATGGGTGCTATTTTGAAAACGCCTTTGTTAAGTTGGAAAGGGAAACTGCGGGTGATCGCGGAGTTATTTATTCCTCGGAAAAAAAACGGCAGCGATGAAAGTCTAGCCAGCTTTACTAGGCGACGGTTAGGCCAAGAAGCTCTCGAGCGTATCATTCAACCGTTGATTTCAGGAATCTATACCGCTGACCCTGAGCAACTCAGTATGCAAGCGACACTGGCAGATTTCCTAGCGATGGAACGAACTGGAAAAGGGCTCATTCGGGAAGGAATCCAACAACGACGCAAGCAGTCGTCACAGGAAACCTCTACCGGGGCACGATATGGAGCATTTGTCGCTCCTAAATACGGCATGCAGTCGATCATTGCGGCTCTAACCGACCAACTCAAACCCAATACCCTCAAACTTCGACAACGAGTCACGCAGTTGGAATTTAAGAACGGTGCGTGGCAATTAACCATCGAACAGGAAACTCAGGGGACGACAACTCATCAATTTGATCGTTTATTATTGACAACAAGCTCTCAAATCACGGGCAGACTTTTACAAGACACCTGCCCTAAGCTAAGCAAGCTGATCGACAACATCCCGCTCGCAGGCGCCGCCATTGTAACCATGGGCTATCGTCTTTGCGATATTGAGCATCCGCTGGATGCCTTTGGCGTAGTCGTTCCCCATGCGGAAAATCGCCCGTTAATCGCAATTAGCATGGCGAGTCAGAAATTCACAGGCCGCGCTCCCCAAGATTCGACCCTGTTCCGTATCTTTGCTGGTGGCGCATTGCAGCCTGAACTGCTGCAATGGGACGAAGAACAATTGATCGAATCTGCCAAAAAACAACTTCGCGAACTACTCGGCGTCAACGGTCAGCCAATCTTCACCCAAGTCGTGCGTTGGGATAACAAAATGCCGCAATACCACGTAGGGCATGTCGAACTCGTCGACGAGATCGAACTCGAACTTAGTAAAAACCCAAATCTCGAAATCGCTGGCAATGCCTATCGCGGTGTGGGCATACCCCTATGCATCCGTAACGCAAAATCTGCTGTCAAAAGGCTTATTGGGTAATACCGCATAATTGATAGTAATTAACTTCAACTTAAATTCACTCTCACTCAACGACGACACCGGTGGATTTCTCTAATCCATTAATTTTAGCCGCGAGAATAAAATCCTTGACACTAAGCCCACCGATTGTATGGGTCCAAAGTTCAAGAGACACATTGCGATAACCTTCAAGATGTAGGTCTGGATGATGGTTTTCGATTTCGGCCAATCTCCCAACCTCATCAAATAAAGCTAATCCTGCGAGAAAATTCTTTACCGTATAGTCGCGGCGAATTCTTTGGCCAGCGCATACCAAATACCAATCCTTTAAATGTGCCAATTGAGCGATTGCTTGATCCGATGAATACAGTGCGGGCTGTTGCTCAAATGACTTGCACCGACCGTGTAACAACTGTTCCGCAGACTGAATTTCCATTTACCTTTTTCCTAAATTGTTTGCAACTTGGGCTGCGGATTTTCCTTCCGCTCTTCAGCCTTGTTCTCTCGCCAAGGCTTCTTCTTTTTATACGATTCTAACTCTTGCTCCAAATGTTCTTTAACATCCTCGGTCGCCAACTCAACTGCTTTTTGAGACCACTTCCGAGCATTGCTCCAGTCACGAGTTTCTGCGTAAGCCGCTGCCAGTGTGCTCAGGATATGCGGTTTCTCGTAATCTGACGCTTCGCAAGCTTCAAGTGCCAACTTCACAGCGCGTTTGCCATCACGTACCGATGCCTCTGTCGAAGTCGCCAGAGTCCAAGCAAAGTTATTCAATAAGTTAGGATACTCTTTGTTAATTCCATAGGCTCGTTCATAATCTTCGATGGCTTTGGCATGTTCACCCATGGATAAGTAAATATCAGCCCGTGAATAATAGGCGAGCCAGCTTTCGTTATTCCCCTGAATCGCCACATTAACGTGTTTGATCGCATTTTCAAATTCTTCTGCCATCGAATAATCCATAGCAACACGCAATCGCATTTGCTCGTCATTAGGAGCAAACCTCAGAATAACTTCCAGTATTTTAGCAGCTTGTAAATAGTCTTCCTGCTGTTCAAACACTCCCGCGCGCAACAGATAAAGCTGGGGAACGTTCGGATTAATTGCTTGGACGCGATCTAAATCCGCATTGGCTTGCTCTAACTTATCGTCGGTAAGATAAATTGTTGCTCGCAATAACAACGCCACAATGCCCTTTGGATTAAGCTCAATCGCTTTTGACAAGTCAACCAATGCTTTCTCACCATCTTCTTGCAGGATATAAATCCGCGCTCGCAGTTCATATCCCGCACTTGATTCCGGCTCCGTCTTAATCGCTTCGTTCGCCAGTTTAATGGCTTCGTCAAAGCGATCCAATCGCGCAAGTGACTCAGCTAACGAGCCCAAGGCATCGATATTGTCATCATCAAGTTCAATAACTTTACGCAAATCTTTTGTCGCTTCATCAAGTTTACCAGACCGTTGGTAAACACCTGCTCGTTGACGATAAATCTTCGGATTCGTCGGTGCCAATTCAATCGCTTTGTCCAAATCGGCAATTTGCTGCTCAGGATCTTTCTGCAATCCCGATCTTGCCAGTAAAGCTTCAGCCTGTTTCGCTTTGTCTTCAGCAAAAGATTTAATAGCAGCCGTAGCCGCTTTAAATCCTTGTTCTCGATTGCCTTCAGGTAGCGTCTGTAATTTAGCCGTCAACAGGTGAGCTTCACCGTTTGTCTTGTCATAGGTCAAGAGTTTTGTCAGATCTTGTTGAGCTAACTGACGCATCTGTGGCCATTGTTGAGGAGGTTGACCTGAAAGAATTCGTTGGGAAATTGCTTGGGCACGTTGCATCAACGTTGCAGTGATCAGTTGCTGAGCAAATTCAGTATTCCCGTCCCCCAATCCCTTTTCGAGTGCTTGTTCAGCCAAGGTGATGACCTTCTCCAATTGCTGAAAATTCATCGCACCAATTTTTGCTTCGGTCGCTTGATCTAATAAACTCTGACCAGCATCGTCGGCATACACGGGTACTACAAACGTCGCTGCCAATAGTACACAGGCAATGGTTGCTCCACGTTTCATGACTTCTCTCCTGAGTCTAAATAAAAATGTTTTCGTGATCCCCTAAGGGAGTTAGTTTATATTTCCCCGCGTCCAATTACCATCAACACACCGCCATAATTCGCCATTCGGATTCTCATCACGTAACGCTGCGGGTAACCGATCGTGACGAATATTATCGTAACATTGTAGCATCGCAAATCGCAAAAGAGATCCGGGAATTCCAACGGCGGTAAACCCAGAATGCCCCGTCGCTGGGAACGGGCCCCCATGATTCATCGCCGCACTAACAGCTACGCCCGTGGGCATCTTATCATTTAACATGCGGCCCACCTTGGATTGGAGGTGCGCAGCAATTTGGTCATAAGCCGCATCATCACTACCGTCTGTAGCCGAGTAAATACAACCCGTTAAATTACCTTCAAAGCAAGCGATGACAGCATTAACTTCAACCATAGACGCTGCGACGACTAATAATGAACTATTTCCAAAAGCCTCGGTTTGCATCGTTTCCGGATCGGCGATAAATTGCTGCGCGGTTACTTTGAGCAACGTATTCGCATAGCAATACCGATCACTATCGGCGGAAGTATTGCCCACGACGATCTCTGCGCCCGCGTCCACGAGAATTTTCAGGTTAGATGCCAAACTACTTTCCACGCCCGACGACAACAATGTTCCCACGGGAGCTTCCATAAATTGTTCACTAAGAGCGGTAATAAATGAATCCGTGGCGGCGCTGCTCAGCACGACCACTAAACCGGGATTAGTGCAAAATTGACCAGTCCCCATCAAACAACTACCGGTAAATTCTGTAGCGATTTCCTCATGTTGCTGCTCCATAGCTTGAGGCAAAATCACAATTGGATTTACGCTCGAAAGCTCCAAATAAATCGGCTTGCCGGCGGCATCCGCTGCTGTCTTTAACTGCAATCCAGCGTGGCGACTGCCGGTATAACCTGTGGCGGCGATACGAGCATCTGCTACCAAACGCTCACCGTCGGCATGACTCGTGCGATAAATCAACTGCACCATGCCCGCTGGCATTCCGGTACTTTGTGCTGCTTGATGTGCACATCGAGCAAACAACTCGGTTGTACCAGGGTGAGATGAATTTGCTTTCGCAATGACGGGATTACCCGCAGCAATAGCTGACGCAAAATCACTGCCAGAAATACTACCAAATGCCAATGGAAAATTATTCGGCCCGAAAACCGCAACTGGCCCAATAGCACCATATTGGGAGCGGATGCCGGCATTGGTATCAATCGTTGGCACAGACCAGTTACCGGTTCTGGCAGCGTTGGCCGCTTGACGCAGTTGGTCCGTCGTACGGGGCAGTTCACCACCGGCTAACCGAGTCGGTTTCGGATATGCAGTTTCCGCATGGGCCATATCTACAATAGCATCAGCATTGTTTTCAATCTCAGTTGCATAGGCTTCTAAGAACTCGCCTATCTGGGTCCCTGAAATACTTCGCAGACCAACAGCGGCCTCGGCTGCTGCAGTCAAGGCTGCATCACAATCTTCCCATGTGCTCACAGGATATTCGTTCTCGAGCGGTTCTCGAGTAGCTGGATTCGACGCTTGAAAAGCGCCACTGCTGTTTGCATCGCGCCATTGTCCGGCAATAAGTATCTGCTGCATTAAAAATCATCTCCTGGTGACTCACACACTCGTGACTATTTGCTATTTGGTAGTTGCTAGTTGGTTGTATCGAGGCGGATGGGTATCTGTATCTATGCTAGTTCACTATGAACCAGTGCCTTGGACAATTGAATTGGTTAAAGTTCCAATTCCATCAATTTTGATATGCACAACATCGTCTGCTTGCAATGTAAAATCATTCGCTGGCACGACGCCTGTACCGGTCATTAACAATACGCCTTCGGGGAATTCTTGTTCACGGAATAAAAATCCAATCAGGTCTTCAAAGCTACGATGCATTTGATCAACACCCGTGGCCCCTTCAAACACTGCATCACCCACTCGTTCGATTGTCAAATAAATGCCAATGTCTTCTCGACTGGGCATAGCTTCCACAAGCGTAATGACTGGACCTAGTCCAGCACATTGCCGGTAGACTTTAGCTTGCGGTAAATACAAAGGATTTTCACCTTCAATGTCTCGGCTGCTCATATCATTGCCGATCGTAAAACCGACTAGACGCCCGCGGCTAGACACAACACATGTAATTTCCGGCTCAGGAACATTCCAGGAGGCATCATAACGAATACGCAGCGGCTGATTCGGCCCCGACACTCGGTTCGGTGTCGCCTTCATGAATAATTCCGGACGATCTGCGTCGTAAACCAAATCGTAACACGAGGCACTCGATTCCGATTCTTCCATTCGAGCAGTCTGGCTGCGTTTATACGTAACACCCGCTGCCCAAACCTCTTGTTGATCGATGGGAGCTAAAAATTCGACTTCGTGTAATGCTAGCGATCTTTCACCGACTAAAGCCCTCGCCGTTTCAGCGGGATTATCGGCCTCCAGCACGTCAGCCAAGCAATTCAGCGTAGAATTCGCAAAGCATAATGGCCGTACGGTATCAACGTCAACGATCACAACAAGCTGCTCAGAATCGGCAGCAATACATTTCGCTAATTTCATTTAATCTCTATCCCTAAAAGACATTTTTAGCACTAGCTCCAAATGTCGTTAAGTCGCCTAATCCAATTGCCGTGCATCATGCCTTCAACATCGCTTTCGCTATATCCGCGTTTAGCAAGAAGATCAATCAACTTTCGCAAGTCCGCAATCGTTTCCATATCGTAGGGGCATTGTTCGCGACCATAACCACCATCAAGATCCGAACCAATACCGACATGTCTGGTATTACCGGCAAGTTGGCAAATATGGTCGACATGTTCGATGATGCGTTCTATGTTCACTCCAGCAGTGTATGGTTGCGTCACACCACGTTGCCAGTCCGGCGCCATCATCCAGGCATCAAAAGCCATACCAATCATAGCGTCTCGCTCGATGATTGCTTTGAGTTGCTCATCACTAAACTGCCGTTGATGTGGAACCAACGCCCGACAATTCTGGTGACTCGCCCAAATAGGTCCACTATAAATATCAAGCGCTTCCCAAAAGCCTTCATCCGTCAGATGCGTAACATCCAAGACGATGCCTAATCGTTCCATCTCTAACAGCAAATCCTTACAACCTGCTTCCAACCCGCCTTCGCTCCCCGTACCTGGAGCATAGCGACCGGGCCCATAATGAGCAGGTCCCAAGGCCCGCAAACCATAGGCGTACGCTTTTTCTAGGTAACCTAAGTTGATAATTGAATCGGCGCCTTCGAGGCTTAAGATATATCCAATCGGGAGCTCTGATGTATCGTCGGCTGTTTTCCATAAATCAACATGAGCGTTAAGTTCATCCCGATTCGTAATTTGAGCCATCTGGCCGTGGTCTTCCATAACGCGATACCAAGCGAGCTGTGCCTGCGTTATCGCCCAAGCAATATCGGGGCTATTCCAGCCTGGCATATTGGTTCCAGGAGCCACGTACCGCCCAATTTGAGTTGCAATACAAACACCAATCTGGCCTTTACGCATCTCATCAAGTGTAAGGATCCCCTTGCCACGGTCTTTGTAATCCAACTTTTCAGCTTCTCGATCACGTATTTCCTTAAGTGATTTGGTCACATCACGGTTAAACTCAACCGCGTTCATGGAAATATCTAAATGCCCGTCAAATAATAACATTAGGTTTTTTGCAATTCCTTTCGCTTATAAAAATACTTCTTCACTAGGCGTTGCGGAGGCGCAGGTGAAATCAAACATCCAACATACGTCGCTAAAAATGATACCAACAAACCAACAATAATTGGATCCATATCCATAAATCGGTGAGGCTTGAAGAAACTTCCGTTAGTAAACACTCCTAAGAAATACATACAGAAGTGAGCCGTAAAGCCACACAGCATTCCAATCATACAACCCTGCTTATTGGAACGAGGCCAATATAGCATGAAGACCGTTGGAGCCAAGAAGCAGGCCGCGAGGCCACTTCCTGTATAAACAATAATGTCTTGTAAGAACTGGGGTGGATTAACCGCTCCCAACATCGCTGCTGTACCAACAATAATGGTCACGGCGTATGTCATTTTTTTGATCTTCGCTTCCGATGCATCCGGATTGATATTTCGCTGGTATATATCTCGCACGACGGCCGAGGATATCATTAACAGAAAACTGTCCACGGTAGACATGACTGCTGCAAAAGGCGCTGCCACTAACA
>Ga0302134_10000195_pt1 | contig 23594 bp, 22 predicted proteins | sample CB9_SCM_MG_FD_203123 | JGI IMG/M metagenome (GOLD analysis project Ga0302134, IMG submission 203123) | Marine microbial communities from Western Arctic Ocean, Canada - CB9_SCM | ecosystem: Environmental > Aquatic > Marine > Oceanic | place: Canada: Western Arctic Ocean | collected 2017-09-19
TTCTGATCGACGAGGGATCAGTCGAGCTTCGTGTCGAGGAAATCGACGAAGAAGAGATTCACTGCCGAGTCACAATGGGCGGCGTAATGAAGCCGAACAAAGCTGTCACAGCTCCCGGCAACACAACCACAGTCGATTATTTCACTCCCGAAACAGAAGATGCCCTCGCTTTCGTAGCTTCCTCAGATATCGATTTTGTCGGACTTTCTTACGTTAGAGATGGCGGCGACGTTGAGCGTGTTCGTGCAGACCTTGCCAAATCTGGTAAATCACCTCAGCTCGTAGCGAAAATCGAAATACAGCAAGCCGTCGACAACCTCGCCGAAATATTGATTCAATCCGACGCCGTAATGGTTGCCCGAGGTGATCTTGGTGTCGAGCTTCCGTTTGAACGAGTTCCGTCCGTTCAGAAGCAAATCATTCGCATGGCAAATGAAATCGGCAAGCCGGTTATAACTGCTACTCAGATGATGGAATCGATGATCGAATCTCCATCTCCAACCCGTGCTGAAGTTACGGACGTTTACAACGCTGTTCGAGATGGAACCGATGCGATCATGCTTTCAGCAGAAACCTCGGTTGGTAAGTTCCCGTTCAGAGCAGTTCAAGCGATGACCAAAATTGCCAAGCGCGCCGAACGTTATCTCGAATTTCCAAAAATGGCAGGCCGTCGTCGCGCAGCAGCCTCTAAGGGTGGTCTTGCAATCGATGATGCTATTGCCGATAGCGCAGCAGTAGTCGCATCAAGCCTGAATGCGAAAGCCATCGTTGCTTTCACCGCTTCAGGAAGCACAGCAGCTCGGGTCGCGGCATACCGCCCATCAACCCCATTACTGGCACTAACCCCTGATATCGACGCCGGAGCAAAACTAGCTCTTCGTTGGGGTGTAATTCCAGTCGTAGCAGCGAATTACACGAACATCCAAGATATGTTCCACGCTGCATCCGACCTCGCACTTGAAACGAAAATCGCCAAAGAAGGTGATGTAATCGTTGCAGTAGCTGGGTCGCCTATTGGAATTTCCGGAACAACAAACCTGCTCCGAGTCATCGCACTTCCAGAGCCTATCAGCCGCAGCTAACCAGCTTCACCCTGCACTTGAACTAACCCTCGTCGCTCGGCTTGGGTTTCTTAGCTGCCGTTTCGATCGCAACTCGCAACCGATCAATCTCTGCTAAATCCGCAGGTTCTGCCCCGTAGCAAGCGGCGTTGAATCGCGTCGTCACAATATCGACTGGCGCACCCGGCAAGAACACAGCCAAAGCGACCACTCGTTCGTTCGGTGTCACATTGGGGTCAAAGACCATTCCACGCTTGATTGCGTGAGTCAGAGTATCGAAATACAGCAGGAACGCCTCAGCGACACCATGTTCGCCCTCCGGCCATTTCCATATCGAACGTTTCCCGCCCCGCATCCAACGAGGAACCAAGCTCGTCAGAAGCTTCATCATGTCGGCCTTAGCATCAGCATCACCGCGAATCGATTCGCGGTCTGTGTCATCCTTATCCCCAACGCGAGAGGTAAACCTGCGGAACGCAAATATCAGAACAACGAACAACACAATTATTAGCAGAATTGAAAGCGGCCATCGGAGCGCTTCAATGGCGAATTCTGAAGCAGCTTCTGCGCGATCTAACGCCGGATTAACCATATCTTCCGAAAGCTGGCCCGGCGCCTCTCGATCTATCTGCTGCTCTTCAGCTCCGAATCTTTCCTTCAGCCATAAAATAAAATTCCACAGCGCAGTCATTGCCCACTCGATCGGATATCGAAGAACCCAAAGGAGTGCGTCAATGAATCCGGCCCAAACGTTCACTAAGCCTCGAACGCCAGTATCTCCGTAACGGCCGGTAAGCATTCCACCAACAACGCCAATGCCTAGAAGCCCAGCTACCGATATTCCGATCACCAATGGCCACGAAGCCTTGCTTGCATCTTCAGACTGAGGCAGCCGTGAAGCCGCCATGCCAATAAGTGCGGCTCCGAAGAATGGGAACAGCAAAGGCGCTATTCCAATATCAGAACGAATCGCCGACATTTCGACTAGCAGACCAAGGGCGATGAACGTCGTTCCGATCTTGAATGCCCTACTCAATCTTCGAGATATACCGCCCTCAGCGATAATTCCCTGAGCCCTGAACCAGATCCACGCTGCTGCAATCACACCAATCAGAACATCGGCAACACCTTCAGCGCCATATGTGCCGCCAAAAGTGTCGATTGGCCAAGCGATTTTGAATGACCAAGAATCGGTCACTGTGGCTGTCGCAAGAGTTAGATAAATAACTACTACTGCCAAGCCAGCCTGATACATCGCCAGCGTAGTTGCATTGCCTCGCATTCCACCAAACAACCACGATGAAATGATTCCAACGCCAAACAAAATCAGCATCGAAGGCCACGGAATTGGCGAGCCACCAAGCCCTACCATTCCGCCAAGTACCGCTAGCGCCGAGAACCACCAAATGCTCTCAATTACAACCAGAGCAGCGTAGGAAACTACTGTGTAATTCTTCATCGGCTGGCACCCCGTTCGGAGGTCGCAACATCCACCGGAAGATCGTCCCATTTATTACCTGTTGAAGGCGGACGACTGAAATCTGTAGGACCACTCGGAGCGCGCTCTTCTAGGAACATTCCACGGCCATCACGCACTTCGAAATGAGAGTAATCAGGCGGATCTTCACGCCCGGTATGAACAATAATTATCGGATGACCTGTTCGCTTTAATCCGAGTAAATACGCCATCGTGAGTGGGTTATAAATCCCTCCGATGAAAATGATCGTGGATCCGGGCGGAATTGCACCTCGACGGCTACGAGCCAACTCATCTAGGCTTCGAACACCTATTGGATGAGCCATCGCCAATGATTCAAGCAACATAGTGAGCTGTGCAGCGCCCATACCGGGTGGCACAACCGCATGGGTAGCGCTCATCGAACTGACACCGTTCACAACTAGCCCAACGTTGTAACCGATATCTAGTGCGTGATTAGCGATCGAAGCAGCCGCCGTCATCGTTGCTTCCAGCACGTCCGAACGATAGCCCTCCCACGGAACATCGGTAGTAACCGATTCAGCGAAAATCACCGTGTGTTCCGACACACTGGGATCGAACTGGCGAACGAACATGTCGCCACGCCTGGCAGTCGTTTTCCAATCGATGCTCTTAATCGGATCACCCGGTCGGTACTCCCGTACACCGGCTGGCCTAGAGGGATCGTCCCAAAGACGGTCACGTGACATCGACTCGCCTATAGGTCGTCGTGCTGGCAACGAGAAGCCAGGAATCGCTTTAATCGTTGGATACACATACAGCGTCCACGGCGTGTGCTCAAGAGTTGCCTCAGACGGATAAAGACCGAACAGATCACCACTTCGAAGTCGAGTTTTGCCTAACCGATACGACCCGCGAGACAACGCTGTTAGCTTCTTCGTAATCTTCACTCGCTCGTACCCGCCGAGAGAAGTTGTAGCTTGGATTTCAGCCCCACCAAGGTAGGCCTGCTCAACCGCCTTTTGACCTTCGATCAAAAGACCTCGGGGTACATATTCGTTAATCTCAAGCCACGCAACAGGCAGGGGCTTTCGATTTTCAATCGTGAAAGTAATTTCGATCACGTCATCTTGGAAAGCATGGTCGACAGATGCTGTTCTATCGACCGTAATTTCTTCAAGTGATAACGCAGCCCAAACGCGGGATACGATTGCCACTACAAACGCCAGCGCACCGACTGCGCTGATGAGTGGCTCGTGTGCAACAGCTCCAACTATCACCACAATAATTAGCAACAGAACGAACAATTCACCCGCAGGATTGAGTGACGTTGATCGTGATGCTTTTAGCGCTGGAATACGATAGCGAGCTTCAAGCCCCCTCGCCATCCAGTTCCCGTACATGCCCATTATTCTCGCTCGATCGGAACCGGAGTCGCATCAACGATTTCGCTAATGATCTGAATGGTTGCCTGCCCACGAAGTTGAGTGGTTGTTTCAGCAAGCAATCGGTGAGCCAATACTGGCACAGCAAGGAATTTCACATCGTCTGGCAAAACGTAAGATCGGCCATTCATTGCCCCCCAACCCTGCGCAGCATGCTGAAGAGCGAGCGAAGCACGTGGGCTGGCTCCAAGTCTCAGACTTGAGCTTGCCCTAGTCGCAGCTACGATATCAAGCAAATAGTCACGCACCGTGTCGTTCACAGTTACTTGGTCGACGACGGCTCGAGCAGCAATTAAATCGGCTGCAGTAGCCGTTGGTTTGATGGCATCTGGGTTTTCGCCTGCACGGAATCGATCCAGCATCGCCGATTCTTCATCGCGGTCTGGGTATCCGATAGAGGCGCGAACCATAAATCGGTCGAGCTGTGCTTCAGGCAGTGGGAACGTGCCTTCCATCTCGACGGGGTTAAGGGTTGCCATCACCATGAACGGCTCAGGGAGAGCAGTTGTGACTCCGTCGATAGAAGCTTGTCGTTCTTGCATCGCTTCGAGCAATGCTGACTGTGTCCGAGGCGTTGCTCGGTTTATTTCGTCGGCAAGCAAAATCTGTGAAAACACAGGACCCGGTCGAAACTCGAATTCGCCCTTCGAAGCATTGTAAAAGTTCACTCCAAGAACATCGCCCGGAACTAGATCGGGTGTGAACTGGATACGACCGAAGTCGCAATCAAGCGACGCCGCCAAAGCCTTGGCGAGCGTGGTTTTACCAGTACCCGGAACATCTTCGAGAAGTACGTGTCCTCGGCAAAGTAGAGCCAGAACTGCGATATCGATTGTTTCGGATTTGCCGACGATTACTCGTTGGACCGACTCACGAATCACGGTCGCAAGCTGTTGTACGGACGCGACGTCCGCTGTTGATGATTCTGGCACTCTGGTCTGACTCTCTATCGCCAATTGATTCTCCGCTACACATGAGGGAACGTAAGTCGCAGTAGTTTACGCTGCCGCAGCTCACAAATCAGGTTCTATTTTGCGACCGATTACAACGAGCGCAATGGCGAGGTTGAGTCATATTTCTGGAGTGGTGTGGTTCTCCCATTCTCAGAATTCAAGGTCACCTCACTTGATCGAGCAATACAGCCACTTACGAACTAGGTGGAAACATTTGCAAACACATTCTGCTTCGAGTGATTTTTATTTCAGCCGGAGCAGCCCAACCCGTCTGCATCACCTTGCCGCCTTCCCTAGAAACGACAAAACGGTATAACTCAGCCCTTGGTTTTCGCCTGCGTTGAAGGTTGCAGTTAAAGCGATCATTCCCCACTCACTCGACGACATTGCAGCAGTCCGAGTCGCAGCCCAAACTACAAATGTATCAACAGCACCAGTCTCATCGATTACAACACCATTTTCACAGAAATTGACTGTTCGTCCGCCCCCCTTACTCCGGTGAATTGCACTACGGTGTTCGTAAGAAATTCAACCCAGCCTTCGAACACAACATCATCCTCAGGCTGTACATCGTTTAGCTCGGGATCAAGCCAGTCAGGGAATATAGGATAGGCAAGCTGCTCAGCCGTGAATGATGGTTCGGGAGCAGAGGTTGGCTGCGGCGTATCTTTGGGAACAGGTGTAACCGTAACTCGTGTAAAAGTAGGAATCGCAGCTGAGGTAGCGCTGGGTTCCACTGCTGCTTCAGTCGCAGCATCGCTCGCACAAGCGGCGACAGCAGAAATTGTCAAAGAAAGAATTACGAAAACCAGCCCGAAACGTCGCATCAGAAACACCTCTATACAGATGAATGATTTCGATCAATGCGGGGCATTGCATGCCATTTACATAATGAGTTACGAACACTGCTGAAGCTGCCAGCGAAATAATCGCAAGCAGCCCCAGACGTCGTAAAACGAATTTCTAAACAACAACTACAGTGTTGGTCAGCGTGCCGATCTTGTCGATCGTGATGTGAACCACATCGCCAGCTGCCAAAGTGAACTCTGGTGGCGGAATAGTTCCAGTGCCAGTCATCACTGAAGTGCCATCTGGGACAGAGTTGTGACGAACGAGCCAATCGACGAGATATTCACAATCTCGCTTCATGTCTGCGGTGTTCGCCTCGCCCTTGAAAGCCTCTTTGCCATCTCGTTCGATTACGAGCGTGACAGCAAGCTTCTGAGGGTCGCCAATCGACTCTTTCGAAACAAGAGCAGGCCCAAGCGCCGCCGACTTGTCGTAGACCTTCGCCTGTGGAAGATAAAGCGGGTTTTCGCCTTCAATCGTTCGGCTGCTCATATCGTTTCCGCAGGTGAAACCAACGATCTTGCCGCCGTAAGTAACGAACGCAAGCTCTGGTTCAGGAACGTCCCAACCGGAGTCGGCACGAATTCCAACTTCGTCGAAAGGTGACTGAAGTCGAGCAAGCGTCGCCTTGAAAAATGCCTCAGGGCGTTCAGCGTCGTAAACCTTTGCATAAACGTCAGGCGATCCGCTTTCGGCCTGTCGCTCTCGCATCGAATCCATGTAAGTCACGCCAAATGCCCAGATTTCAGGAGCATCGACAGGTGGAAGCATGGTCACTCCGTGCTTGCCGGGTTCTGCGCCTTCCAAAAACTCCGAAGCCGCTACTGTATCTGCGCCCTTGTTGGCATCAAGAATTCCACGGGTCACAGAATCGATGTCTGAACCGGTGATCGAAGCAACTTTGAACAGGTCGAGAGTAGAGTCGATCTGTGAATTTAGAGCAGTAAGGTCGGTCACCTGCCCCGCATCGTCTTCGACGCCTACGTGCTTCGTGCCGTTTTGGAGGTACTGGTAGTAACGCATCTTTTGCTTTCGCTGAACTAGCAAGCATCGCTTCTGAGCCAAACCCAGGGCGACGCTTATCTTCTCAAAGTAGAAATGTTGCCGACTAGGTTAACCGAGCTAGAGCAGTTTGGGCATATGAAACGAAAATTGCCCATGAGGATCGAAATTGGGTGATCTCACCAAGACCGGATCTATCCGATCCACGTATATCTTTAACCTAAGGAATTATCAGATACGTGGGCCACATCGTTACTAACTCAATTCGAACTCGCGCGTTCGCCCTTTTGGCGATCTTTATTTCGCTTGCGGTTTTAACAGCGTTATCTGTTTCGACTCACGTAGTCAGCGCCAACGATTCACGAGCGTTGACGATCATGAGTCAAACCGTCGATATCGATTACGGCGAAAAAATCACGATCTCAGCTACGGTCGATGCGGGTTCGAATCCGCAAGAAATCGATAACGTAAGAACTCTCTTTCGAGCGCGAGGAGGATCGACCATATGGTCGTACTCCTACCCAAAATACTCGATTAGCGACAACGAACTGTCCGTAACGTTCGAAATTCTCACGGGTCCTGGTTCGTACTACCCACCCGGCGCAGAATTCGACATTGAGATCGAAATCAACGATACATATGGTGAGCGATCGTCAGTTACCTCCTCCGAAACAATCGAGTATCTCGACCCTGCTAACGATTGGGAACGAGTTCAAGGCAATGGTTTTACTGTCGTCTACTACGGCGTCGATCGCTCGAAAGTCGAAGACTTAATAGCGACCGTCGACCACCGCATTCCAACTCTTGAAGCAACCCTCGGAGTAACAGACACTCCCAATTTCAAAGCGATAGTGTTCCCGTCGATTCAGTCAGCAACACCATCGTTCCCGCCAGTGAGCCAGACTGCGACCGATCAATTCCTGTTCGCCGGCTTTGCGCAGCCTGAGTATCGACTATTCGTGCAGGGACAAATGAACTCGACAACGTTCACTCACGAACTAGCCCACCTGTACACGCACGAAGCAGTTTCTTCATCGTTCTTGGGCGGCATTCCATCATGGCTGAGCGAAGGATTAGCAAGGTTTCTTGAATCAGGATCAAGCGAGCGATCCAACGAGAGACTCCGAGCCAACGTTCAACCCGACGATCTACTGTCGTTGAATCACATGCAAACGATCCCCGGGCAGCGAAGCGACGTGTCCATCTTCTATCCACAGGCCGGAGCGTTCGTTGGCTACCTCGTCGAGGAATACAGCCACGCCTCAATGGCGGGCTTTCTTGCGCTGCTGAACAAAGGCAGATCGGTTCAGGACGCATTTGAAATCGTGTTCGAAAAACCGCTTTACGAAGTCGAAAACGATTGGCGAGCGCTGTTTGACGCCGATCCGCTACCTGCACCAGTCGCCACGATTGAACCTTCGAAATCTGATTCCGGGCAATCCGCTAGCCAATCAGTTCCCCTGATCGATTACGCAACTGTTGCTTCAGGAAATAAACCTGCGTCGGCAACGACCGTCCCTGCATCCCTCCCCACTGTCACACCAGAAACCCCACCAGTATTCGATCCATCAGTTTTCAACGACGAACCTGAACCTGATTACATCGTCGCCGCGCTGGTAATCGGCATATCCGCAATCGTGGGCGTGTGGCTATTCACATCACGACGTAGAATGCCGAAACGCAAATCCTAAAAACTTCACAAGCTCGGGATTCTGACGAGCCTTAAAAGAACTGCGTGTGACAAACATCTGGCAGCAACCCAAAACCGCATTCGTATACGCCGACGAACTGTCGCAATACCAGCTTTCTCCAAAACATCCGCTGCGCCCCATCAGGTTGCATCACATGCACGAACTGATGAAAGCCAGCGGGTTACTCGATCTGTCGAACGTCAATTCACCGACTCCACGAATCGCCAGCAAATCAGAAATCGAAACCAGCCACGACCCTGATTACGTTTCGATAGTCGAAGCCATTTCGAACGGAGCCATAGCTCCCGGCATGGGCGAATTTGGACTCGGCACATCCGATAACCCAGTGCGCCCCGGTATGTACGAAACAACGGCACTCTGTGTTGGATCAACCCTCACTGCAAGCGAACTCATCACATCTGGCCAGGCTGATATTGCGTTCGCTCCGGCAGGCGGAGTTCACCACCATGCAATGCCTCGTAGCGCAGCAGGTTTCGGCGTATTCAACGACGCAGTGATCGCTATGAAAGCGATGGTTGAAGCCGGCTTACGAGTCGCGTATATCGATATCGACTGCCACCACGGTGATGGCGTGCAGATGGGTCACTACGACTCCGACCAAGTACTAACAATTTCGATTCACGAATCGGGTCAGTGGTTATTCCCTGGAACGGGATATGTTCAGGAAATCGGTGTTGGCGATGGCACAGGTTATTCAGTCAATGTTCCGCTGGCGCCGTACACACAAGACAACGAGTGGCATGAAGTTTTCGATGCCGTAATCCCACCGCTGGTCCGTGCGCTCAAACCGGACGTGCTGTTCACCCAATTGGGAATCGATACTCACTACCAAGATCCACTCACCCACCTTTCACTAACCACTCAAGGTTTCAACCTCACCGTGCAAAAGCTAGGTGTACTCGGATCTGAAATCGGCAAGTGGGTCGCAGTCGGCGGAGGTGGTTACGATTTGTCTGCAGTAGCCAGATCGTGGACGATGGCGCTGGCGACTATGGCAAATCACGATCTACCACCCGAAATTCCAACAGCCTTCGACTCACTTCAGCACCTAACGAAATTCGCCGATGCTCCACCCGAGCGAAACGAAGATCGCTTCCTAAGCGAGATCCTAAGTCACAACGCCAAAACGTTGGATGAAGTCAGATCACTTATATTCCCTAAATTCGGAATATAGGCTCAGACGAAAATCCATTCTGATAATCGGCATTGTCATGCTGAACTTGATTAAGTATCACGCCAGCCCGCAGCAATCAGACCAACCAACCCACTACTCAACGCCGGACGCAAACATCTCACGTAACGCCGGATACAACGCTCGATACCGACCGTACGCATCGTCGTAAGCACCACGTACTAACGCATCAGGAGTCACCGACTCCAAACCGGTAAGCCACACCTTTCCAGCACTGACGACGTCTGAAAACTCGCCCGCCCCAACTGCAGCAAGCATGGCAGCTCCTAACGGCGCGCCTTCTGATGGGCCAACCGTCCGTAACGGCATGTCCACAACATCGCTGAGCATCTTCAACCACATAGTGCTCGAAGCGCCGCCACCTACCGCCACAGCCTCCGCAGCATTCACGTCGAGTGCGGTCATCAGTTCCAACGAATCTCTCAACGCGAACGAAACCCCTTCCATAACAGCCCTAGTCATGTGGGCTCGCTCGGTTCCGCCATGCATACCGAAGAACACTCCACGTGCGTTCGCATCGGCATGAGGCGTTCGTTCGCCTGTCAGATAAGGCAGAAAAGTCACGCCCCCCGATCCTGCTTCTACGGTCGCAGCTTCCGCAACCAATTCATTGAACCCTGAGTTGCCTGACGACCGTCTCCACCAATCGAGTGCGGCACCCGCAGAAAGCACGACTCCCATGAGATACCAAGTGCTAGGAATAGCGTGTCGCATCGAATGAATCCGCATCCCGGAATCGGTAACAGGCAACGAAGTTGGCGCTACAACGGTCCCAGACGTACCGACTGAAAACAGAGCATCTCCAGCAGAAACAACGCCTGCCCCTACCGCTGCACAGGCGTTATCGGCTCCACCGCCAACAACGGGTACACCTTCACTGAGTCCTGTTTCAGCAGCAGCATATTTCGTAACCCCACCGGCGATCTCGGCCGATTCAATAATCGGTGGAAGTACATTCGAATCGATACCGAGCAGTTCACACATTTCGCCCGACCAATTGCTCCCGACGATATCGAACAACAAGGTGGCTGAAGCGTCAGAAGGTTCGCTACCTAGCTCGCCTGTCAATCGAAATCGAATGTAGTCTTTTGCAAGCAGCATGTGCGAAACCCGATCATAAAGATCTGGTTCGTTGTTCCGCATCCAAAGCAATTTGGTAACAGTGAAGCCCTCCAGTGAAGAGTTACCTGTAAGTCGTCTCAAAGAGTCGTTTCCGACTGTTTCACGAACGTAAGCGGCTTCGGCGCTCGATCGCACGTCGTTCCACAGAATCGCTGGGCGAACGACCTGCTGCGAACTATCCAGTGCGATCAACGAGTGCATCTGACCTGATAGCCCGACTCCCAAAACTTCTGCCGTGTCGATCTCGCTAAGCACTTGCTGAATCGCCGAGCAAGTACCGAGCCACCAATCCTCAGGATTCTGTTCGTTCCAACCGGGTCGCTTTACGTCGACCGACATCGGGCTGCTTGCGACGGCTAACAATTTTCCTACAGGATCTACGGCGACAACTTTGATCGACGAAGTTCCTACATCAATTCCAATAAATGCTGCTTGAGTCATATTCGTTGGACTCTATCAAGCAATACATTCAGTGACCATCGAGAATTCCGTTGAGAACAATCGATATACACAGCGGTTAACGAAAGAAGCCCCGCCAAAAATGACGGGGCTTCCAAAACTTATTCGTAGTACGAACTGGTTAGCGACTAAACCTCTCGGAATTCGCCGTCTACCGTGTCGTCGTCGTCGTCATCACCGGCATCACTATCAGCAGCGTCGTCGCTGCTTTCGTCTTCAGCCTGTTCGCCACCTTCAACAGTCGCCTCTTCGCCACCAGCAGCCTGGTTAGCTTCGTAAACGGCCTGACCAACAGCCTGCAATGCAGTCTGAAGTTCTTCAGTAGCGGCGGCAATTGCCGAAGTCTCGCCAGCTTCTTCAGCAAGCGTTTCTTTGACAGCTCCAACCTTTGCTTCAACATCGCTCTTGATGTCGTCAGGAATCTTATCGCCGTCGTCCTTCAGAATCTTCTCAGCCTGGAATACTGCGCTTTCGCCAGCGTTTCGGGTTTCGATGCCCTCACGCTTCGCCTTATCGGCTTCAGCGTTTTCTTCAGCTTCCTTGATGAGACGTGCGACTTCAGCATCATCCATTCCGGAACGACCTGTGATCGTAATGTGCTGTTCCTTGCCGGTACCGTTGTCCTTGGCAGAAACCTTGAGAATTCCGTCAGCATCGATATCGAAAGTAACTGCAACCTGCGGAACACCACGCGGTGCAGGCAGAAGGCCATCGAGGTTGAATCGACCGATCGACGTATTGTCGCCCGCCATCTCGCGCTCACCTTGAACGATATGAATTTCCACGCTCGACTGGTTATCAGCAGCTGTCGTGAACGTTTCAGTCTTAGACGTAGGAATGGTCGTGTTTCGCTCGATCAATGCCGTGCGAACTCCACCAAGCGTTTCGATACCCACTGAAAGTGGAGTTACATCGAGAAGCAGAACATCTTTCACGTCGCCTTGAAGAACACCAGCCTGAATTGCTGCACCAACTGCAACCACTTCATCAGGGTTGATAGTTCGGTTCGGCTCTTTGCCAAATAGCTTCGTAACCATCTCGATTACAGCTGGCATTCGAGTCATACCACCAACGAGAACAACCTCGTCGATTTCACCCGGTACAACGCCCGCATCCTTCAAAGCAGCCTTTGTAGGACCAGCAGTCCGGCTGATCAGTGCAGATGTAAGCTCTTCAAGCTTTGCCCGCGTCAGCGTCGACTGAAGGTGCTTAGGACCAGATGCATCTGCCGAAATGAACGGCAAGTTGATCTCGGTTGAAGCTACAGAAGAAAGTTCGATCTTCGCTCGTTCAGATTCAACACGTAAGCGCTGGTGAGCTGAAACATCATCACGAAGGTCGATCAAGTTTTCTTTTTTGAACTCATCGGCAAGGTAATCGACCAAGTTCAGGTCGAAATCGTCACCACCGAGGTGAGTGTCACCGTTAGTGCTCTTTACCTCGAATACGCCTTCACCAAGTGCGAGAATCGTAACGTCAAACGTTCCACCACCAAGGTCGTACACAGCAATAGTGCGTTCGCCCTCTTTGTCGAGACCGTATGCGAGAGAAGCTGCAGTTGGTTCGTTGATGATTCGAAGAACTTCGAGACCAGCGATCTGACCGGCGATTTTCGTCGCCTCACGCTGACCGTCATTGAAATAAGCCGGAACAGTAATCACAGCCTGAGTTACAGGTTCGCCAAGCTTAGCTTCAGCGTCTTCCTTCAACTTGCGAAGAACCATCGCCGAAACTTCAGCAGGTGGGCTAACTTTGCCATTGAGAACAATTCCAGCGTCGCCGCCATCAAGTTCGCCCAGCTTGAACGAAACGTTCTTTACGTCAGCCTGAACCGAAACATCATCGAACCGTCGGCCGATAAATCGCTTTGCCGAGTAAACAGTGTTCTCGGGATTCGTAATCGCCTGTCGTCGAGCAAGCTCACCAACGAACCGTTCATCCGTCTTTGAGTTGAACGCCACTACTGATGGAGTGGTACGTCGACCCTCTGCGTTTTCAATGATAGTAGGCTCGCCAGCATCCATAACCGCCATTGCGGAGTTCGTGGTGCCGAGATCGATTCCAATTACCTTTGCCATTACTTTTTCAATTTCCTTCTAGATTTCCGTTCTCACCGTTTCGTGGTGGCCGGAAGTTCGATGTAAGTACTAGTTAGTTAGATGCTTCGTTTTGTGTGCGTCTGTGCCCGAATTCGTAACCGCCTACTCGTTCTCGTCGCTTTTAGGCAGTTCAACCGCTATCTGCACCTGAGCGGGTCGAACAACTTCGTCGTTATGTAAATATCCAGGTCGAAGTTCAGTAAGAACTGTTCCCGCCTCATGCTCATCTGTCGGGCTAGACAACAAAGCCTCGTGCTTACGAGGATCGAAATCGTCACCGACACACTCAAACCGTTCAAAGCCTTCTGCTGTCAGCGCATTCAAGAAGTTTTTCTGAATTGCGCTTACACCTTTAAGCCAACCGGAATCTGCAGTGTCGACACCGTCAGAAGCCAACGCCACGTCCAACTGATCGATAACGTCAGCGAACCTTAAGACGATGCGCTCCTGATTTCGTAGCCGTGATGACTCTTGTTCGCCTTCGATCCGACGGCGATAGTTGACCAAGTCAGCTTGTGCACGCTGTGCCAAACGCTTGAACTGGTCTTTTTCCCGCAGAGCCTCAGCCAATTCGCCGTTCGATTCCTCTGTGAAATCCAACACGGCGTCGGAATCCGCAACCTGATCTGATTCTTCGGAGTTCACAGGTTCTTCCTGTGGATTTTTGTCTTCTGTTTCTGACAACGTTTTCTAATGACCTATTAATGAAAAGAAATAATTCGTAGCGCTAGACTTTGATTAATCAGCGCCAACATACGAGAGTATCTGTCGAAGCTCGTCTGCCGCTACCCTCGCAGCCCGTGTATCTGATACTTCAGGACTACTCTCCAGAAGTGAAACGATATCCGTTAATGATCTCACTAAATCGAGCACAAGGCTCACACCATTCAAGTTCAATCCTAATCCTTCAGCGAGGCGACGAATTACGCGCAGCCGTTCGACATCTGAATCAGAATAGAGCCGCCTACTACCACCAGACCGCTGCGGGCTAACAAGACCTTCCTTGTCATACTTACGCAATGTCTGAGGATGCATTTCAGCTAATCGTGCAGCCACACTAATAACGTACACACCGGCAATTCGACTTGGCCGTCCAGGCTGTTGAGTCCGCTTCTGCGAGCGCTGTTCGCTAGCTTGTTGAGACCTCGTTACTGGTACGCGCCGGTTTTCGTCGCCAGCCGAAGCTATTTCGAATAGCTCTGCCAACATTCGGTTCAAATTATCGGAGCGCGACCACGCAAGTTCCTGCTTTGTACGTTCTTTTGAGTCACTGGACGGATTTCCGAAATTTTGCGTCAAGACAATTCCTTTGTCGGATGCGGTACGGCATTGCATATTGCCTCACCTGTGCAATTTACGAGTGAAACGACGTTTCGAGTCAATGTAGACAACACGATATGTATTGTAATAGTTGATACGACTCGTGTAAACTTTTTGTTACGAATTCGTGGGTTTCTCACAAGTCACTCACGGCGTGTTAACCAAATGTTTACGAAATCTGCCTCACATGTCTTGAAAACTGAAATTTTTCGTAGTATCATCTGCGCCGGCTCGTATTACGAAGTGAATCTTATTACAGGATTCGTAACGCAATCGGGACCATCATTTATTAGACGCCCCGACCACACTTAAGGCGGGGACGGAAACGAAAAGGAACGTAAAGTGCTTTACTTGAAGGCTTGCCCTAAGTGCCACGGTGACATCGAACTAGTTGTATTCCCAGACAGCAAGAGCCTGTCATGCTTACAGTGTTCATTCACTGTTGACTCGAAAGAGGCAGCACGTCGAGCCATGTCGGAAACAACGACCCCGGCTACGACTGAAGCAGCTTAAAGCTGAACGTACTCTAAAGGCTCTGGTCCCCACTACCAGAGCCTTTTTCTTTTAAGAAATAAGTCTTAGATCCTGTCACGATGATAGCTCGACTCTGTCATTACGAGGAGTCCCAGGACGTTGCAATCAGCCAACACACAACGCGACCAACCAACTAGCGACCGTCGTTCAAAGGTTGAGGTTGCGCCGCAAGCACTAGCTTCAACGCTGGCACATCGTCGCCAAACGTAGATCAGCGAAACATCTAGCTTGATTTGCGGCTCGAATAAAAAATCGCTGCGGCAATAAGTAGAGCAGCGGCCGCCATCCAGAAGCTACGAAAAGCCGTGACGGTTCCAAGCACTGCGACCGTGACCAGATAAATCGAAGTCACTACCGGTCGACGGCTGCTGAATGAAATCCCGTAACCAGCGACGAACGATAGAGCTATCAGGATTAGCCCACGAACAATAAGTGAACCTCCACTTTGTTCAGGACTAGAACTCGCTAAACCGAGTACAACACTAATAATTCCGACGAAAAACGTCAATACGGCACCCAAAATGCCTACTACACGTCCAATTTCTCGGAAATTCATCAGTTTACCTTTTCCATTTACGCATCTTTACACACCAACAGCATACATAGCCGAAACCCTGAAATAGGTGCCAATTTCAATACTTTGTGATACAAAGCACACTCTCCCGTTTAACTAACGAAGTTTTGTACTACGCGCCCGATGGCAAATTCAAACAATAACTCAGGAAATCCAATCCTCGAATCTGACGTTCCAGAAGTCGTAATTCAGCGTCTACCGTTATACGTCAGGGTTCTCACGCAATTTTCGAGCGCTGGCCAAGAAGTCATATCATCCGAACAGCTCGGTACCCGACTTCAGATGACACCGGCCCAGATCCGTAAAGACCTTTCCTATTTCGGAAGATTCGGCAAACAAGGTCGCGGATACGATGTAGTGGTTCTTGAGAGCAAGCTTCGATCGATTCTTGGACTAGACCGAACTTGGAACGCAGCCGTTATAGGAATGGGACGACTCGGCAGAGCCGTTGTCTCCTATCCAGGATTCGCACCTGAAGGATTTATCGTTACTGCAGCGTTCGACGCTAGCGACGATATCGTCGGCAAAACGATTTCAGGTTTCGAGGTTCAGTCGATATCTCAGCTGAAGAAGACGGTAGTAGAACTCGACATCAAAATCGGCATCGTCGCAGTTCCGGTCGACCATGCTCAAGAAGTAATCAATGACTTAGTTGAGGCAGGGATCAAATCGATCCTCAACTACGCCCCGCTATCGCCACTGGTACCTGATGGCGTCATCCTGCGTGGCATCGACCCAGTCTTGTCGCTTCAGTCGATGACCTACTACATCAGCTAGCGTTAGCACTGTCCCAGCAAGACCGCGCGGCAATCATGCCCGCAGTTAACTTGCATGAATAATCCTGCCGTAAGTTCAGGAACTCCTCATACGGTAACCAATATTTGTTAGTCACCACATCGATGGGTTGTGCTAGATTATGTTGCTGTGCCCGGCAGACCTAAGAATCCGGCACTTTTCCCAACCACTATCCAAAGAAAGGATCGAACAGAAAAGATGAGACAGTTCATTTACCTCCCAAAGTCCGCAATTATGGTCGCCCCGACCAAGTAATCGTCCTACCGGTATAAAAATCCGCTCGTAATCAATATCGAGCACACCTTCTGCTCTACAAGGAACCATTCCTAAAAGAGCACGTCGACTAGCAACGACAAGAAGAGCGTCAAGAGATCTCATTCTCCGGCAGGACTGTCACCAAATCGGTGCATCACGTCCAGCTGTAGCAGCGCGCTCTACGAATCAATTCGTAAACCCTCTCGAATATGCCACTCTCACGAGTGTGCGCTACGGCTCAGAAACTAAATCAGCCTTACGCCCTAAGAGATTTACTCAGAGGTCCGAATTGAAAGCTACCTATACATACCCTGCCGCTGGTCCTGCTTACCAACCAGCAATCGTCTTCCGTCATACTGCGCCACCCATGCAAAACGTTCCACTTAGCGAACGTGAGCTAGAGGTGGCCCGGAACATCGCTGCCGGATACAGCAATAAACAGATGGCAAGCGAACTCGGCATTAGTCACAATACAGTCGCACGTCACGTTGCCAACATCATGCGCAAAATGGGCGCAGGCAACAGAACCGAAGCGGTTTTGAACGCGATACGACAAGAACTGATTCAGTTTGGATAAGCATCAAAATCGACCGCCCTCATAGAGTTTTTTGAGGGCGGATCGATGACGCTGTTAATTCAACCAAGATAAGAAAGCCCCCCGATAGCAAATTGCTCGTTTTGTGATGGCGTCGAACCTTCCTCAATCCTGATCGAAGGCGACCTGTGCTACTTCATGGACACCGGTGATCCAGTTCTAATCGGTGGCGGAATGATTCTGCCTCGTGCCCATCGAGAAACCGCTTTCGATTTGACCAAACAGGAATGGGAAGAAACTCAACAGCTTCTCGATCAGGCGAAGACGATGTTTGATAAAAAGTATTCTCCCGATGGCTATAGCGTCGGCTGGAACTGCAGTCCAGCGGCAGGTCAGAGTCACGATCACTCACATCTCCACATCATTCCACGACACGCTGATGAACCGTTCGCAGGCCAAGGTATTCGTCACCAAATCAAACAGCCAGAGAACAAGCGACCGAACGCTCGATAGTTCTTTTCACCAAGAACAGATATATCAATTGTCTATCGAGCACAAAAAAAGACCCCGTCGAAATCGACGGGGTCTTTAGATTTTCACAATAGCGAGAAAAACTAACTCGTTAGCCTAAACCGCGTTCTCGACGTCGTCGTCCGAGGTTCACCCGAACTCGAGCACGTCGTAACGAAGCCGTAGCTCGTTCCAGATCGATGTCAGCTGACGATCCAGCTACTCGTTCTTGCGCTCGAGCCAAAGCGGCTTCCGCACGCTCAATATCGATTGCATCGTCCTGCTCAGCAGCATCTGCAAGAATCGTAACTCGGTTGTCAGAAACTTCCAAGAAACCGCCAGATAGTGCCAGCGACACAGAATCACCACCCTGATCGAAGCGAAGAACGCCCGACGTCAAAGTCGAAATCATTCGAGCGTGAGAAGGCAACACGGTGAATTCACCGAGTCCCCCCGGTGCTACAACTGTGTCGACTTCACCCGAAAAGCTTTCGCCCTCGGCGGTCACTACTGCTAACTGAAGTTTGGCCATAACTAATTGATGTCCTATAGAAACCTAACCCGCTTAGCTAGCGGCCGAGGCTTCCTCCTGCATCTTCTTGCCCTTTTCAACTGCCTGGTCGATTGTTCCAACCATGTAGAACGCCTGAACTGGCAGATCATCGTGCTTGCCCTCGAGAATTTCCTTGAACCCACGAACAGTTTCTGCAACTGGAACGTACTGGCCTGGAATACCCGTGAACACTTCACCAACGAAGAAAGGCTGAGTCAGGTAACGCTGGATGCGCTGTGCACGCCCAACAGTTATCTGGTCTTCTTCAGAAAGTTCTTCAATACCAAGAATAGCGATAACGTCCTGCAGGTCCTTATAACGCTGCAGTACTCGCTGAACACCCTGAGCAACATCGTAGTGTTCTTCACCAACAATTGCAGGCTCAAGAATTCGAGAGTTCGAAGCAAGGGGGTCAACAGCTGGGAACAAGAACTGCGCAGCAAGTGCACGGTCAAGCGACACGTTAGCGTCCAAGTGACCGAACGTTGTGACAATACCTGGGTCGGTGTAGTCGTCAGCCGGCACGTATACAGCCTGGAAGGAAGTAATCGAACCGTCTTTAGTCGTAGTAATACGTTCCTGAAGGTCACCAATTTCAGTCGACAGAGTCGGCTGGTAACCCACAGCTGAAGGCATTCTACCGAGAAGTGCTGAAACTTCCATACCGGCCAAAATGTAACGATAAATGTTATCCACGAAGAGAAGCACGTCTCGCTTTTCTTCGTCACGGAAGTACTCAGCCATCGTCAGACCCGTTAGGGCGATTCGTGCTCGAGTTCCTGGCGGTTCGTTCATCTGACCGAACACAAGTGCCGTGGAATCCATAACACCATAGTCGATCATTTCACCCCAAAGGTCGTTACCTTCACGGGATCGCTCACCCACACCAGCGAACACGGATACACCAGAGTGCTCCTGTGCGATGTTTCGAATGAGCTCGGTGATAACAACCGTCTTACCAACACCAGCACCACCGTAAAGACCGACTTTACCACCCTTAGCGAATGGAGTAATCAGGTCGATAACCTTGATGCCAGATTCGAGAACGTCAGTTGTACCCGACTGTTCAGCGAATGAAGGCGCCTTGCGGTGAATTGGCCATCGCAAAGCATCAGCGGGAAATTCTTCTCCGCCGTCGATAGGGTCACCAAGCACGTTCATCAGCCGACCAAGTGAACTTGGTCCAACCGGAACCATTACTGGCGAACCGGTGTCGGTAACCTCTGTACCACGTGCGAGACCCTCGGTTGCACCGAGAGCCAGACATCGTGCCCAGCTGTTTCCAACGTGCTGCTCAACCTCAAGTACGAGGCGTTCGCCTTCGTTCTGAAGTTCTACAGCCGAATATATTACTGGCAGTTCGCCGGCAAGGAATTCAACGTCTACGACGGTTCCAATTACCTGTACTACTTTGCCCTTACTACCCTTAGCCATTACTGAGGCTCTCCTGGTCTTGCGAATCCCGCCCGATGGACGGCCGTTATTTCTATTAGCCTTCCAAGGCGGCAACGCCACCCACGATGTCAAGAAGCTCGGCAGTAATAGATTCCTGCCTTGCTTTGTTCAAATCGAGAGTCAGACCCTCGACAATCTCGTTAGCGTTGTCAGTAGCGTTCTGCATCGCAATCATGCGAGAAGAATGCTCACTGGCAAATGCCTCGAGAATTCCGTGATACACCTGTGTTTCGATGTATCGCGGTACAAGCGATTCGAGCACATCGTTAATGCTCGGCTCGTAAATGTAATCAAGCTCTTCCAACTTCTCTACGTCATCACCATCGCGTTGCGCTGGCTCGACTGGTAGAAGCTGTCGTGCAGTTACTTGCTGCACAGCAGTGTTGATGAACTTTGCATATAAAAGAACGACTCGATCAACACGCTCTGAGCTGTACTCGTCAACGAGCATTCGCCCAACAGCAATCGTGTCATCCAATGTAGGACGATCTGGCACTGAGAAACTAGCTACCAAATCCTGTCCGGTTCGAGCGGCGAATTTTTCGCCCTTGCGACCAACAGCAATGATAGAGACTTCGCCTTCTGCCTCCTTGATGAACCTCGTAGCAACACGTTGGAGGTTTCCAACGAGTGCACCGGCAAGTCCACGGTCAGGAGTAACAAGAAGAACAAGAGTCTTATTCACCGGGCGAACCTTCAGAAGGTCAACAGTCGGTGCGTCATCATCTTTAGCAGCCAAAGCTGCAAGATCGCCAAGTACGTCACGAATTCGATCAGCGTAAGGACGTCCCGCCTTCACCATATTCTGGGCACGGTTCATCTTCGACGCTGCAATCATTTGCATTGCGCCCGTGACTTTCGCTGTGTTCGAAACCGATTTGATTCGGTCTCGGAAATCCTTGGTACTCGGCAATTCTTGACTCTGTTAGTTTCTGCTCGTCTTTAGAGGCTTACTGTCTGTTGGAAAGCAACTACTGCTTCGTCCAACTTGGATTTGTCGTCATCGCTCAGTTCGCCTGAAGCTGCGATCGACTTCAAGACATCTGGCAAGTTAGCAGCAGCGTAATCGTGCCACTGAGCTTCCCAAGATCGAACATCCGCAACCGCTATCTTTTCAAGTGCACCCTTGTCTGCGATGTACAAGACTGAGACCTGCGCCTCAAGTGAAAGCGGAGAGTTCTCATCCTGCTTCAACAACTCAGTAAATCGAGCACCACGTGCTAGCTGTCGTCGGGTGACGGCATCTAAGTCGTCGGTACCGAACTGAGCAAACGTTACAAGTGCTGCGTACTGAGCCATCTCAGCCTTCAGCGATCCAGACACGCCCTTCATGGCCTTTGTCTGAGCCGATGAACCCACACGTGTTACAGAAATACCCGAGTTCACTGCAGGTCGAACACCTGAGTTGAACAAGTCAGGCTCTAGGAAGAGCTGCCCGTCGGTAATCGAAATAACGTTAGTAGGAACGTAAGCCGAAACGTCACCAGCCTGCGTCTCAATGATTGGCAGAGCAGTGATCGAACCACCACCGGCTTCCTTGTTCAGGCGAGCAGCCCGTTCAAGCAAACGTGAGTGGAGATAGAAAACGTCACCAGGGTAAGCCTCACGTCCCGGAGGGCGTCGAAGCAATAGTGACATCTGTCGGTAAGCCCAAGCGTGCTTCGTAAGATCGTCATAAACGATCAGTACGTCTTTACCTTGAGCCATGAAAAATTCAGCAATGGAGCAACCTGCATAAGGAGCGAGGTACTGCATAGCTGCAGGATCGGAAGCGTTAGAAGTAACGATAACCGTGTTATCGAGAGCTCCGTTTTCTTCCAATCTAGTAACAACCTGAGCCACCTTCGATGCACGCTGACCAATGGCCACGTACACACCGATGATTCCGCTGTCCTTCTGGTTGATCAATGCATCGATACAGACCGAAGTCTTACCTGTAGCACGGTCACCAATGACAAGCTCTCGCTGTCCTCGGCCAACCGGAACCATTGCGTCAACGATCTTCAGACCGAACTGCACAGGCTGGTCAACCGACTGTCGAGCTCCAACACCTGGTGCAATTTTCTCGACCGGGTATGACTCTGTCGTTGCAATTGAACCCTTGCCGTCGATAGGAACACCAAGCGAGTCAACAACTCGCCCAAGCATTGCATCGCCAACCGGAACTTCAATAATTCGACCAGTGCTGCGAACTTCGTCGCCTTCTTTGATCTTGACGTAATCTCCAAGAATCACCGCACCAACACTGTCCTCGTTGAGGTTCAGCGCAAGTCCAAAGATTTCTCCTGGAAACTCCAACAACTCTGAATACCGGACTCCTGAGAGACCGTGTATCTGAGCCGTACCATCTGCGGCTTCTATAACGGTACCGACATCAACTTGCGTGATGTCTCCACCGAAATCTTCTATTTGCCTCTTGATAACAGAGGCTATGTCCTGACCTCGTACTGCCATCGGACTCTCTCTCCGGGTAAACCCGTCTTATTGCTCTACTGGCCTGATCGATCGGCCGTTTAATTGGCTCTAATCGACTGGCCGCTCGGCCAACGAATTTCGCATCGCTCGTAACTGAGTACGTGTACTTCCATCAATCAAGCGGTCGCCGACTTTCGCCACCATTCCGCCAATGATCTCAGGATCCACACTCTCAGAAATCTTTACTTCTTTTCGTCCAACCAACTTCGCCAAACCTTCAGCAATTTTGCTTCGGCGGGCATCGTCGAGTGGAACCGCTGTAACAACCTCAGCTCTTGCGACACTGTGGTGCTCATCGGCCATCTCACCAAACAGGCGGACCATATCCGCAAATTTAGTAATGTCACGGTTCACCGTCATTAGGTTCACCGTGTTTCGTACTAACACATCAACATCCGCAAGAAGCTTTCCAATGCCGTCCAGCTTTACGCTGTCCGTCACCTGAGGTGCATCAAGAAAACTCAATGCATCTGGATCGCTTAGAACTTCCGCCGCACGCGTCAGGTCTTCCACCCAACGGTCGATGTTGTTCTTCTCGTTAGCCAGCTCGAAAGCTGCCTGTGCGTATCTTCGTCCGGTTGCTGCCATTGCTAGTTCAGAGTCCTCGTCAAATCGAAATTCGGCGAATTATCTAGTTCTTCCTCTCGCTCAGTCCTTCTTCCAAAACCTTGTCTATAAGGCTGGAGTGAGACTTAGCATCAAGTGATCCTTCAACGATTCGTTCAGCTGCTGTGATAGCGAGGCCCGCAAATTCCTTGCGAACTTCTTCCACAGCGGCATCCTTCTCGCGACCAATTTCAGTTCTTGCACGATCGAGCATCGTTTCGACCTCTTCTCGTGCACGTACCTGCTCTTGCTCACGAAGCTTCGAAGCTGCATCGCGTGCTTCTGCCACAATCTTCTGACCGTCTACACGTGCTGAAGCAATTTCTGCTTCTACACGCTCGGCTGAAGATGCAGCATCAAGCCGCGCTGTCTCAGCTGCTTCCAAACTTTCCTTGATCTTCAGTGCACGGCTGTCGAGCATACCCATAATTGGGCCATACGCCAGCTTGTACAACAGGAAGAACAAGATCAGGAAGCTAATCAACTGAGTTAGCAACTGCTGAAGTGTTATTCCAAGCGCTTCCATATTCGTTCCTTTATCGGTTATGCCGACGAATCAAATTCGTCGTCACCGGCCCGCTAGCGACTCCTAAGTGAGAGAAAACTCCCACCCAGGCAAATCACACGGAGTCCGTTTGATTAGACGAATA
>Ga0302134_10000201_pt1 | contig 23403 bp, 11 predicted proteins | sample CB9_SCM_MG_FD_203123 | JGI IMG/M metagenome (GOLD analysis project Ga0302134, IMG submission 203123) | Marine microbial communities from Western Arctic Ocean, Canada - CB9_SCM | ecosystem: Environmental > Aquatic > Marine > Oceanic | place: Canada: Western Arctic Ocean | collected 2017-09-19
CTTAACATCCTCTCCTAAACACATCACCTATATGAGCATTGTACCAACTTTTGTTGATTTTACCCGAGGTGATTGGAGTTCTATTCACTATGCATTGACTCCTCCGTCGAATGCTATGTTCAATGGAATACGGAATGCAGCGATGTCATCAGGTGCTAAACTTTTGATTAATGGAATTGATTCGCAAGTGAAACTCGAAGGAATCCAAGGACGAACTAGAATGTCTCTGTGGACTTCCATACTCTTGTTCCTAATTCTCACTACACAAGTGATGTCTCCTTGGCGGACCTCGTATGCTGTCATCACTGAAAGTCTCCTAGCAACTGGCGGTGTGTCCAGTCCGATTGGAACGGCTGGAGTCAAGTGGAATCTCAAGTGTACAAAACCACCAGGCGGTAGATTTGGCAAGTCGATCCATTCAGGTTCCGAAATCCAGCCTCTTGGGGCAGGGGCTCTCATCCTCATTGGTGGCAATGGTCTGGTTCCATCATTGAGTAGCCTAACCAAAAGTACACCATAGTCACCACCTGCTGGCCAACGGCTTTCTATGCCAAGCCAGAAAGTTCTGAACAAAAACGGGTTGAGGGTTGAAGTATCTGAACCTGCAATTTGGCCAATTAATCCCTCAACTACATTTGCTGCATCTTCCATCTCCCCATCCTCAGCATGTATGGATACAGACCGTAGTTTTCGGATGACGGATTCAAGTTCTGTTTCTGCAACATTCTTTTCCTGCAATAACCTATGAAGTAAAACGATGTTTCTGCGTAGGTTCTTGACATCTTTTTCCATTGTCTTGACGCCTTTACTAGCCTTCCGAATACTTCTCCATGCAGAAAATAGGTCATGCCCTTCAAGTTGTTGCCTAGCATCTCCAACCCATTCTTCAATAGATTCTGAGGCCCCACCGTCATCGAGTACTCCTCTGATGGTCTGTTCTAACTCTCTTGAGCCGCGCAGTAATTTATCAGCGGTTGATTGTGAGGCAGCTATGGCCCTTCTTGCTCTTTCAATGTCTTGAGTAGTGAACCCCTCATCCGCACCTTCGGTAGTCTTTGTATCCCCGCCATAACCGCCCGACGTGTTTTGGGAATCAGTACCCGATGCTGAATCTTGGACATTAATGTGGTCACCAGACGCCACCTCGGTAATAGCAGCGGGCTCTTCACCTCTTGGACTGCCATATCCTCCTTCAGTCACTTGATTCACCTCCTTCTGCATCTGGAACATTGTCGAGTACCGAGCTCAAGTCAAGGCCTGAGCGCGCTAATTCTGTCAGGAGACGAGCCGGATCACCCAATTCTAATGCCATCTTATCCCGCTTTTCGTTAATCTCTATCATCCGGCTGTAAATTGAACCATATGTCTTCTCAGCAAGGTTGATGATGGCGATTACACCACCAGTGACAACGAGAAGATATGAAAACAACATGATTATATTTAATGCATCGAGACTTAAGCGAGGTGGAATACCCAGGACAATAAGGACGGTGCCAAAAATTGGCACTACCATGATTATGGTCAATTGTTTCTTAGCGCTTTTAAGGGCTGAGAAATGGTCGCTGTAAATTGTTGACTCCCCTTGCTTGGCGCGTTGATAATCTTCGTGAACCAATTGGAATTCTTCACCCGAGCGCCAAGCAATCCACATAACCCATATGGCTGCTATCAATAACCAAGCGATACTGAAGAAAGTTGAGAAACCAGTTTCAAATAAAGCGCCCATATGGAATGCAAGACCTGCTCCGATAGAACCGGTAAAAGCGGCACCCTGAATGAACTTCTCGCTCTGGCTACCAAGTCGCATCAGAATTCCAGTGAGCATTAGCACCAAGGCAAATCCGATGACAGTTATGGATGTGTTTGGGGACCATGATTGCACTGTTCCTGAAAATTCAACAGCATCATCATCAACATCATTCCCTGCTGCCAACATAGATTCCAAAGAAACGCTACAAGTGATTCCCGCAGAGTGGGCCCACCAATCTAATCGATCTGGGCTAATCTTCCATTCGAGGATCATTTCTTCCTGCGGGGGTAGGATTAGAATAGTTTGGGTTGCGTTATCAAAAATGCCTGCGCCATCGCTGCAGGTTAGCGATACATCAACGCCAATTGCTGTTGCAGTACCTTTGTTAATCAAATCAACCATGAATGTGATGTCGAGGTCTTCCTCAACAGTATCTCCAGATTCTGTACTAAGTCGTGGATTTGAAAGTGCAGGGTTGGCTACATTTATTATTTTGAAACCAAATGTTGCATTGGTAGTACGATTATCCTCAAGGTTGAAGAGTCGTAATGAAAGGTTCCAACCATCATCTGCTACAAGGTAGGGGTGGATTGGGGTTGCAATCCACAAATATATTTGTTGTTTAACCGAAGCCATTGCCGGAGGTAAAGAAATTCTTTGCAAGTCTGGTGAATCACAATCCGGATTCATCGGTAAGAGTGTTTCGTTATTTCCGACTTGAATGGAAAATCCCCACTCATCAAAGCCGGGGTCTACGAGAAGTGAAGTGTTAATCAGTCTTTCAATGCCACATAATGCGATTTCATAATTGCCAACGCTATTTGTCCCAGTAGGGATATGTGACCACGGTATTAGTTGAGTCACACTTCCCGCTCCCCCTACTTTAGGGGAAAAAGAAACAGCCTCACCTGTGGAAAACATTCTAGACATCGTCAAGTTGGAAGTTAATTCCGCTGAACCACTGATATTTGTATCAACGGGTCGCATGGATATGTGTAATTCTCCTGCTAGGTCGAGGTCTGGAGATATCTCTACTCCTTTTACCTTGAAAACAAGGGGCACCCACACCCCCATCGGTAAATTCAGCACCGATGGCTTACCTGGTACAAGTTCCCAATCTTGCATGACCCCTACACCACCGGGCCTTAGAACATCATAATCGATTTCAACAGTAACATTGCTATTACCTGTATTCATTAGCATTGGGTGGAATTCCCATATATCAGTTGCATGGAAATAAGAAATATCATCCCAATCTGAATAGTTCAACTGGAAAACGGCAGCAACCTCTAAATTAGCTGTATTTGTACCTATAGTTTCTTTAGAGATAGTATCGATTGCAGTGACATAGAATCCATGAGTCTCACCATTTGCCATTCCTCCTTCCTCGTCTAATGGGGGAACTTCAATTATGACTTGTATTTCTGTCTCTTGGTTTTGAGGTAACTCAAATACATCTTGAGATAATGAGATTGGCCAATTTGAATCGGTATTGGCCATTAATGTCACGTTTTGCAAAAGGTTACCAGAGTTATTGATAGTTATTGTAAAACTCAAATCCTCCCCCGGTATAACATCGGGAGTAGGTGGGATTGAAATCAAAACACCCATGCTTGCATTAATGCTGACATTGATTAGAACTGAGTGAGAGATGCCTGAGGTATTGGATATACTGAGAGTGGCTAAATGGTTGAAGTCACTATTGGCTTCTGAGGATGGGGCAACTCTTATTCTAACGCCAGCTTTAAATCCTGCAGCAATTGGAATTTCATCATCTCCATCTAGGATAAATACAACATCACCTGACTGGCTAGTATCTAAGTCAAGGTCATAATAGGTGAGTACATTCCCCGTATTCTCGATGTAAATCATAAGAGTTCTTTGCCCTCCAGTGGCAATATCCATTTTTACTTCGTCAACTTCAACATTCATTGCGATTGTTTCTTCAGTCGTAATATCATAGACGCGGGATGAAAGTAATATCCCGCTTGATAAATCACTAACGACTAATTCTATCTGGTTTTGAACACCTGCTGGAGTATTTGCTGGAACGCTTAGGTTAAGAGTGATATTCACTACTTCATCACCTGTTAAGTTAGGATGTTGTTGCATCTGTGGAGGTACTGAAAGGATTTGAGTTGTTGTTGCTCCACCATTAACCCCAATAATCCAATCAATAGGTGCTCCGTTTGCTACTGAAATTAGATACCCTGTCATATCATTCCCTGTATTCGTTAATTTCAAGTCAAAACTAGAGGGGAATCCCGGCACAACACTGAGGTTTCCACCGACACCGTTCAATTCTCCGTCAGCGATTTCTGGTATGACAATAGTAACGTAACGTGTTACAGCAGTTGCGAAAACATTTGCATTTAATTGAGCATTTGAAATCGTTGGGCTAGCGATAATAGGGATGGTTAGAGTTCCTGCAAGAGGCAAAATATCTGATGGGCCGAGAATCCCAAGGGATGAACTTTGGATTTGACCAAGGGCAAGGCTTGCTGCAGTAGTAGATGAACTAGCATTCCAACGCATTGCTTCTCCAAGTCCACCGCTCGTTAAAGGCACAAAAGTCAAGTTTCCTATGTCTATTTGAACATCTACCGTATCGGAAGGCCCATTGACAAGGTTATGCACGACTTCTATTTGCATATCCACAAATTCTTCAATTCCAGTAGAGCCAACTACACTCAAGACTTGTTCAGGAGTTAGAATAATCTCAGACTCAGCAAGTCCAGGGTCAACAATAATTGTAGGTTGAACCACTAGTGCCTCTTCGGCTGAAACCGCCGCACCACCAACGCTTGGACTTGCAGATAACCAAAGTCCAATTGATTCTCCATCGCGAAGACGATTGCTTGGATCTAATGGATTTTTCAATGAAGGCGCTGATACATTAACATTGACTATTCTGTTTTCTCCAACCGGAATAATGTCAGTTGTAGAGGTTGCCAATTCTAAGGTCCATCCATTTGCAGCAGAGGATAGTCCTGTTTCAAGATTGAAAGAACCTGGGACATTTCCAGTGTTTAGGATACTGAATGGAATATTTGCAGAAAAACCTGGGACAATTGGGGTATGGTGTTGGGCATTCCCCGGAGCCGCCAATGTAACTATCGGACTCGAGGTGTATCCTGAACCTGCATTGTCTATTGTTATACTTGAAACTGAACCTGTTCCGTCCATAACTGCTGTTGCAATTGCACCTGAGCCACCGCCACCACTAAATTCAACATCTGGGATGACTTCATTTCCGTCGATATCTAGGTAATTGGTTCCTAAATCAGTCAGCACAACACCGCCCACGCCATCTGTAACCAGCCACACTACACCTTTTGCTTCCATGTGCGGCGATGATACTTCTGACCGATACAAATCGCCAGCCATTACTACTACCGTTCCCGTTAAGGAATATGCACCGTTATTGCTAGTGAGTGATATGTCTATTCTGTCAATATCAGAACGATCAACATTTTCTGGTACTGCTGTTGGTACGACAAGAGAGAGCATACCTCCGATGCTTATGACATCAGTTGTTGTCCCATCCAGTGAATTATCCGCCCAACCTTTTGAAGTTGCAATAGTTACGTCAAAACTATCTGCGGCACTTCCAATATTTCGCAATACGAACGTTAATTGGGTTGTAGCACCCGGTTGAGTGGAACGGTCGGCAGGGGTTGAGAGGTGAGAGTTATAATTACTAAATTCGATAGAAAGTGGAGTTGGCAGTGCAACTTCAGTGTCTTCGCCACTGGCTCCCCAATAAATCAAATCAACCTTCAGGTCCCAGTCCCCTTCAATTTGAGAAACATCCATATCGACGCTCAAAGCCATTGCTTGAGAAATACTAACTAAAGTGCCTGCCACCAAAGTTCTGTTCGCAGATAAATCCGACAGGGGGCTACTTACATCTGTGCCATTTGTCAATGAAAGTCTCATTTGGGCGGCAACATTTATTGTCCCCAAGTTACGAACTATAGAAGATACCGAAAGTGTATTGCCGGTAATGCGAACTTCTGATTGCCCTAAATCGGGCTGAGGGACTGTTATGCTCGAGATATTTCCTTGTTGATAGTCAAGGACTTTGAAATCTAAAAGCCCCTTATTATTCAATGAGTTTGGGTCATTAACAGTAGCAATTGCTTCTGCTTCAAGGCGTTGGAGGGGACCAGAATTTGCATTCCATTCAATAATTAATGGTGAGCCGATAGTCCCAGGTGCGATTGATGGAATGGTTATCGTATTGATTGTATCAGCGGCTCCGCTAATTGAGGAACCGTTTCTAAGAATCAAAGTCCCCCCACTTGCAGAGGTCCCGATATTGCTAACACTTATCGAAACCAAATGAAGTCCAGTCGCTAAGAGGATATCTGCTCCTGTATCAATTGAGCCTCCGCTGGAAATCATAACTTGATTTACTTGTAAATCGCTTGTTAATGTTCTACCTGCATCAGCCGCCTCAACTTCAGGAATTGGGGCAAATGCCATCGCCAAAGGGGCGATGAATAAGAAGAACATCAGAGTTGCATTGAGCCTCTCACGATTCATCATCAACCTTCCCCCTTGCTTCTGGCTTAGAAAATCTCTGAATGTCAATTCGCTTGCCCTGCTTTTTCCATTGTAATAGCAATTGGTTTAGTAGTCTATCATGAGTCTCGTCTGGTATCCCTAAGCGTCGCCTTTCTTCCCAGAGCAATAATTGCTCGGTCCTAGTCAACAAGCCATCTCTGAGATATAATTCAAGCGTCTTTCGGTAAGCATCCCTATCACTAATTGCATAGACTATTGTATCCCCTGGAAGGAGGTCCGCCTTTGCTTGGATTTGGTTCCCTAAAGTAAGAGCTTCATCATATGATAGGTTTCTCTTATCTAAGTCAGCTTGGACGTTGCTGGCTAATTCTTGTAACTTGTAATGGGTAGTGGATTTGTGGACTTGGCGGAGGATTTTCCTCACCCGTCGCGACAAGCGGATTTCCACCATGTACTACTTAGACATGGATGGGATTATGAAGTCTGTTACGGTAATTGACGTTTTCACCCTATCTGAATAAGATTTAATGCGCTTTGCATTAGAGTAGATAGGAAGATTTGAGTGCCTAAAGGCGCTGCCACAAATATGGTTGATGAAAGCACTAATCTGGAAGTAGGGGAAAAGGCACCGGAGTTTACTGCATTCGACAGCGCTGGAAATAACTATTCCCTAAAAGAATTGAATGATGCAGGGAAAACAGTTATTCTCTATTTTTACCCAAAAGATAGCACCCCTGGATGTACCAAGCAAGCCTGTGATTTCCGTGATGATATGGGGCGATTGGAAAAACAAGATTGGATAGTCCTCGGAGTTTCAAAAGATTCTGCAAAAAGCCATGATAAGTTCACCAATAAATACGATTTGAACTTTCCACTTTTACTGGATGAAGAAAGAGAGATTCACATTGCCTATGGGGTCTGGAGAGAGAAGATGAATTACGGGCGTAAATACCTCGGTTGTTCACGGTCAACCTTCGTGATTTCTCCTGATGGCAATCTCAAATGGGTAGGATACAACGTCCGCGCAAAGGGTCATGTTGCCAAATTACTAAGAGAACTTGAGTTCGAGTGATGCCATGGATGATATTTCTGGCACCAAAGTTGAGTTAGAAAATGGCTCTGTAGCATGGTGGCCTTGCCACCTTGGCACAGGCGCCGAAGTAGGTGCGAATTGTTCGATTGGCTCCTTGTCCCATGTCGGCAGATTCGTCTTGATAGGTGATAATTGCCGCCTTCAAGGAGGCTGTTATATCTCCGATGAAACGGTCTTGGATGACGATGTATTCATCGGCCCGAATGCCACAGTCCTCAATGATAGGCACCCCCCTTCCAAAGGGATGTGGAGCCCAGTTGAAATCGGCAAAGGCGCGGTAATAGGTGGAGGGGCAACGGTAGTGGCAGGGATCACCATAGGCGAGGGCGCAGTATTAGCAGCCGGTGCGACGGCCACAACGTCAATTCCCGCAAACGAAGTTTGGGGGGGCGTTCCTGCAAAGTTCCTGATGAGCCGTGAGCAATATGAATCAAGGAGGGGCAATGATGGATGAAGGCAAAACAACAGTAATCGCCTTCCTTCGCCGTTGCGTAGTATATTCAGATGAATCAATTCAACGAAAAAAGGGGAGGGGTGATTTGGAAGACATTTCCAAGTGGCAAGCCTACCGCGATTTCACAGATTATTCAATCAAAGAAATTGAAGAAGGAAAACTTGACGACTGGTTTTCAACTCCGGAAACTCAAAAAGAAGGGATGTTGAAAGACCTGCAAATATCTAATTTAGAGCATCAAGATAGAGCCAAAGTAATCGATGGATTAATCGGTCCTCGCCCCATCTTTGTGGCCGCAACCTGTAGCGATGATGGAGTTTGCAATCTAGGATTGTTATCTACGGTAGCCCCAGCATCAAATAGTCCGGCACTATTGACTTGCTCCCTTTCTCAAGACCGCGATGGTAGACCCAGAGACACCTTGGTTAACCTCAAACATAACGGAAAAATCACTCTCCACTTATTACCAACGAGTACCGAGGGAATCAGAATCGCCGAAGCAGCAGCAACAATCCTACCACCTAATGAATCTGAATGGGGATTATTCGAAGGAAAACCACCCCACCTACCTGGTGCCATTGCTTCAATTCATTGCCGATTAGTTGATCAACACAGCCTGCCTGAAGGGGCTGTTGCAACTCTTTGCGTCTTAGCAATCGATAGCATCTCATTACCTGAGGCATTACAAGAAGAACTCCTCAAAGGTGGGAATTCCAATAACCTCTACCAACATGGTTGGTGTCATATTCATCCAAGTGATGCAAACTGGTCGCATCTCATCCGTTGATTCGGTTATTGATTACGAACCATGTAGAGCGCAAGCCCGCCTCAAGGGTGGTCCAAGGCTGCCATCCTAATTGCCTAGTTGCGAGGGAAATATCTGGACAACGCCTTTGAGAATCTCCAAAATATCCCTTGGTAGGCTCTATCAAGACTTCTACGCCAGCAGTTTCAGCTATCAATTCTGCTAACTCTGCTATCGAAGTTTCTTCAGGCCAACCAACATTCCACACTGCTCCTGCTAATTTTGAACCATCATCAATTGCTACATCAGTTAATCCAGCCAAAAGAAATGCTTCAGTTATATCTCCAACCCAAGTGAATGAGCGAGTTTGTTTACCATCGCCATGAACTTTCAGCGGCTTTCCGCAGGCTGCAGCATCCATGAATATCGAAATTACCTGACCATATTCAGTCGAAGGGCAGCGCCCCCCATAGGCATTGAAAGGGCGTACAATTCGAAAATCTAAATCCTTTGTTCGCACCGCATGTTGAAGCAGAATCTCCCCCATATATTTGCTAGCCCCATAACTATGGCGTTGATGTTCAGCAGCATCATCAAAGACGGATTTTGAACTTGTAGGCATCGGTTGAATACCGGCTTCTCCAATTGCTTCGGGAGATGAGGCAAAGACCAAGCGACAAGCGTGTTGTTCAGCCAAGCGCAAGGCAGCAAGAGTTGTATTGATATTGACATCAATCACCATATCTGCTCGCTCGTGAAACCAGCGTGTTCCATTGACAGCCGCCAAATGATAGACTAAATCAACACCATCGAGCCATTTCACAGCAGCATTCAACACTTCCACATTAGCACAATCTCCTTTGATGAAATGGAAACCGGGGTCGTCTTTGCAATCATCGAGATGCTTCTTCTTACCGCGAAATAAATCATCGATGACAACAACTCGGTGGTTTCGAGCCAATAATTCCTCGACCAGATGACTGCCTAAGAAGCCGGCCCCCCCAGTCACTAGAACACGAATCATGGTAGTCCACTCAGGTGTTTGGTATCAAACTCTCTTGATGACCTTTAGCGAAACTATTCCATCAAGGAGTGATAATTCAACTTCATCACCATCATTTATTTGCATGCAAGGGTCTTCCTCAAATCCATGCCCATAAGGAAGACTGAGTAGGGAACATGCCGGCAGAGTCAATGAACACACATCTCGATTGATTATTGCCAAAGGCCCCTTTCCAGTGTATAATAATCCCATCAAAACATAGGGAGCAACCGTTGAACCAGAACCTTTTGGATAAATCAAAACTCGACCCTCAAGCGCACAGCCATCCAATGGATGTCCTGTCTCTTCAACCACTCCAGAATCAGTATTCACATATCCAAGATAAGTAATCGGTACATCGCTAACCAGTGCCTTACCTCTAACCGTCCATTCATTCTGGCTAGGAAGGCCTCTTCCATTAGTTGAAAATTCAGAAGTTTGCATGACTTTTGCAGACTTATGCTGTGGCTTAGCCTTATTCTCAAGAACAGGAGTTGGACCAGCACTCAATGTAGTATCAAAAGCATGCGCTATGCAATCAGAGAGACGGGCAACAGAGGTTGGAAGACGGTTCAATCCACTAGTCAAATAATGCTCGGCTTTCATCGAATTTGTCAATAAATGATTGTAGCGGTTGCGGTTGTAAGGAGTAACTTCAGGGCAGGTGTCTTTCAAGACTAATGCTCCCGCCTCTTCAAGTAAATCTACGCTCCCATCTGCTGCTGCTAAATCATAGATGTATGAACTCGTAAAGACCCAAAGACGTTGGCTAGGGATACTCTTGCCCATTTCCATATGACTTCGCACCAATGAAGCGGTTGAACGGACCTCGCCAAGACTTGCCTGTGGGCAGCCAATAACTACCAAATCAACTTGGCCAGTTGGAGCCAACTCAGCATAACGTGCTTCTAAATCTGCTTTGGTAAAAACAAGTTCACCAACAAAATCCATCTGAGTTGGCTCTTGAGTCAAGCCATGCGCCCATAACATCGGGCACCCAAAGTTAGCAGCCGCAGCGGTCAATGCTTTACGCTGCTCAAAATCAGCAGCGGCAGACAAGCCAGTTATGTATGGCATGACACCAAATGGAAAATCCCAAGAAGGTGGTATCTGCGAGCCAATCCAATCACCAAATATCGACCAATCACTAGCCTCAGGTAATTCACAGTCAACCCTAACCATCAAGTTTGGAACTCTATTTTCTTCAAGGTGTAAGCCCCATTTAGGAGCATAGCCTGTCAATGCTGTTGCCAGAGCAGAAAGCCCTGACTCACGATTTGTAATCAGAGAAGTCCAAGTATTAGAAAAACAAACAGCATTACTCTCTGCCCAAGAAGCGATTCCAGAACCAGCCTCAATGCCGTGGTCATAAGGAGTGCAAGACAGAGTTGCATTTATTCCCAATTGCGTATAAGCATGTACGATTTCGAATTGTTGTTCAAGAAAATCAGGATATTCAATTCCCATTTCTTCCATTTTCTCAGTGTCACAACCTGCCGAATTCAGAGTCGTAGGGATTGCCACCTCGCCATCACCCGCCAAGTCGGATAAGAAGCGACGTAACCCATGTCCTCCTGTTAGTACTGAAACGCCACTGATATGAGCATTATTAACCTCGATAAAACCATCTGATTCTGCAGTAAAAGCAAGATCTATGACCAAACTTGCTGCCTTTTGACGAGTTGGACCTTGTTCGCCAGCAAGCATTTTCTGAAGTGCCTCGGGTATCTCCACAAAATTAGGAGGTGGTGATACATCATCAGTGCTTTGCCTGAAATATCAGCCTTACTCTTGATATGGGTTGACGTTTATCAAGCAACATGTCGGATGAGATACAATGCGCCTGCCAACCCTCTATTCCTCATCTCGATATGCGAACAAGGACATGGTCATGTCAGAGTTGTAACAAGGCATTACCGACCCGCGGAAAAATGCCACCACAGCGTCCATCCGACCTATCAGGAGTTCCTGCACCTCCTAAAGAAGAAAAGAAAACTATCAAAGAATCTGCTCAAGCAAGTAGGGCGGTGGCAATGGCAACAGCGCCCAATCGCCGTATTGCAGTTGCATTTGTTTTGCTCATCTGCCTATTAATGTCAGCAACCGCAATGCTGTGGAGTCTGAGAGACCTCAACCCTCCGGCTGAAACCGGTGATGACGGAGATGATGGGAATGAAGGATTAACAACACTCCTTCTCGTACAAGAAGAGCCGCCTGGTCTGAATTGCACTAATGGTGGACATGCAATAATGACTGGCTTAGATGCAAACCGAGATGGCGCCTTACATCTTGATGAGGTGCAAAAAACTAGTTTCATATGCAATGGGGTTAATTCTGAAGAAACAGCCATCACCTCTGCACTAACAAAATTGGAAATTATCTCAGAAGGAAATGCAACATGCGCCATGGGTGGTTTGTTAGTTATGACTGGACTTGATTTAGATGCTGATGGAAACCTTTCCACCGCTGAGGTTGAGGCTTCGCAAATGGTCTGCAATGGCGCAACTGGTCAGCAAGGTGGTGATGGAAATGATGGTGCAGATGGTCAATCTCATGATCCGATAATGTCACAAGATAATCGGGCTACGGTTTGTCCTGATGGATTGAGGATGAGGTTTGGTGTTGATGATGGGTTCGGTAGAGCGCGGGCTGATGATGCTGTTTTGCAAGCCGATGAGGTTCATTCTTTGATGGTCTTGTGTTGGCAAACCGACTGGAACTACACATTCCCCGAGTATATAATTGGAGTAAGTGATTCATTCAGTACGGCATGTGATGCAAGAATTGATTATGAAGAATATCTAATCTATACCGCCATCACTGCTGCAAGTGGATGTGAGTTATACATCTCTGATGGCACGGCCAATGGTACATCGGTGTTGAAGGATATCAATTCAGGTGGTGAATCCGCACCCGGTCTTAAATCCGGTCTGATGATATGGCGCGGATTGTTGTGGTTTGATGCAGATGACGGAGTCAACGGCAGGGAACTTTGGTACTCAGATGGCACAACTCAAGGCACTAAAATGGCAGCAGATATCTGCCCAGGGGCATGCTCATCTAACCCTGGACAAAACGGTGGGATTTTCGGCCATGCAAACTCAGTCTTCTTTTCAGCAGATGACGGTACTGGAATCGGAGCAGAACCCTATAGCCTTGATAGCAGCACATTAGAAGCCTTACTGCTAAGTGATATTTGTCCTGATTCCTGTTCATCTCAAGCAGGCGAAAACGGTTGGGCCAGCCTTGGCGGAGAATTATTCTTCAGTGCCTTTGACGGCAACTCAACTGAATTATTCGCTTATGACGATAGCCTGCGAGCGCTAACTGACTTTGGAGATGAAGTTTCTAAAACTCATTCCCTGACAGTTTATGAAAATGAATTATGGTTCGATGCTGACGACCAAATTAATGGCCGTGAATTATGGCATAGCGATGGAGTCAACCTAACATTATTGAATCTAGATGGCGGCATTGGAGACTCTTTGGTTGCTGATGATTTTGGTGTACAAATTCTCAATGGCCTAATGCTCCTACAATCAGAGGGGATGCTGATTTCAATCGATTCGGAATATGTTGTCCAGAATCTCAATTCTTCTTTGGGAGATATCGGAGGGAATGCGGCCCCAACAATTGCTGATGGCGCCATATGGTTCGCTTGTCAAGGTCCTTCAACTGGAGTTGAGTTATGTTGGAGTGATGGCATAACAGCAGAGTTGGTTCACGAGTTTATGAGTGGGATTCAAAACTCTGATATTTCTTCTATGGTTGAGTTGGGTGGTTATGTCTATGTGGTTGCAAACGGTATCAATAATTCCGCTGAAACTGGAAATGAATTGTGGCGCATATCGGCGGCTAGTTCTGTAGAATTGATTTTTGAAGGTCAAATTGGAAGTGGAAGTGGTGAAGTTGGCTATTATGGTGGCTTGACTGCGGTTGGAAATACCCTCTTCTTTTCCTTTGATGATGGTAGTCATGGCCATGAATTGCAAGCCCTTGGCTGGCTACCTGATGATGCCTCTCACCTGCTAATGAGTGATTTGGGTGCTTAAGTTCGCTTTGAGGCAAGTGGTTGTCTCCAACCTTGACCAAAGGCTCGAGAACTAACTCTTGGAGCCGGCGGCATCTGCCAACGCTTATGCTCATTATTGATTAAACGAGAGATGACTTCATCAACTATTTCCCCATCAAAACCTGCTTCTTGAAGTTGGCTGATGGTTTTTCCTTCTTCGATATAGGCTTTGAGAATTTTATCGAGTAATTCGTATGGTGGTAAGGTGTCCTCGTCTTTTTGGCCGGGCGCTAATTCAGCACTTGGGGGTTTAATGATGCTGTTTTGAGGGATGATTTCTTTTTCTTTGTTGATTAGTGCCGCGAGTTGGTAGACTTCAGTTTTGTAGAGGTCTCCTAGTGGGGCATATCCTCCAACCATATCCCCGTAAAGTGTGCAGTACCCTTGGGCTAATTCACTCTTGTTTCCGGTTGCCAATGCCATCGCTCCTCTGGAGTTTGCTACTGCCATGACGATTAAGCCACGTAGTCTTGCTTGCAAGTTTTCTGCTGCCACTGGGTGCCCTGATTGCAATTCATCCGCCAAGTTTTGGTCTGCTGTTTGGTGTAATTCTTCGATGCTTCGAGACTGGTATTCAATGCCCAAGTTTTCTGCTAATTGCTTAGCATCATCGATGCTATGCTGAGATGAGATTCGCGATGGCATTGAAATCCCAATGACATTTTCTGGCCCAAGGGCGATTGAGGCGATTGCAGCAGTAACTGCTGAATCAATCCCTCCTGAAAGTCCGAGAACTACTTTCTCAAGACCAGATTTTCGGCAATAGTCTGAAAGTCCCATGGTGATTGAATTTAGGAGGTCGTCGTTATCTTCGAGGCTTATTCCTTCTGGCCATTCTATCCAAGAGGAGCGTTGTGGTGTGTCAAGGTCAATCAGCAGCACTCCTTCTTTCCATGCAGGTGCTTCAATGGTCTCTCCATTTGGCCATGCTGCTATCGAGCGACCATCAAAAAGTAGGTCGTCATTTCCTCCAACTTGATTTACCAATAGGAATGGGTGGTTGAGGGTTTTTGCTGCTTTTTGAACGACTTCTTTTCTGATGTCAGATTTTGATATATGGAATGGAGAGGCTGACAGATTGACGCTGGCATCGAGTTCTTTTCCGAAAGCAGTTAGTTGTTGTATTGGATCCGATTCATAATCTGAAGGTGTCTTTCCTGCGTGTTGCCAAGCATCTTCACAAATTGTTACTCCCAAGCAAAGACTTCCTGCATCTCTGGCGATTCCTGGGCTATTTCCCGGGCTGAAATAACGAGCTTCGTCGAATACTTCGTAGGTTGGTAGAAGTTGTTTTCTTGCCACTTCCCTAACGCTTCCATCTGCTAATACCTTGACCACACCATTTGCAGGTCGTTCTCGTTCACTTCGGGCTGGTAGTGGGCAACCCAAGAGCAATGGTAGTTTTGTTTCGATACCAGCACAGGCTGAAAGTGAACGAGTTGGCAAGTCGCTGTTGAGTAAGAGGTCTCTTGGAGGGTAGCCAGAGATTGCTAACTCCGTTGCTATCGCCACATCTGCTCCTGCTGCATCGGCAATGGCTACAAGCGCCTCGATTCTGCTGCGATTTCCATCAAGATCACCAACCGTAGGGTCGAGTTGAAGGAGGGCGATGCGGCGTGTCATTGGTCTGCCTCATTTTAGCGGAGTTCATTGCCAGCCATATTCATTCTGCTCAGGCGGATACCAACCACCGTCCTCGCCTAAGCGATACCAGTAGCCCTCTGCATTCTGTTTCCACCAGCGGTTCATTCCGTCTCGCATCCAGCCAGGTCCGACTCCAGGGTTGTGAGGCATTTGGGCGGCTGTCAAACCTACTGCTGCTGCCGCAACTGGGGCTGCTACGGGGGCTGCTACTGGTGCAGCGATAGCAGATTGAGCGTAGGGGTGGGCGTATTGAGGTTGAGTTGCCATGACTCCGGACACTTGTGGAGTTCCTTGAATTGCAGGGGCTGCTGCTTGAACAGGTAATTGTTGAGATTTGCTCTGTTGTTCATAAACCGTCTCCGCTTCATCCCAGTATTCCTCATCTTCCCAAGAATCTTCGCGTTTGCTGATGATATCTTTCATGAAAAAGAGGATGACTGCTAACATGACTATCACGAGAATCCCAAATATCCCGAGGATGGAATCATCGACTCCTTCAACGCCAAGGAATGAGCCATCCGCTTCTTGCGGGCGAACATCTACTTGGCCGCTGGAAGACAACGACTTCTCGTCGACATAAACTTCCAGCCAGTGCAAGCCAACCTGCTCTGGCTTCCAATCGATTGTCAAAAGGGTACTGCTTCCCGCGGCGACTTCGACATCTTGTCTGAATAAGTCAACGCGTACTCCTGAAAGGTCTAGACCTACAACCCTGACATCACCACTGCCATTGCTCTTGCCTTCATTCCTTAATGTAATAGAAATTGAAGTAGTTTGGCCAACTTCAATACGAGTTGACGGCATGTCGATATCATCTTCGGCTACTTTCCAGATGGCTTTGTACTGTTCAATATTCCAACTTTGCATTGGTGTAGTTTGGGAGTTGAAAGAAGCGCTGCTTTGGAAGGGATTTCCTGCTACGTCACTTCCACTCAACCAAATATGTAGGGAAGTTTGCTCAAGGAAATAATCCTCATCTACTAAACTTGCAAGGTCTAATAGAGCCATGGCACGAATCTGTTGACTTGCAAGGACCCCTTCTGGCAGAGTCATTTCCTCCCCGCCTGAGGCGAGGATGCTACCATCTGGACTAATTCCTGAAACTAATTTCCAATTTAGAATAAGGCCTTCTGGGTTAAGTTCCTCGAGTTCTCTTATTCTTATATCAAAGGTCAATTCTCCTAATTCCTCCACCGGCAATTCACCACCAATTCTGGGAGCAACAACATCAGTAGCAACCGGCCCAGTGCCATCAACCACCACCCAAAATAAAGCAGCAACCGAATCCGTCACATCTCTTGCCTGTGCAGGCAGATAATCCAAAGACCAAGTTAAGGGATGGTTTCCAGTTTCAAGAGGAGCCAGCAAGTCGATGTGAAATGAGCCACCAACATAAGCAACATGCTTTGAAATCCCCGCCAAGGAGACTTTCACCTCGTAGGATTCTTGAGGACTTTCCCCACTTTCTGCGAATATAACATTACCAGATAAACTCATTTCAGCCTGCGGAGTAACCCATGCTCCTTCGGCAGTCTGCTCTCCTGATTCCACCTCCAAAACTACACTATTGCTGTCAATCATCAAGTCGGTGCTCCAGCGCCAACGTAATTCTGGGTAGACTGAATAGGTGGCTTGTCCGGCTCTATCGGATATGGAGATTGCTGGTTCCCTACGTAAATCTCCTTCATCCGGAAGGTTCCACATAGGAGTGAATTGTATCGATAGAATGAGGTCTTTTGTGTAAGGATTTAATTCTCCTGACTGGGCTCTTATTTCACACCACTCGATGACGATGTAGGTGCTTTGACTGATACATTGACGGTTATTTGCATACCAGATAACCTGTAGTTGGTCTTGTTGGGCATTGCTTGCTAGGTCGATGCTCAGAGTTTCAACATCAGAAAGACCATTTTGTTCTGAGAAGGGGACTTTTAACTCGTAAGTATTTCCAGGATGCATCCAATTTTTCCACTCATCATCAAAGGACACATTATTCGACAATAGTGGGGAGGCGTCTTCTGCTAATTGGAACATGAAGAGATATTCATCTGGACCGGCTGCTCCACCCCCAACCAATGGGTTTCCTGCTACATCTGTACCAGTGACATAACCGGCAATAAGATCTCCATGAATCTGTTGTGAAATATCAATCTCATAGGTATAATTACCTCTAGATGTAGTCAAATCAGATGGAACCTGAAGAGCTTGAGGCGAGTATTCTCCTTCATTTGGCCAGCCATCAAAGTTCCAATCATCAATCCATGAACGCCATAATAAGAGGGTTAATTCACTCGGCAAGGATGGTCTGTCATGAACTTCAAAGCGAAGTTGATGTGCTGTACCTAATGGTAGATGGTCGTTGTGTCGAATGTTGCTATTTACCAAATATGGAGACAAAGAATCTGATTGGAAGGTCCGGTTCAAAGTTATTGTACTAACATCAACACCTCCGAAGAGGTGTTCAACCTGAAGACTGTAAACTAAGTCGTTTGTACCCAGAGCGATATTTACATTGAATAATGCCTTACCCATGGAAAGGGATGTAGTGTTAGCAATTTCAATATCGTTTTCTAATAAGTGGACTCGAACAACATCACTGCGTGGGAGATAATCAAGCGACAAGGAATCATATCCCACCTGAACTTCAATCGAGACATTATGTCCGGCTCTGAGTTGACTTTGGCCTAATGGAATCAAACCTCCTGCTTCATTATAGACATCCCAAGACTCGATGAAAACATCATTTTCAACCCCCAGATATTGGCCTGCTCCAAATGATTCTACGGCTGGAACACTACGTATGCCATTACTGAGGATAAGACGACAACGGACTTCTAGCCAGTCTTCATCATCCCAATCGGGTTGTAATCGGAATTTCATCAAGGAAGTAATTCGACTGCTATTTTCAGCATACTCAAAAGGTGAATCAGGATGCCATTCAATCAGATTAAAGTCCCCACTCTCAACTGCAGCACCTCCATCAAGTGGCCATTCAACGCGCAATTGATGGTTTACTCCAACTAAGTCGATTTGTATTGCCTCAGGTTGACCTGCTTCACCTAAATGTAATGCCTGAACTTCTATCCAGTCTTCTGCTGCAACCAAAGTTTGAGTCGCATTGCGGATAATCATGACCTCGGTCCTAGCACCTGAGGTGCTCTGCACGTCTGTTATTGTCGCCTTCATCGCCCCTGCTGCTGACATTACTAATGGCAAAGGTAGGTGATGTTTGCCGCTAGCAACCGTGGCACTTGGAATCTGATCATTCAAAGCTTGCACAATATTGTCCATTGGTGAAAAGGAAAGGGAGGCACTGGAATGATATGGAACTCTGACACCATGTAAGTTCAGGTTGCCATTGGTGGCGCTGATGCGGATTACAATTTCAGAAAATTCAATTCCTAAAGTGCTCCAAACTGGAGTTGAAGTACTGAGATTTCCCGATAAGGATTCCAATTGGATATTGTTCAGTTCGATGAATTGCTCAGATACATTTTCTGCCGAGCCTTCAGCGACTAGTACGCTTCCTACCTTTGCTTGCCAAGAAACATTAGTTGCATCCCCAGTTAACCAGAATCCAAATTCATCGACTCCTTGATTTGGCAACCAAATGTTGACTTGGCGTTGTTGACTTTGGCCACTCCAACTCATGGCATGCGATAATGCTCCATTCGAAAGGCGGTCCTGCCAGCCCCATGGCCCGATGGCTGTGTTTGCAAATGACCATTCTTCAACGCCATCTCTTCCTACATCCAAACGTGCCTCGAAGGGTAGACCACCTGTATCCAAGTCAACCTTGAACTCGTCCATATTCCATGAGCCAAACCCAACCCAGCGGAATTGCACAGAGGAAATTGCGGAAGTAAAAGGGGTTACACCTTGTTCAGCAATAGCCGTCCAAGAACCGCCATCGAGGCTAACCTCCAATTGGCCACTGCCAGTTACTGAAACATCGGTAATTAATCGTGAAATTGGGCGCATCGATTTGAATATCGGGCTAGTCAGCATTCCTGTTCCGGAAACTGCTCCATCATTCCAGGAACTATTTTCCATTTCCCAGCCCGAATCACTCGGGTCAGAATGGAATCCATCGACCACTCGGCCATTGATGTGAATGCCATGAACTTCAGGGATTCCACCGCTTCCGGCTAGCATATGGATTTTCAATCTCAAATCGGGATACAATTGCCAATCGATTGAACCAAGGTCCGCCATTAAGCCGGTTCTCTTTTCAAAACCAGGAATAGCCAAACCACTCACATTATCAAATAAACTCCATTCCAACAATCCACCATCTGGTACTGTGGCATCTATGGAAAGGTATCCGTGTGGTCCTTTCAAAGCAGAATAAACTGCATTTGGAGACCAGCCAAATGCTGGTGAAGTCCAATTTCCTTCACCTCCCGGACGGGTTAGAGATACATCGTCGAAGTACCAATAATCACAGCATGTTCCTGACCCACTATTCTGATAAAACCGCATTTTGAAAGTAGAATGGAAAGCCGCTGAAGGGAGATTATGGATGTAGGTTGAAGAAGTACCACCGGATGTTGAACCCGACATAGTCCTCAAGGTCACATAACTACCACTACTTGTTCTATATTGAATGTAGAGATTTTCATTGCTATCAGGCTCTTCACCACAGGAGGAACTTCCCTGTCTAATCCAAAATGAAACACCGCCATTAGCCATTCCAGATAAATCAACGGCGGGGGAATCCCACCATGTATAGCCGCCAAAAGTGTACAGAGAGGACCCTGTTGAACCATTTCGCCCGCAAGGTTGTGTGTTGACTTTGGAATAAGTAGCAGATGAACGGGTCCAGCCAGTCGGTACACTGCCGCCATTATTGAGATCCCAATTGACGTCGACTCCCATCAAAGAAAGGCCGCTACCATTGTAATCGACCATCTCTGATGAGGCTTGACTATGGTTGAAATGTAATTCATTAGTCCAAGATATTGCTTCAGAGCGACCAAGTATCGAAGGCTCTAGTTCTAGTGAAAGGCCAGTCAGTGCCTCATTTAATGGCACTTCAACAATCATAGAGGCGGCACCTCCTGCATTACTTACAATCAAAGTTTGTTCAACCCCAACAGCAGTAAATGAGCGCTCCTGTGTGGCAGGTTGCAGGGTTGATGTCCATGGTACAAGTAGCATTGAAGCGATGATGAATAACACACCGTAGGTGTGACTCCGCATCCTCGCCATAACTAACCGTTTGTGAGGAAGCATGTAAATCCATCCACGCTAACAAGAACACAGAAACTCAGATATTCCATACATTGGTTTGATAGTCACAGTACTACTGCCAAGCGCCATGGTTGTTCCAAAATCCGTGCCCGACCTCGATGTGGTGGCGATGGAAGAAGGCCTGATGCAAACTTGGAAGGAAGAAGGTACCTTTCAGCAGAGTATCGAACAAAGGCGTGGAAAAAAACCTTTCATTTTCCTTGAAGGACCCCCCACTGCTAATGGAAAACCGGGAATTCATCACGTCGTTGCTCGAACCTACAAGGACTTAGTATGTCGATGGAAAGCGATGGAAGGGTTCCTCGTAGAGCGCAAAGGTGGATGGGATACTCATGGTTTGCCGGTCGAAATCGAAGTTCAGAAACGCCTTGATTTGATGAGCAATCCTGACATTATCGAATTTGGTATAGAGAAATTCAACGATGAATGCCGCAATAGTGTTTGGACATATGAAGATGCATGGAGAAAAATGACTGAGAGAATGGCCTTTTGGGTCGACCTTGATAATCCATACATCACCCTTCAGGATAACTACATTGAATCCTGTTGGTGGGCACTTTCCGAGATGTTCAACAAGGGATTGTTATTCAAAGGATACAAGGTATTACCATTTTGCCCTCAGACTGGAACCAGTTATTCATCGCACGAAGTAGCACTCGGCTACAAAGAAGTGGAAGAGCCCTCAGTCTATGTCAAATTTAAACTGAAAAATGATGATGCGAGTGTTCTTGCTTGGACCACAACACCTTGGACATTGCCTGGAAATGTTGGCCTAGCAGTTGGCCCAGATGTCGATTATATCAGAGTCAAAGTTAATTCCGATTCCGAGAATTGGGATGGCCGAGGAGGTGCTGAAATTGGCGAAGAAATGATTCTTGCAAAAGAACTCTTCAAAGGAGTTATCCGCCATCATTGTGACATCATTTCAGAGCACAAAGGCTCAGAATTATTAGGAATGGAATATGAGCCATTATTCCCCGATGCAGTCGAAAGAGGCGATTCAACCACTGCATGGACTATTATCGAAGCCGACTGGGTGACCACTACCGATGGAACCGGTGTTGTACATACTGCTGTCATGTATGGTGAAGACGATTACAACCTTGGAATGGCAGTTGGGCTGCCTGCTCAACACACCGTCGGAATGGATGGAAATTTCCTTTCAGGAACCCATCCTGAACTAGATGGGAAATATGTCAAAGATTGTGATGATATCATCATCAATCTACTCTCAACTGAAGGGAAATTATACCGAGAGAAAATGTATGTTCACGACTATCCGCACTGCTGGAGAACTGGGCACCCTCTCCTCTACTACGCCATGGATTCATGGTTCGTAAAGATGACTGCAGTCAAAGAAAAACTGTTGGAGTTCAATGATAGTGTTGAATGGGCCCCTGATTGGGTTGGTGAAGGCCGCTTCGGCGAATGGATTCGCAATGTCAAAGATTGGGCAATTAGTCGAGAGAGATTCTGGGGAACTCCCCTTCCAGTTTGGATTTGTGTGGATTGCAACCATCAACATTGTATTTCATCTAAAGAAGAGTTACAGACTATGATGACTACGGATAGTGAAATACCTAAGGAATTACATCGACCCTATGTCGATAATGTCAAACTAAACTGCCCACAATGCGGAGAAAACATGGTGAGAGAAGCCTTTGTCATGGATTGTTGGTTCGATTCAGGATGCGCTCCTTTTGCACAATGGCATCATCCATTTGATGGCGGTGAAGCATTAGCAAATTCATTCCCTGTAGATTACATCTGCGAAGGCGTTGACCAAACTCGCGGTTGGTTTTACACTCTACTCGCAGTTAGTACAACCGTCTTTGAGTCTCCCGCCTACAAGCGTTGCCTTTCACTAGGCCTCATCCTCGACAAAGAAGGTAAGAAAATGTCAAAGTCAAAGGGAAATGTTGTTGATCCTTGGGACCATTTCAACCGTGAAGGTGCTGACGCTAGCCGTTGGTACATGGTTAGTGCTGGAGCCCCATGGAGCCCAATGAAGTTCGACCCCAATGGTGTTCGGGAAACTTATGCAAGATTCTTTTTAACAATGTGGAATATATACAGATTCCATGCTGATTATGCCGCTCTCGATGGTTTTGACCCTGAACATAGTTCGGTTGAGGAGCGGTCGCTACTCGACCGCTGGGTTCTCTCAAGGACTAATGCAGTTGCCCATGAATTTAATGAATTATTAGTCGCATGGGATATTCACAAAGCAGCACGAGTACTGGAAGACTTCGTTGTTGATGACCTATCAAACTGGTACGTTCGCCGTAGCAGGAGAAGGCTGTGGGATGAGAATGAGTCTGCCGATAAGGCATCATGTCAACACACATTACACGAGGTCTTGACTGTTATTTCGTGCCTAGTTGCTCCGATTTCACCCTTCATGGTTGACCAAATCTACAGAAATTTGAATGGCACCTCTGTTCATTTGGCTGATTGGCCACTCAATGATGATGGGGCTTCACTTCCAAAGAGAGACGAAGCCCTCGAGGCTCGCATGAGCCTTGTTAGACAATTAGCAGAGATGGGACGCAAAATCCGCGTCGATGCCAAACGCCGTCAAAGACTTCCTTGCGCAGAAGGTTGGGTAGTTGGCGGGCCTGATCTTTCAGAAATGCATGACCTGCTATCTGAAGAATTGAATGTCGAGAAAATTTCACTTGAAGAAGACCTTGACCGTTTCCAAAAAGTTGAGATTCAACCCAATAGAAAAGCCCTCGGAAAGAAGGTGCGACAAGAGTTGCCACAAGTTCTCCAAGCATTGTCAGAATTAGAGGACCACGAGGCTACTCTTGCTGATAT
>Ga0302134_10000202_pt1 | contig 23398 bp, 22 predicted proteins | sample CB9_SCM_MG_FD_203123 | JGI IMG/M metagenome (GOLD analysis project Ga0302134, IMG submission 203123) | Marine microbial communities from Western Arctic Ocean, Canada - CB9_SCM | ecosystem: Environmental > Aquatic > Marine > Oceanic | place: Canada: Western Arctic Ocean | collected 2017-09-19
GCAGCTTCATCGAGTTCCCGGAGTTCGCCGACGAGTGTCGGACCGACGCTTCGTGGGGCCTCAACCCCGAGACCACGCATGACTGTGGTAACCCGAAGAACGGGTACCTCAAGCTCGGTGTGTGGTCCGGCTTCCCGGACAAGTGGCCGAACGCCTACAAGGTCGTCCAGAAGATGAACCTGACCAACCTGGACGTGGCCCAGTTGGCCATGTACGTCGACATCGACGGCATGGAGCCCGAAGATGCCGCAGCCCTGTGGCTCGCAGACAACTGCGCCCGCTGGACCGGATGGGCCAGCACCGACGCAAGTGCCTGCCCGGCCGCACCCGTTGTTGCTGCTGCACCTGCACCGGAAGAAGTTGAGATGTCTCCGATTCGAGTGCGACTCAACTGGACTGCTGATCCAGGATTTATGGGCCTCTACGTGGCCGACGAACTTGGGTATTTCACAGACGAAGGAGTTGAGCCGATCTTCGAGTTCGGTGGGCCCAACGTTCCCCATCCGGTACAGATTCTTGCTGGCGGGGCAGCCGACGTTGGCTTCAGTGGTTTAACAATGATCGTTGAAGCGGCGTCGCAGGGCGATGAATTCATCATGTTCGGCACAAGACTTCAGGAAAATATTCTTGGAATCAGTTCACTGCCTTCGAATCCGATCTATTCGGCTGATGACCTTTGCGGCAAGAGAATCGGTTCAGGAGCATCAGACGTTGTTGCGCTCAACGCCATGCTGATCATTAACGGTTTTGAGCCGGATTGCTATGAGGTAGTTCCAGTGGGTTGGGATCCGTCACCGATAGTCGACGGTCTAGTTGATGGGATGGTCAACTACATGAACAGCCATCCAGTCATCTTGGACGGTATGGGCATAGAAAATGTGGCTGTTTCGTATCACGATATGGGCCTGCCGGGGTATGCCGACATCGCTTTCGCCACGAAGGACTTCGCTGAGAACCACCGTGAAACTCTGATTGGATTTACCAGGGCGATGGTTAAAGGCTGGGAGAAAGCGCTTGCCGAGCCCCAGATGGCCGTCGATTTGATGTACAACGGGTCCACCAACCTCGCGGGTGGAATAGAGGTAGGGATGGATCCCTCCTATCAGATCTACGTTCACGAGGCTCAGGTGCCCTTGATGCAAAGTCCTCTTACCGAGACGGATGGGCTTTTCTCAATGGACTACGACCTGCTAGGGGGAGATATGTGGGAGGTCCTTGCCTTGACAGGTGTTGACCCGTTGCCAGAGCTTGCTCCACTTATTGACCTGACCATCCTTGACGAAGCTTTCGGGGATTGCCGGCCGACTCTCTTGGGCTGCGATAGCTAAAAGTCTAGGTAAGTCACTTTTAGGTATGGATTGTGCGGGTGTCAGATCTGCTGGCATCCGCACAATCCCGGCCTAAGCACTGATTGAGCGGGAGTCGGATCTACGGACACCCGCAAACTTCCGCTTTATTCTTTTGGTCTAAGGGCGAATGGGTCTAATGAAAACAGAAAATTCAGGTATGGGGCGCGCGGCCGACCCGACCAGCAGAGGAATCGTTGTTCTTGACGCCGTCAAGGATTTCGATCTGGGATCAGGTAAGCGACTACGTGCAGTTGACGGTGTTTCGCTTGAGATCGCTGAAGGAGAGTTCGTCGCAGTCATAGGCCCTTCTGGTTGCGGAAAATCTACGATCTTGAGGATGATCGCATCGCTTGAAGAACCCACTGAAGGCGAAGTCAGAATCAACGGTGCAGAGCCGTCGATGTTGGCTAAAGATCATCGACTAGGGGTCGCCTTCCAGGATCACGCGCTCCTCCCATGGCTAAGTGTCTGGGACAATGTTGCACTTCCATTTCGGGCGGCGGGTGTGCGGGCGGAGCCAGAGACGATCGCCGGCCTGATTTCTCTGGTGGGCATGGGAGGATTCGAAAAATCGAGGCCTAAGCAGTTGTCGGGCGGAATGAAACAACGCGTTGCGATAGCCCGGGCTCTAGCCCTGAGTCCGGAAGTTCTTCTTCTGGATGAGCCATTCGGAGCTCTCGATGCTGTTACTCGCAGACAAATGAACGTTGAGTTGCAAGATATTTGGTCCAGGGATGCGATAACCACCCTGTTGATTACGCATTCTGTTGAGGAAGCGGTCTTTCTGGCGGACCGACTGATAGTTATTACTCACCGGCCTGGACGCATCAAACTGATCGAGAAAGTTCCATTTCCTCGCCCCCGTGACCGTGAGTTGATGCGCACTGCAGAGTTTCACAAGTTGTGTGACAAATTGACGGAAGCGCTTGATGACGAAGAAAAAAACGATTGTGAGTAGTCCAGCGCCCCGAATCATGGGGACTCCGTTTCATTCTCGAACGGAAGCCGCCACGTCAACAGCTGAGTGGTACAGGTGGGGCGACTACTTCGTAGTTGATGTCTATACGGACGTGCGCCAAGAGCTAGCCGCAATGCGGGAACGAGCGACCGTTAATGAGATGTCGCCACTCTGGAAACTATCTATATCTGGACCGGATTCGCTGAAGTTAATTAACGATGTGGTAACTCGCGACATTTCTGGTCAAGAAGTTGGTCAGATCGTTTACACCCCTTGGTGCAACCAGGAGGGGAAGGTCGTTGGTGACGGCCTAATCCTGCGAGAGGAAGAAGATTCATTCGTCCTCGTGGCAGGACCCAACGAGGATTGGTTTAAATCATTCAGTGGCGGCCTCGAAGTTGACGTTGTCGACACAACTGACGAGTCTGGAATCCTGGCATTGCAAGGGCCAAGATCTCGAGAGATACTTGAAAGCGCTACCGGCACTTCATTCTCCGACCTCGCATTTTCAAGAAGCAGAATTTGTGAACTGGGCGGAGTCCAGGTTCGCGTTATTCGTACGGGCTTTACCGGTGAGCTTGGTTACGAACTGTGGGTTGAGCCAGACGCGGCTGAAGATGCATGGGACGCTCTGTTCGAGTTCGGGACCACCCTTGGCTTGGTTCCCGCTGGCGAATATGCCATTGACATTGCACGAGTCGAAGCTGGATTATTGATCATAGGTTCAGATTACAAGGGGGCAGGCCCTTGGCACGGCGTCGATTCCTACCCTGACAGCCGGCAAGAGTGCTCACCGAGGGAGCTCAACCTCGGACGGTTTGTTGATTTCTCAAAGGACCACTTCGTCGGAAGGCAAGCCCTAGTCGATGAAGAAACTAGCGGCGGGGCGCCGTATCGCCTAGTTGGGATTGAACTCACCGAGAGCGCTGTCTGCAAGTTGCTGGAATCTGAATTCGGCTCAGTGTTGCCCAGGGTGAGCAGAACGGTTTACCAGTTAAATCAAGGCACCCAAACAGTCGGTTATGTAACAAGTCTTACATGGGCCTACTCGCTTGGGAAGATTATCGGACTCGCACATGTGCGGTCTGTGGTAGTCGATGATGGAAAAGAGGTGTCGTTGGTGTGGCCTTCCTCAGATGAAGACCAGCACCTGCTCGATGCGCGACTTACGGAACTTCCTTTTCGTAAACATCTCAGAAAATAGTGTCGCCACTGGGACTTCTACCATAAGTGTTGTTGCAATTATTTCCATAATGGACTTAAGACATATTCACGATGACGCATTAGATGCGAGAGGAAGCTTGAAATGATTACCATTGATTGCCATTTGCACCTTGGAATGGTTGGAACTCAGGTCCCCGTTTGGTGGATGGAAGAGCTCTTCGGGATGTACGGAGTTACAGACTGGGATTCGACCGATGGTCAGGCGATTGTTGACATCCTTGACGCAAATGGTACCGATGCTGGACTCGTCCAAGGTGGCGATATTCGTCGGACCACCTTTCACCCCGATTACCCAGAAGAGTCAGCTGGCCAGATCTACATTCCAAATGACTGGACAGCGGAGCAGTGCGAGCTCCACAAGGGCCGCCTATATGGCGTTACTTGCATCGATCCATTTCGGGATCTTCCAGGTGGGGTCATCGAGTTGGAACGGTGCGTGACAAAACTCGGCTTCCGGTCAATGAAGCTGCTGCCCAGCTATCTTCACTTTTCGCCTGGCGATCCAGAACTTGATCCGCTCTACCGGAAAGCCTTGGAACTTGATGTTCCGGTGCACTTCTTCACGGGGATGACGCCAACGCGCACTGCGAGGCTCGAGTACGGCGATCCCGTCTTGCTCGACTCGGTTGGTCGCAGGCACAGGGACATGAAGGTCATTGTCTTCGTCAACTATCCTTGGATTGACCAGTGCATAGCGCTGATAGCGAAGCACCCAAACTTCTACGCCGACTTGTGTTATTTCGCTGGTGGTGACAGTGCCCAGCTCTATGAGGTTCTATCGAAGTTCCGGACTTACGGAGCGCTTGATCGGGTGATCTACGGGACGGACAACAGCGACAAGGCCCGTGCGTTCGGCGATGTCGGCTCTGTCCCCGATCTGTACTACGGAGTCAACAAGGTTGCGGAGGAGCGCGGCGGCGACCCATTTAGCCAAGACGAGCTAGACGCAATACTTGGTGGAACGGCATCCAAGTTGTACAAGATCTCGTGAACCACGAGCACGGCGACTTCAGATGGTGACAGTCGACTGTCACCTGCATCTAGGTGTGATCGACGAGCATACGCCGGCCTGGTGGTGGTGGGAACAGTTTGGGTTTGACCCTACTTCTGTCGACGGTACAGCAATTGTTGAGTTCCTGGATAATGCAGGTCTAGATGTTGGAATGGTGCAAGGAGGTGATATTCGACGAAATACATTCCACCCAGACAGCCCTGATGATCGCAACATGTACGTACCAAATGACTTTACTGCCAGACAATGCGAGATGTACCCCGACCGACTCTATGGGGTGATAGGGGTAGATCCTTTACTCGATCCGCAAGAAAGTCTCTACGAGATTGATCGCTGCGTCGAGGAATACAATTTTAAAGTTTTGAAACTCTTGCCCACATATCATCACTACCGTCCAGACGATAGGCGCTTGGATCCGTTCTATGAGCGTTGCCTTTTGCACGATATTCCAGTTCAGATTCATCTAGGATGGACTCGAACTATTAATACTACGATGGAACATCAACGCCCGGTGTACTTGGATCGTATTGGGCGAGAATTTCCAGATCTAAAACTTATCATCGCCCACCTGGGGCACCCGTGGGTTGATGAAGCGATTGCAGTTGTAGCAAAACATCCGAACTTCTACGCAGAGCTATCTGGGTGGGCCGCCCATGGCATGGCACCGCATCAACCCGTCGAAGAGGCTTATAGGGCTCTTAAAAAACTAAAGGCTTATGGTTGCTTGGATAAGATAATGTTTGGATCAGACAATTCAGATTGCGTTGATCTGTATCCTTTAGCTAACAAACTCTCTCAAAAATTAGATGGCGTAGAACTTTACGACCAAATTACGTTCGATATGATTATGGGCGGCACTGCCGTTGAATTGTTTAAAATATAAATCTTCTATGTAGAGGTGATATGAGATGGTAGACGTAGAAACGCATTGGGACTATAGGAATCCCCATCTTTGGATGGAGAAGATTGGCCGAAGCCAGCTTCCTCCGGTGATCGTAACTGCAGCAATAAATGGAGGATTTCACGGCAAGGAAGCGAATGCGGCGCTGCCGGAAACGCCGGAAGAGATTGCTGAAGAAGCCTTCCGGGCTTATGAGGCCGGTGCTAGTCAAATTCATATTCATGGTCGCGATCCAGAAGATTGGAGTCAGTGCACCGGCAATCCGGAGGTGTACGGCAGGATCAACTCGTTGGTGCGCGAGGCTTGTCCAGATGTAATCATCAACAACAGCACTGGAGGGGGGCCGACTCTGACGACAGAACAGCGCTATTGCCCTCTCGACGCAAACCCCGCTGCCGACGTCACGACCCTCAATCTAGGACCAGCTATGTCGAGATTCACGATGGCTGAGCGCCCGGAGGGAGTACCCCATCCTCGTGGTTCTCTAGAGTTTGATACATGTGACTCACCTACCTATGGGGAACTAAACCACTACGCCTCTTTAATGAAAGAACGTGGATTCAATATCGAATTTGAGATCTACAACTCAGGCCAGTTCTGGGTGCTTCAAGACCTCATCGATAATGGACATGTGAAAACACCCTTCATGGTTCAGTTTGTCCTTGGCGTTGGAATGGCCGCCTACCCAACCCCAGCGAGCTTGATGGCACTAATTAGTGAACTCCCGAAGGGTGCCATGTTCTCTGTCATCGGGACAGGTGTTTACCAAATCCCTATGAATGTCATGGGCCTCGTTCTGGGAGGCAATGTTCGTGTTGGTCTTGAGGACAATCTGTACTTCAGAAAGGGTCAGAAGGCAGTAGGGAATGCCGAAATGGTTGAGCGCATCAAACGCATTGCTGAAGATATGAACCGCGAAGTGGCTACTCCCCGACAGGCTCGAGAAATGCTTGGCCTGGCAGCACTCTAATTAGGTTCGTTAGGTCCGCATTTACCAAGTTTACGAATAGGCGAACTACATGGCTTTACAACTTGAATACTTCGACGTATCGAACATCGTTCTTGGAAATCGGACCAGTTTTGAGGACGGGACGCTCACCCTTGACCATGATCGTCTACGGGAACACTTGATGGAAGATGATCATTTTGAAGATATAACCCTTCACGTTGCTCACCCCGGCGACAGTCTTCGGGTAATCAATGTTGTAGACGTTGTGGAACCGCGTTGCCGATTGGGAATTGGCGACCACAATTATCCGGGCTTCCTTTCTTCTCAACAAACCGTCGGCGAAGGACGGACGGCCGTCATGCGGGGCGCAGCGGTAGTCGAGGTCTCGAAGCCGGTGCCAGGGGAATCCATATATTGGCGTGAGGCATTCTTCGATATGACGGAGACCTGTGAAGGATTCAGTCCGTTCTCTGATCTTGCAAATCTCATAATCGAGGTCAAGCCAGCTAAGGCCATTCGAGAAGACGACCGGCCCCCTCTGAACGTGTTTGAGGGAACCCCCGAGGCGGTTTCGCTAAATCGCGCAATACGGGCGGCGGGACTGAAAGCGAGTGTGTTCATGGCCTCGGCCGCAGCAGACTCGATCCCTGATGAAATAGTTAAATTTGAATTGCCATCGGAGCGCAATCCTGATCTACCCGGTGTTGTTTATCTTTATCAGTTGTCGATTCCCTATTTGTACGGTGAGACAGTCCCTGGTGGGGGAGCTATTGGAGGCCCGGCACATCTCCCGACCCTGATTCACCCAAACGAGATCTTGGACGGTGCTCTCGTCCTTGGGTGGAATGCGATCGCATGTATGCGAGAACTCACCTACATAGTTCAGAACCATCCCATCATCAGCGACCTCTACGAACGTAGCGGTAAGGACTTGGAGTTTCTCGGAGTCGTCCTTTTCGCTAATGGAGACACACCCGAAAGCAAAGAACGGCTGACCGGACACGCCACCACACTCGCGAGATTACTCAACCCAGATGGCGCAGTAATCAACTATGCAGGTGGTGGGCACCCTTGTGTTGACACCATGATGGTTTGTCAAAAATTAGAGAATACTGGTATTCCGACCACGGTTCTTTCTATGGAGATGGCCCCTGATCCTTCAGACTCAGGGTTTGTCCACTTTGTTCGCGAAGCTGACGCCATTGTTAGTACTGGCAACTATGAGGAGTGTTTCGAGTTTCCCGATGTTGAATCGGTAATAGGAGGGACTGCGTTACTCAACTCGGACTCCAGCCCTAACGGACCATTTTCATATCCCCTCAGCGGTCTTCTAGGCTCGACAAATCAGTTCGGATTCACGAACATCAGAGCAAGAACTCATTAAGTAAGAATGGTCACCAGCGGGTCGTAGATCGACAATTCGTTGAGCTCGAATATTACTGCGTATACAGGAGGCTGAAGAGATGAAAGTTGTCCATTACCTGAATCAGTTTTTTGCCGGCCTCGGAGGCGAGGAGGCCGCGGACCACCATCCAGAGTATCGAGAAGGCCCGGTGGGGCCAGGTGTCCGGTTAAACGAGTTGCTGGGTGGCGCTGCCCAGGTGGTCGGGACTCTTGTTGCGGGAGACAACTACTTCAGTATGAACCCGACGTCTTCTGCAGAAGTCATAGAGGAGCTTCTGCGTGCTTCAGGTGCCGATTTGCTTATTGCGGGTCCAGCTTTCAATGCAGGTCGATACGGGTTGGCATGCGGTGAGGTCTGCTCTTTGGCGATAGATCGCCTAGGAATGCCGGCGCTTATAGCGATGTCAGAGGACAATCCTGCAGTTGTGCTCCATAGGGCCCGCATCTCGATACTGCGCACATCTGAATCGATTAACGGCATGGGACAGGCGCTAGAAGACATGGCTGCTGGCACCAGCGCCTATTTGGGTTCCGGTGGCGATTGGTCAGCTGCCTCGTCACTCATGATCTCTAGAGGTATCCGACTTAATGAGGTCTCTCCAACTCGCGGCTCTACGAGAGCAATTGACCTTCTGCTTTCCAAGATCGAAGGAGATTCGTACACTACCGAGTGGCCACTTCCTGATTATGACATTGTTGAGCCAAGCAATCTCGAAACTGCCAATACGCAACCCGTACTTGCGCTCGTGACCGAAGGTGGCCTGGTTCCATCTGGGAACCCGGTGAGATTGAACTCAGGTCGAGCAGATCGCTGGTTTCGCTACCCAGTCCAGGGCATGACCCGGTTGACGTCTGAAGAATTTGACATCATTCATGGTGGGATAGATACAAGTACCTCGAATGAGAATCCAAATCGAATGCTTCCTCTGGACATAGCAAGAGAACAAGAACCTAATGGAAGATTTTCGTTGTATGAACAGATCTATTCCACCACTGGCAATCAAGGATCGATATCCACAATGCAGCGGATTGGAGACGAGATCGCGGCAGAACTGCACAACGCCGGGGTTCATGCGGTGATAGCAACTTCCACGTGAGGAACAGGAACGCGTAGCGGGTCTACGCTTGTGAACCAGTTTGACAAAGCTGGAATACCAGCTGTGTTGGTGACCGCAATACCTTCCTTAGCTGAGTCTCTCGGGGTGAATCGGATTGTGGATGGCGGAACAGTCACTCATCCAATGGGTGCGCCGGATGTCACATCCGATGAAGAGCAGGCGTATCGGTCTCAACTGTTTGAAGTAGCACTTAATGCCTTGAAAACGTCGGTGTCAGGGCCAACCGTATTTTCGCTCGAAAGAACAACCTAACCAGCAAGAGTTGATTCGAAAGGAGTTGGTGAACCTCATCATGGTCCAACCTTGTCTCAAGTCAATAAAGCTCTGTTTATCTCACGTTCCAAATCTGGTCCGTTATGGTTCGAAACCGGAACGTGAAATCGCGGCGCATCCGGAGCTCCTTGAGGAGATGCTGCGAGCTTCGCGATCTTTTGAAGATGCCTGCGCCTATCCCCCAAACCAAGTCTTCATAGGGAACAGCGTACCGGAGGATCTTGCGGGGATTGAAAGACCCTGGCATTCAAACCCATCAGTTGATGCTCATTCAATGGGTTCCGATGGAGAGATTGTCGATGAGGGCCCATTTCTTTGCCTGACGGCAGCGACCGACCCCTTCAACCTTCTTCGCCTTGATCCGCAGTACATAGAACGCCAGCGGGAGTCGCTCTCCACTACTGAATGGTTCACCGAAAGGGACTTTCACGCTCTGGGCGAGGGCACACCTCAGAGCGAGTTGAAGGAATTGATTGAATCCCGGGGTGCACTTCCGCTATTTGATAAGAATGAACTAATCGGCTGCGTGGAAAATGGCCACAGTGAAGATCTGAGTCTCAACGCGCAGATTGTGTTAGAAAATTTAACGGCCAAATCATCTGCGGTACTCGCTCTACGACTACTTAACGGTACAGAAGAGAGTGGTGCAGACATTGAATACGTAATGGGTTGCGGTGAAGAGGCCATTGGAGATCGGTACCAGCGTGGTGGCGGGAATCTTGCTAAAGCTGTTGCAGAAAACAGCTGGTGCTTGAACGCTACCGGTTCTGACATCAAAGCTTTCTGTTGTGCTCCAAATCACGCGATAGTGATCGGCGCAGCGCTGGTCGCCAGCGGTTTATTCAAAAACGTAGCTGTAATAGGTGGCGGATCACTCGCGAAGTTGGGAATGAAGTTTCAAGGACATTTGCGGAACGGAATGCCCATACTTGAAGATGTTCTGGCTTCTGTCGCTGTTCTCATTGGAGAAGACGACGGATTCAGCCCGATCATTGATCTTGAATCAGTCGGCCGCCATACAGTTTCGGCTGGCTCCTCCCCTCAAGCCATCGCCGAAGCGTTGATTCTCGAACCTCTGATTAGGAAGGGATTAGGAATACTGGATGTGGATCGTTACGCAACCGAGCTCCACGACCCTGATGTCACTGAACCTCAAGGAAGTGGGAACACCCCATTAAACAATTATCGAGTCTTGGCTAGCCTTGCGGTCCAGCGAAAAGAGATCACGAGAGAGGAAATGCCAGACTTCGTTGACCGTTTTGGAATGCCGGGTTTTTCGCCAACGCAGGGACACATCGCATCGGCTGTTCCCTTCCTTGGACACGCGCTCAGAAGTCTGACCATTGGCGACGCCAATCACGTTATGTTTTACGCTAAGGGAAGTTTGTTTCTTGGACGGATGACCGAGATGTCAGATGGCCTATCGTTTATCGTGGACCGAAATACCAATAGTTTGAATAGATTAAAGGATTGATATGACAGAGTTAAATGGAAAGTGCATTATTGCTATCGGTGAACGCGATGGCATCCCCGGACCAGCTATCGCAGAAATAGTTAGATCCGCTGGGGCTCGAGAAGTGGTGTCGTTTACCCAGTGCTTCGTTTGAACTTCTGCAGGAGCTGTTGATCTGGACGATCAAACGAAGATTCTTGAGACGGTGCAAGCGAACGGTGCAGCCGAAATCGTCGTGGTCCTTGGCACGCCTGACCGCGACAGCACAGAGATAGTCACCCAAACTGTGACGACCGGAGACCCCAGTTATGCGGGCCCCCTGGCAGGGATATCTCTTGGTCTACCGGTGATTCATGTCCTCGATGAGCGGGTAGCAGCACAATCGGATCCGGAGACTTACTCGTCTGTGATTGGCGTGATGCTGGACGCGTTGGACACAGAAGCGATTGTCGCTGCCACGGTAATCTCGTAGACTCAGTTGCTATTATTAATAGTCGCTGCTAGTCCAAAATCTCACAGTAAATATTAACTTAAATGAATCTTGATATATTACACATCAGTCCTGTAATGATCTTTATATATTGATGCTGAGGACCTAATTAAGAATAATTTAGCATTCAGCACAAGTCGTTAGTTTGCCATGCCAACTCAAGTCCTCTAAGGGGATAGTAATGGAAAAAGAAACTGTTTGGCTCGATAACGAGCACCCAGCATTACGGAAGTGCTGGCATCCAGTCGCCAGATCAGAGGATGCGGTAGAAGGAACTCCCCTGCAGGTTGAACTCTTAGGTGAGTTCTGGTGTGTCTTGCGACTTGATGGGCAGTTAGCTGCTTTTCCAGACACCTGCCCCCACAGGCTTGCTGCACTTAGCGCTGGGTCCGTTGTTGATGGAACTCTTCAGTGTGGGTATCACGGTTATCGCTACGCAATGGACGGGACGTGCGTGAAGATTCCGGCACAGTCTCCGTCTCTTCCGATTCCAGCCCGGGCGAACTGTCAGATGGCCGCTGGTATTCAAGACCACCTGGGTTTGGTTTGGCTTGCTCCAGATCAACCACTTGTGGGACTGCCAGAGGTACCAGAACACAATGATTCGAATTTCGTGAATTGCCCGCTTGAACCTTGGGAATGGAATGCCAGCGCAGCCCAGATGGCAGACAACTTCCTGGATCTCACTCATTTTCCGTTCTTGCACCTCGCAACGTTTGGGGTGACAGACGATGAGCAACCCGAATACCAAATGGAGCGATCAGATCTGTCTGTGAGAGTCCAGTATTCCCACGTCACCAAGGCTCTGGCGGACTCCCTCGATAACGATGCTGGTTTCAGGGAGGTACAACGACACGATGTGTTTGTATTTACACCGCCACATCATGTTTACATCTATATCGACTATGCCGATGAGAACGCCGTGCTGGCCATCAGTTTTGCTCACCAGCCTGTGAATGCGTCAACAACCCGTCTGTTCTGTACCAATTATCGGAACGATATTGAAGATACGGCTGAAGCGCGTAAAGAAGCGACGCTGTTCCAGTTGGCGGTTGGTGCCGAAGACAAAGCGCTGCTTGAGAAAGCGCACCTGAAGGCGGTGCCACTCGATCAGCGTTATGAAGTTCATACTAAATCGGACCGGGTTACTCTGGAGATGCGCAGAATCTTGATGGATGTCGTCTCCTTGGCCAGCGATTGAGTGGGGCATTTAGTGGTTGAACCAGAAAGCTTGGAGTGCGTGCGTTCGGTTTCTAAAGTCGAACTGCACCTTCATGTCTGAAAGATCTTGCAACGACCCTGTGCTGGAGAATCTTTGGCACCCCGTTGCGGCCGTTCCTGACGTTCGAGAACGCGGCCCGATCAGAACTCAACTCCTGGGGACGTATCTTGTTGTCTCAGGACCAGAAGGCGAAGAAATTGTTGTCTCAGAGTTATCAGATGTGCCATCAGATCCCCAAGTAACGGTAGGGGGCAGGGCGCGATCGCTCCCAGTCCGGGAGTCGTTTGGCTTCGTATGGACAAGTTTGGGTTCACCACCGGATGCGCTCTTCGACATCCCTGAGTTCCACGAACCTGACCGCTGGTACGAGAATAGCGGCAGTTTTGGAGTACATACTTCCGCTGGCCGTGTAGTAGAGAATTTTCTAGACCTTGCCCATTTTCCGTTTATTCACGCGGGCTATTTGGGAGAGCAACCTTACACGGAAGTAAAGGAATATTCAGTAAGTATCGAAAACGGAGAGATCTGGGCAACTGGTTGTGAGTTCTACCAGCCAATCGCAGCAGTTTCAGCGACAGATGGTCAGGTCACCAAGTACACCTATCGGTTAGCTCACCCCTTCTGCCCGCTGCTCTATAAGACGAGTCCTCTAGACCCCGAAAGGTTTGATGTCATAGGGATCTTTGTCCAGCCGATGACGGAAGTACGAGCTTGTGCACACCAGTTTCTCTGTCTTTTGGATGAAACTAATGATGATGCGACCATCAAGAGGTTCCAGGCGATCATCTTCGGTCAGGACAAGCCGATTCTCGAGAACCAAGTTCCAAAACGGTTACCGCTGGATCCCAGAGCAGAAACCCCGATCAAGGCTGACAAGACGTCAATTCAGTATCGGCGTTGGCTCACTGATCTCGGTGTTTCATACGGGGTCATCCGGGATGGGAATAAACAAGTTTCAGCGACCAAAGAAGATGTTCACTGATGGGAGAGGTACTCCACCGGTGGCATCCGGTCGCAGCGATTTCTGACCTCCGGGATAGGCACATATTCCAAACAGAACTGTTCGGCCATGAGTTGGTGGTATGGCGAGCTGACGACAGTTTTGTGAATGTTTGGGAAAATCGTTGTTTACACCGAGGCTCACGACTTTCTGGCGGGGTAAATGACGGGACTGAACTCGTTTGTGCTTACCACGGCTGGCGCTACGCAAATCAGACTGCGGGGTGCACCTATATCCCTGCTCATCCAGCTGATGCCCCTTCTCGCACCGTTTGCAATCGCGTTTATCCCTCGTTAGTGCAAGACGGGTTCGTATGGGCCGCTCTTGAACTACCGGGTGAACTGCCTTCCTCTGACTTGCGACATGAAGGAGACCCACTTGTTCTGCGCAGTCTCCCAATAGACGTCTCCTTTGAAGAGATTCAACATTATCTTGAAGATCACGAATTCGACATTCATTTAACTCCGAACTCTAAAAATACAGAAGCCGAGTTGGTTCCGGATGACTTGGGTTTATTTAGTTACCAAAACTCGACTTCGCATGAGATGTACTCCCTTCGGCTCATCCTGCAACCGTTTAATACCAACAAGACGATTGTTCATGGTTTACTATCTCCTGCACCAGAAGAACAAGATCGCCTAGCAAGTCTTCTGCACTACAACACTCAATTTACGAAATTTCGCGAGAAGGTCGAATCAAATACATTCGTTAATCCGGATCAGCACCTGGGGGATATTAATCGACCGAATGATGGCTGGCGGGCGGTTTCGCTCTCAAATACCAATTCGATAGAAGTCGAGGTGGTCAAGAAGTGGAAGACCGCAGTCGATATCGTCGGATTTGAGTTCCACCCACTCGGAGTGGACCTCCCGACGTTCCAGCCTGGAGCCCATATTGACGTTCATCTGGCAAATGGCTTGGTACGACAGTATTCGCTGATCAACGGGCCAGGAGAACAGAGCCATTACCAGATTGGCGTCAAACTGGAACAGAATTCGCGCGGAGGATCCAAGTTTCTCCACGAAGACGTTCAGCAGGGAGATCGACTCACAATTTCGGGCCCCCACAATAAATTTGGTCTCCGGAGAGATGCCCCGCGGACCATATTGTTTGCAGGAGGAATTGGGGTTACACCACTATTAGCCATGGCGCAAGCGTTAAATAGAAGCGAACTCGACTTTGCGTTGCACTATTTCGCACAATCGGAAGACCATCTGGCATTTCAGGATCGGCTCGAGCAACTGGGAAATCGATTACTGACGCATATCGGATTAGGACCCGAGGAAACGACGCAGACTGTGGCGAGTATATTGGGGTCTTACGACTACCTCAGTCAGGTCTATTCCTGTGGGCCACCTCAAATGATCAGCGCTATTTGCGACACCGCCGCAGGTCTGGGTTGGCCAACTAAAGCCGTCCATTATGAATACTTTACGAATGATAATAACATTGATGACAGTTCAGCTTTCGAGATCCACTTAGCACGGTCTGGGGTCACTCTCTCAGTCAATAGCGGGCAGACGATCCTTGAAGTCCTTCGTGTAAACGGTGTTCTCCTAGACTCATCGTGTGAACAAGGAGCTTGCGGAACCTGCGAAGTTGGAGTCCTAGACGGAGTACCGGCTCATCAGGACGTCTATCTCAATGCATCCGAACATGAGGCAGGGAACCGTATAATAACTTGCGTCTCTCGAGCCCTTTCAACACAACTTGTACTAGATATCTGAGGCAAGAGTCATGTTGACGCTTTACGACTATGAACTATCGGTAAATTGTTATAAGGTTCGCTTGTTGTTAAATTTTCTTTCGATTTCGCACAAGTTGCACCCTATTGACTTTTTTCCAGGTTGGGAACATAAGTCTGAGTGGTTTAAGGAGATCAACCCGCTTGGCCATATTCCCGTAATAGACGATGATGGCTATATCTTGCGCGATTCCAACGCGATCCTCATCTATCTGGCTTCGAAATATGATGATTCCCTCAATTGGTACCCAACCCACCAAGCAGAGCTTCTAGGCGAAGTGTCTCAGTGGATGATGTTTTCGGAAGGTACGACAAACACTGCTTCGGCCGCGAGGCTTCACGACAGTTTGGGTTATGAATTTGATATTGAGGTGTGTCGTTCGGGGGCACATCGTCTTTTCAGGTTGCTTGATGAGCACCTTTGGTTTCGCGAACAACAGAATCTGGGTTGGCTCTGCTCGGCCGAATACCCAACGCTTGCGGACCTGGCGATCTTTCCGGATGTGATTCTCTCGGAGGAGGGTGGTATCAATCGGGTTTCTTATCCAGCTGTCCGCCGCTGGACGGACCGTTTTCGTCGGTTGCCGAATTTTTCTCTAATGGCGGGGGTGCTTCCGGCAGGAACCCTTTGATGGTCAAGGTATCCAAACTGGTTTCAAACCTTGAAGACGGTGGCCGACGGATTGTCGAGAGTTACCGGAACCTATTTCTAACGGCAGACTTAGTCATGTAAATAGGCAACTAGCACGATCCCCAGTTAGCGTTTGACTGACTGGGTAAGGCTAGGACTTCCTAATCGTGGTGGCCGTTGACGTCGATTCTTAACCGGTAGACATCGGTGGTGGAGCTGAGTATCAAACCCGTCTATCCGATGCGATGGCGGTTCGTGTGAAGTTGCGGTTCTGCTGGGAGTGCAATACATCATCTTCCAGTGCATTTAGATTCCAGCTCGATTCCAAAAGTGAGAAAAGATGCTCCTCGACAGCAAGCCCCTGACCTATGAGATTCGTCGTCTCATCAGCATCGTTGTCTGTGTGAAATAGTTGTTGCGCTGATTTGGCATTAGCGATGAGCTTGTAGCCGCCAAGACTCACCATGACGGTCGGCTCCATAGCGCCCTCGCCAAGGTACTCAGCGAATACAGGGCGTTGACTGGGTTCACCGCTTTCCTCACCGGTCATGCGCGTGAAGAGGCTCTGGCCAGCAAAACGGGAACTGTGCCAGTCCAACGATTCCAATCCAGAAATATCAGCAATCGTTGGAAATAGATCAAGAAGAGTAACTGGTTCATTAAACCTGTTGGCATATGGACGCCGGGGATCGTGGATGAGAAATGGCACTCGCAAGGCTGGCTCAAATAAGTTTGACTTAAACCACATTCCTCGTTCGCCAAGCATCTCTCCATGATCTGACAAAAACACCACAACAGTATTTTCAAATGAATTGGTAAGTTGTAAAGTATTTAAAAGTCTACCAACCTGGTCATCAATGAAACTTATAGCTCCATAGTATGCGCGTCGGATGCGTCTGATCTCTTCGTCGTTCAAAGACAGATTGTCAAACCCGTAAAGTTCGAAGAGACGTGCGCTATGAGGGTCACGACTCTCCATAGGAAAGTCTCGTTGTCGAGGCAGTTCTATTTCAGATCCTGAATAGCGGTCCCAGTATTGTTTTGGTATCACAAATGGGTCATGGGGATGTGTGAACGAGACAATGAGACAGAAGGGTTCTTGATCTCTGGAGTTGCCTATATCAATTAACTTGTCAATAGCACGATCAGCGACGTTGCAGTCAAAATCCAACTGAACTGAGTTTTCGGCAATACCAGCATCCCGAAGTTCAGAGCTTGAAGCCAGGAAATAATCATTGAGAAGTTTCTCGTCTCCCCATGATGGAGTCCAACTGTAATCGGTCGGATAAATGTCGGGAGTTAGCCGTTCTTCGAAGCCGTGATTTTGATCGACTCCTATGAAATGAAGTTTTCCAGAAACCATTGTGCGATAACCCTGTGATTGGAGCGTGTGCCCGATGGTCGGAATCGATGAGGAGAAGTCACAAGCATTGTCATACACGCCTATCTCTGACGGCATTTGACCAGTCAGCATTGAGGCTCGAGACGGACCGCACAACGGGGCGTTGCAGTAAGCGTTCAAAAAGACCGTAGATTTCGCAGCTAGTTCATCCAAATGAGGCGTCTGGCATGCGGACCCGCCGTAGATGGAGAGATGCGGAGCAGACAGTTGATCGGCTTGAATTATGAGGATATTCGGAGGTCCTCTGCTTGGTGCGCTCATAGGGCGTACATTCAGTTATGCCTTAATTGAGATTAGATTAACGATGAGGTCGGATTAGTTGTAGGGGGTTGCACTTTGTTCAAGATTCTGGCAACAGTGCACAAACATTAGCGTATATCGGCGTCTCGTGCGTGGAGCGGCCACAAAGAGACATGGTGCCGAGGTTTAATTTAGAAGGGCTTCGGCAGTACAGCAGGCTGCCGCCCTTAGTGTGATGTATGGCTGCTTAGCAATGGTTGGAGATAAAATTGAAAAAATTGAGAAATGCTCTGGGTTAGGCTATGGTCAAAACCGTATTATGGAGACGGGAAAGTGAACTTCATATGACGGTGGAATCCGGTATGCGAGCTAAGACCACGAATGTACTTGCTGGCGCCCTGGGCATCGGTCTCCTTGCCTTAGGAGCGGACGTCATAGGGCGGCTAGAATTATTTGGCAATGGATGGCCGCCATTCTTCGATGTGCTAGGAAAAATTTACAGTGATTGGGGATTCCTTAAACGAGTGGCCACAGTTAGCATCGTGGATGCAAGTAAAGGATTTACTATTGGGCTGCTAGCAGGCCTTGGCCTGGCCACTCTTGGTCTACTGGTTAAACCATTGAGTGCTGGAATCGGGCGACTAGCAGGCCTCTTAAACGCTATACCGTGGATAGCTATTGGTCCCTTACTGGTGATGGTAGTTTCTTCCTCAGCGACCCCAATAGTGTTTGCAGCTATTGCTGTGTTCTTCTCTAGTTTTGTCACGATCAGCTCCGGATTTTCACTCGTAAGTAAGTCGCATCATGACCTATTTCAGGTGCTAGGAGCTGGACGACTTACCGAATTTAGGCGCCTTGAAATCAAGACGGCGATCCCATCAATTATCTATGCCGCAAAGCTGGGTGCCCCTGCTGCAATGTTCGGAGTGATTTTTGGTGAGTGGTTTGGGACCACGCACGTGGGGCTGGGTTTGGCAATGGTGACGGCACTTCAGAACTATATGACCCTCAGATTATGGGCTGCCGCAGTGCTGGCTGCGATGATATCCGTCGGTGGTTATGGAATCTTTGCGTTGATTGAAATTGCAATCCGGAAGAGAGACTATCGAGCATTCGAAGAGGTGGTTGGGTCGGTAAGTGCGATAACGCAGGAGGCCGGCCATGGCCTCAGAGGTGCTATAGGGCGTGTAAAGGACCTTCTTCTTCATGCGTGGCCAGTGATTGGAATTCTTGCATTCTGGCAATATGCCGTTTCCGTGTGGGATGTCAGCCAGATTGTCGCTCCAAGCCCGATTTCAGTACTAAGAGACATATTCGGCAACCTAGGAACTTATGCAGCAGCAACCCTGTTCACCCTAGAGTTTGCTATTTTGGGTCTGCTTATAGGGACACTTGTAGGATTACTCGCCGCCCTTGGTAGCTGGTTTTCGCCATTTCTACGAAGTGTGCTCGGAGCACCGATGATTATTCTTTATTCGATTCCGTTGGTGGCGCTTGTTCCAATTCTAGCAAGGGTCTTCGGATATACGAGACTTACTGAGACTCTGATCGCCGCGCTGGTCTCAATGTTTCCTACGTTTGTACTTGTGAGTTCAGGACTGGAGTCGGCTCCGAATGGCGCAAACGATCTCTTCGATGTAATTGGTGCGAAACGATCGCGTCGACTTTGGTTGTTGGCTGTTCCTTCCGCTATTCCTAACTTTCTGACAGCCTTTCGGTTGACCTCCTCTCTGGCGTTTATCGCTGCCATCTTGGGAGAATATCTAACTGGAAATCCAGGACTGGGATGGACCTTCGCCCTGGCAAATGGGTCTTTACGCATGCAGAGAGCTTGGGGCGCAGCGCTGCTGATCGTATTGCTTTCGGTTATCTCCTACATGATGGCCAGCAGACTAGAAGTAGAAGGGCAAAAACGAGTGCTGTAAAACGGTGATCTTGAGCAGTTGAATGGCTGCGGGTGGCGTTTGGGTCCTAATGCTGGTGCAAAGACGGTATTTGATTGCCGGAGGAGGGAGTCACCTCATGGCCGTCCACCCAAACCCGGGTGATATCAGCCGCTGTGGAGCATCGGATCAGCTTTTCGAAGATTCTCGGCCAGTCGTCAAACTCGGGCCATATGCCAGCGGAACTGTTGGCGCTGATGTCCACAGCTATGGCGTCGAACATGAAACCCTCGGCAAGGACTCCAACAGGGAGTCCCAGGAGTTCCGCCCCTCCAGCGGTAGCAGTCCAGAACGCTGTCGGTATGTCTATGCGTGAGCTGGAAACCCCGCGCTTATTCGCTTCTACTGACGCGTCCACACCGTCATCAAGCATTTGGGAAACTGTGACAGCGTGTTCACATTGCCGAAAGAGACTTGATTGCGAACCCCCGGCGATATCGCTGCCTAGTCCGACTCGAAGGCCGCTCTCAAGCGCCCGAGCTAACGGGAAAACTGCGTTGGCGAAATAGGAGTTGCTAAGCGGGCAGTGAGCCACTCCAGCGCCGGCAGCGACTGCAACACCGATGTCTTGCTCAGTTAGGTGTGAGCCATGTGCCAGTACCGAGTGATCCCTTAGGAGGCCAAACCTTTCGAGTGAAGACGTGTCGCTAACTCCGTGGCGTTCGAGCACATATCCGTGTTCCCAGTCACTTTCGGAGCTGTGTGTCTGAGTAAGAACATTCTCAGCTGCTGCAAGCCTTCCGAGACCATCTAGCAGTTCGTCGGTACAGGCCGGGATGAACCTAGGGGTCACTATCGGCTGAACTAGGCCGTTGTTGCCGGACAGAGACCGGATATCCACGATTGAGCGGTGAGAAGCCTCGACCCCATCTGATGCGCTGAGATCCCTGTACCAGTCGGGTGTCCCGTCTGGGTGGTCCATCGCAACACGACCTACGTAGGCCCGTTGACCGAAGGCTAGGCAGGTTTCTGCTAGGGCCGTTGTTGCGGCTTCATGGATTGATGTGAAATATACGGCCGTCGTAGTTCCCTGACGCAAGAGCTTTGGAACCATGGATTGCCAGACTCTTTGAGCAAAGTCTGTGTTGCTATAGCGGGCCTCTAAGGGGAAGGTGTATTTGAAAAGCCATTTTTCGAGTGGCTCGTCTAGCCCGGTTCCCAACTGGGGCCATTGGGATGCATGAATATGCGTATCGACCAAGCCTGGAAGGAGGACCACTGACTTGCCGAGTTCAATATCTGGTTGGCAACCGGCGGCGTAGGGGACCACCGAGAGGATGGCTCCAAGAGAATCCGTGGTTATAACCTGATCCTCCAGTACCTCTAGTTGGCCCCTTTTAGGTGTATGAAGGATTGTTCCCCGGATTTTCATGGCTTGATTATGCCATACCCATGCAGGCCACTTATTACCTCTAAGGCCCCTGTAAGGCCAACGCGTTAAAATCTGATGCCACCGGCAGTTTGTCTTGTGGCGGGTTCCCACTTCTCGTTGTTCCGTGTGACAGCAGGGATCTGATGTGGCTCTCTGGGGAGGCTTCACCCGGTAAGTGGGGGAGGAGAACCGGGTTGCTGGTTTGCCATGTGAATCTCCAAAACTTGGCGCCTGCGCGTATCTGCACCGGGGGCGTCAGAGACGCCCGCCACCCCTCATGGGAGCGGCTTCCTGTCTTAGGAGAAGAGCTCCTGCCCGAGGCTTTGGGAGATAACGGTCGCTTACTGCTCTCCCGAGAACACGTCAGCCCAAAGAGCGAGCCATTCCTCGTCGGTTCTTATGGCGTCGAGGAAAGCGCCATAGGTGGCACCGTCTGGAAACACCGGCGATGGTAGGGCTGTAATCGATTCCCACCGAAGACGAACACCCGTTCGCCTGGCAGCGACTTTTGCCGCATGGTCGTCGAAGTGGGTGAAAGTTTTCTTCGACAGGAGTTCTGGTATTGGGAGCGTTGGATTGCCCTGGGAGCAGATCTGGCCGACGCAGATTTGGCGTGCGTTGATCTCAATACAACGAATCTGTTCGGGGCAAACCTGAGCGGGGCCTTACTTCGGAGTGCGCACCTCGTTACATCGGATCTCAAAGGCGCCAATCTGCGTCAGGTGGAAAGCGTGGGTGACTCGGGGCGTTTTTTGAGTCGTGTCTCCGCTCGAGGTTGAGAGTTGTCGATGGTTACCGAAAATCTGCTAGACCCCGATGTGGGACACTTAGCGCCCCATAGATACTTATAGGTGTAGAAGGCCTCGCCCGATATCTAGAGGCGTAATGTGGGTTGGGTAGGGTTTCTTTCGGTGCTGGAGTACGGCATGAGCAAAAGTGATATTGAGCGGACACGGGAGTGTTATCGCAGCGACGGGTATGTGTCTCCGCTCCGAGTCATGAGTGCCGATCTCGCCGCCGAGTACAGGATGAGGCTTGAATCCATTCAGTCGATGTATCGCGATGATGCCGCCGCTACCGGAATCTTGACGTGGTCAGCAAGTATTGTCCTCCCTTTTGTTGGCGAGATTATGCGTTCACCGTCGCTGGTTGATCCGGTTAAAGCGATTCTGGGCGACGATGTGCTGTTGATGGCGGCCAGCTTTTTCATTAAGGAACCCAATTCGCCAGCATTCATCAGCTGGCATCAGGATTTGACTTACTGGGGGTATGAGGATGTATCAGAGGTGACGGCATGGGTGGCTCTGACCGAGGCCAGTAAGGAAAATGGTTGTATGTGGTTTGTGCCGGGAAGCCACAAACAAGAGCTTGTCGACCATCAAGACACATTCGAAGAAGCCAATCTTCTGTCTCGAGGGCAGAACATCACGGCCCACGTGGATGAGGCCGACGCCGTTGCTATCACGCTTCAGCCTGGCGAAATGTCGCTACACCATGGCCACATGTTTCATTCGTCGAAGCCCAATACCTCTCGAGATCGTCGTATCGGGTTGGCACTTCGCTACGTGAGTCCGTCGATGTCTCAGGTTTCAGGCCAGCGACCGTTTGCCCATCTTGTTGCTGGAAGCGATCGATATGGGCACTTTCAGTTACTGGATTTGCCCGCAGAGGTCATGGCGGACGGCGATGTAGAAAAGGCTCGACAAGCCATGGCGATGCACGAAGAAACTAATTATGAGGGAGCAACTGAACAAGGCAAACGGCGTAGTTGACGGTTCTCTCGCGTTGCCGGTTCGAAAAAGATAGAAACTCTGTTTGGAGTCGGTCAGGTTGTCGGGCCGAAACCTGCCGAGCCGTTTTCAATAACCGCCGAGGCCCCGTGGTGGGGTCTCGGCAGGTTTGTGTTCGCCCAGCGTGTGAAGGGTTTCTGGACTGCGGGGCCGGTGTCTATCCCAGTAAAACGCGAGATCTATCCCACGTGGCTTGAGCACTCGGAGTGAGCGAGGAGAACGATGTTTGATGGTGCGCCCCCTGGAGCGGGACACCAAAGACAGAACGGGCCCTTGGCCGCACGTCCTGGCAGCGCCCATGCTAGTTGCTGGGTGCAACCGTCATTCTCGGAGAGTTAGGTGAGGGGTCCATCAGGCCTCAACTTCCAGAACCGCTGCCTTTCGGATACTGCGAACACATTCACACAAAAAGTGCGAACACGCCATGGTGGCGTATTCGCAGTTCGCGTTGTTCCGCCTGACAGCAGGGATCTGATGTCGCTCTTGGGGGAGGCTTCACCCGATAAGTGGGGGAGGCTTCACAGTCGCCAACTGTGAGGAACCGACTGGAGAACTAGTTGTTCAAGAGCGGTCTGGCAATTAGCCAGATTGCCGCCAACGTTCCACCGATGATGTTCAGCATGAACACCTTCGGGCACTCGTCTCTCGTTCTCCACGCCAAGACCTTCCGAATCCAGACCTTCTGCGTGATCAGGCAGAAGGTCACATACGTCAACATGACCAAGCCCACACCGAGTTGTATGAGTCTCATCAGGCGCCTTCCCCTTTCGGGACTGTGAACACTTCGAAAAGGTGGGTCAGACGGGTTCCGTAGTGACAGCGGTGGCGTAAGCGAGGATCTCGGAGGCACCAGAGGCAACAGCTGACGTCATAAACCGGAGGTTGACCGCAGCGTCGGCCCCTAGTTCAGTGGCCTGCGCCTC
>Ga0302134_10000205_pt1 | contig 23299 bp, 12 predicted proteins | sample CB9_SCM_MG_FD_203123 | JGI IMG/M metagenome (GOLD analysis project Ga0302134, IMG submission 203123) | Marine microbial communities from Western Arctic Ocean, Canada - CB9_SCM | ecosystem: Environmental > Aquatic > Marine > Oceanic | place: Canada: Western Arctic Ocean | collected 2017-09-19
TAGTATGGCACGGCAAAGTGATACGTCTTCGCGGCTTACCAAGCGTGATGTGAAGATGCCTGAGACTCCACAAGTGACGGTTGATGTTTCCCAAAATACAGTCCGAAAACCATCTCAGCCAAAGCAGGCGGAACCGACGCGACAGGTCGCTCGTAGCCAAAGCTCGACAACCGCTCAAAAGGTAACCATTCCCAAGGTTGTCGAGACTCCTGCTCAAGCCACAGCCGCCAATGTGCAACGTGCTGTCGCTGAACCAAACCAACAGGCAGCGGCAACTAATAACGCTTCGCGCGCAACAACGAAGCGACAAACTGCTGAGAATCAGGAGGTTCCGAAAACTCAAGTACAGCCTGTAGAAAACCAACAAGCGACATCGCAACGAACTCCACAGCCGCTTGAAGTTGTAAAAAATACGGCGGCTCGCCAACAACAGACAGCGACGCCTACTGTCCGCCCTCAACAGACACCACCGACTCCAACGATACCCGAAGTAACCGCCGCCGAGCCTGTAAAACGACAGTCACCAAGGGAGCGTCAAACGGTTCAAGCGAGTAGTCCGCAGCAGTCGCGGACAACTCCGCAGCCACAGAATCCAGCAGTCAAGCCTGTCGCCGTCGCAGTAACTCAGACCTCAAAAACGGAACCAACGCCGACTCCTGCTGAGCCTCAGCCCAATCAGACAACTCAAAAAGCGAACACACAATCGCCGGCAGCAACTCCCCGCCCGCCAACTCCACCCGCTCCCGCGGCAAATGCCGTCCGTGTGGCTGCACAACAATCCCAGCGAGCGGTTACCAGTACTAATGCGTCGAATCCCAATTCTCAAGCATCTCAAGTTTCACAGGTTACTAGAAATCGCTCTGCTGAATCTAGCGTGACGAATCCGGTGGTGACTGCGACTGCCCAGCAGCGACCGACACAGCAAGCAATCTCCGCCGCGGCTCCCAATGCAGCCCCAGGCACCGTTGCTCGAGCCAACACCAACCGCAGTTCCAATACAGCAAATAAATTGACAGCGGTCGAGAATAATCCTCAGACTCAAGTGAACAAGGGTTCGACGATTGCACAGCGGCGAGCAAGTGCAAACCAAGTCAGTGCGACGAATACGAGCCAGAGTAATAATTCGCCTCAACGCAGTAGTCGAGTAGCTACAGCGACTGCTTCGCCTACCAACGCGGATGTTCCGGCAAATTCCAGAAGTGTTGCCACTAACCAAAACCCGTCGCTTGATGCATCAAGTCGGGCGACTTCACGAGCTCAGCAAGGTACGACCGGCGGGAAGACGGGTCGTAACCAATCAACCGCTGCAGCCGCGGCGGAAAGCAGTAGCGAAGTGTCGGCAACCGCGGCGATCCGCGCTGAATCGACGCGTAGTACCGACGCCAATGCCGCATCGTCATCAGACGTCGCCAGCGTACAACGCAATCGTACACAAGCGAACGTAGCGTCTGCGATTCGCCCGGAAAATACGACCGCGGAGGCAACGTTGTTGGCATCACGACAGCCGGCGGAACAAACCTTAGAAGCGTCGGCGGCTACCGAACGAGCAGCTGCGGCTGACGCGGTAGCGAGCACTCAAAATGCAGCCCAGGGTAGTGCTGCGGCGGATACTGGTGCACCAGCAGTGCAAGCAGCAGAACAATTCAGCCGGGCGGCTGGTGGTGGGCAACGTCAACTCAGCAACGAAGCAGATACCTCGGATGTGGCCAGAAAAGTTACCGGCCAAAACTTTGAAGCGGTGGCAACTAATACGCAAGCCGAGCTGGCAGAATCGGTTGAGGGTTCCGCCGGGCAGACGGCTGCCGCTGCCTTGACCGCTGATAATCAAACAGCGTCCCGAGCCGAGGCTGGTGCAGAACAGTCGTTGGTGGGTGATCGAGCGGAGAATCAATCGGAGCAGGAAGCGGGAGAAATGTCGGCGCAGATTGCTCAAAACGATGTGCAGCGTAATGACTCCAGTCGCAGCGGGCCCGCGGGTGCCGCGAATCGATTAAATGAGGATGATATGTCGACCGCTGCTGCAGCGGGTCGAAGTGCCGCCCAACGACAAAATGCAGCGCTTAACGCTAGTGATGTTGGTGCTACTGATGCTGTTGCAGCGGTAGCATTGCCGGGAACTGGGCCCATGAATCCGGCAACGGCTGCCACAGCGGAATCTGGCGTGGCTAGTGCGACGACGGATGTGCAAAGAGCTGAAACTGGTACGGGGCCGGTAGCAGCGATGACTGAGAGTTTACAAACGGATGGCCCTCAAGGTCAGCAAGTAACAGCAGTAGCGACAACTCGCGCTCAGCAGTCCTCGAGTGCAGACGCTGCGACCGGGGAGACTGTCGTCGGAGGTGGAACTGCTTCGCCACAACGAGCAAGCGAAGGTACGCCGATCAATGCACTTGCGGCAGTGTCAGCAGTGATGGTTGAAGGTGCGAATGAATCAGCGGGTGCAGCAGCTGGTGTGGAAGTAGCTGCTCAAGATAATGCTGTTGGGAAAATCGCTGGTGGGGTTCAAGCACCACCAACGGTGGGCCCTGTGGGAGCTGCTGTCGGGACCGAAGTTGCTCAAGGGGAGAATAATATTGAAGCGGGATCTGTCGGTAATCGCCGTGAACAATCAACTACGGCGGTGGGAGATACAGAAACTACCGGACAACGCAGTGGTAGCCAAGTTGCTCGGAGCCAGTCAAGCGGAGCACTAGCGGGTGACTTAGGAGCAGTCGCGGTTGCTGTGCCAGAATTAGCGGATATCGGTGTGCCGTCGCCGGGCAATGTGGAAACGAGTGAAGCAGCGGGCGAGTATACAGTGGGGCCAGTATCACAAGCATTTGGAGAAGCGGCGCCAGTGAAAGTTGAAGCGGCTGAGGGGCTCGGTGGATTAGGTGATAAGATCGCCGCTGATGCAGGAATTGCAGATCGGCGAGCGAGTACTGTTAATGCAACAATTCAACTGCAGTCGTCGCGGTTTAATCGTGACACATTGTCGGGACTACCTGCGCTTGACGTACATGCGACGATGGCTAAAAAATCATTTGATGGGCGGATGAATCGCGAAGGTGGTGGAAATGGTTCGGCAGGTCCTGAAACAGAAGAAACGATTGAACTGGGCTTGGCGTTTCTAGCGAGATTCCAGAAGCGGGACGGCAGTTGGACGCTGCAACAATTTGCGGTGATCGACGGAGTGTCAGCGATCGAAAGTGATACTGCGGCAACGGCGTTGGCAATGCTAGCGTTTCAAGGAGCAGGATATAACCATCAAGAACATCAGTATAAAGAGGTCGTGGCGGGTGCCTTGAATTTCATAGTAGCTCACCAGACAGCTAGCGGTGATTACTATATGCCACAAGGTACGGCTGAGAATCGAGTGGCTCGATTGTACGGTCATGCGATTGCGACACTGGCAATGTGTGAAGCTTATGGCATGACACAGGATCCGGATATTAAAGATTCAGTCCAACAAGCGTTGAATTTTATTGTGCAATCGCAGCATACCGAACGTGGTGGTTGGCGATATACACCGGGACGCGAATCCGATACTTCGGTGACCGGGTGGATGTTGATGGCGATTGAAAGTGGGCGCCGAGCGGGGCTAGAGGTCCCTGAGCAAACATTCCAGGGTATTCGGAATTGGTTAGATACTTCGCAAGATAAAGATCAACCGTTTATGTATACTTACAATCCTTATGCACCACTGAACACTCGGCAGGCACTAGGTCGCAGCGCTACGAAAACGATGACCAGTGTTGGATTGTTGATGCGGCTATATTTAGGTTGGGATAAAGGCGATGATAATTCGGTAGCGGGCGCTCGGTATCTACAGGAAAACTTGCCTTCGATCCGTAAAACTCGCGATTCATCTTTGCGAGATACATACTATTGGTACTATGCAACGCAATTTATGTATCACATGGGCGGGGAACATTGGAAAAAATGGAATGACCGCTTGCATCCGTTGTTGGTAAATGGGCAGGAACAAGATGGAGAATTAGCTGGCAGTTGGGACCCGCGTAAGCCAGTTCCCGACCGTTGGGGACCGCACGCCGGAAGATTATACGTGACCGCGATGAATCTGTTATCGCTCGAAGTGCATTACCGACATTTGCCGTTGTATAACGACTAATACGGACGACGAATTAACCCCCACCTGGGTTACGCTCAGGCTACTGCGGGTATACTTCTACTACAGATTGATCCCGTTGGTTTGTAACTCTTACAATGTAATGCTTACCGATGGGTTGTAATAATTACATTAATGGGGATTTGGTGTACGAGGCAATTTTTTTGAATCCTCTTAAAAACCATTTAAAACTCTATAATACGTGACACGCGATTTTTTTCTGGAATGTTCAAAGGTTTGGCACGGTAGTTGCTTTAATACTATTCCAGTAAAACAACGATCTGCTTTGTTAGCTTTGCCGAGTTAACCTGCAGCATCACCACCAGCTAACCTGGTGCTAAAATGTTTGAGTTACTGTGGATCTAAGAAAAAGTGCTATCAGTGTGCGATAGTCGAAAAAACATCCCTCATGGGGATAGATTCAATTTTCCACAGTACGCAAAAAGGCCTGATTGGATTCCCGCATCCAACCGGGCCTTTTTTAATGCGCTGATTCATGACGTACGAATAACACTAGGCGTTATTTAAGAGGCTCGTCGCTAACGCTCCAAAAACTATTTCATTCTCGTCGTATTCACGGATTTCTGCTTGGACGACGAACATATAGGTGGCCTGGTTCTTGAATATAGTTACGGCCGTCATGCAAAGAATGAAGTCGAGATAATTAAAGAAGATACGAATTCCGACGAGATCTTCATCGCCGACGTTCATTTGATAACTAGTCGTCTCTTCGTGTTCTTCGTACTCGGCATGGATGGCTCGTACCGCTTGCCCAATCAATTCCTCGGTGTCCATTTGGCCGTCATATCGATAGACAGACCACTGAATCGTTCCCTCGTTTTGCAACGCTACACTTTGGCAGATTGACGAGTCGGTTTGTTGTTCAATGATCCGCCAATTTTCAGGATACAGGAATTTAATTTCAGCTTGTTCAAACGTTTGAGGCATTTCTAAACGGGCTCCGTACGATACTACGATTTAGGGAAATTGGGAGATTTGGATAAATCAATGAATAGTTGGTCTTGAGGTCATAATTTGAATTTGCTACGTTTTATTCTTCTTCTCTTCCATCTTCTACGCTTTTTGGGATGTTGGCAATTGACCGCATCACAAAAAAATATCATTTGCAAAAACCTACGTCTAATGTCAACACTACATCGCAAACAATTAGTTGTATTTATTACGTTAAACGCGTTTGTTTTATCTAGTCTGACTGGTTGCAGATTGTTCTCGCCGAGGATCACTCTGGAGACACTGACAACAGCGGCGGAGATTGAGCGTCGAGGAGATCAGTTGTACAAGACTGGGCAATACAATGCGGCTGCCGATCGGTTTGAAGAAGCGGCAGCGATGGTTACATCGGATCAACTTGTTCGCCGGAAACTAGCGGATACCTATTGGGCAGAGAATCGGTACAACGCGGCCATTGCGGCGATGCGGACAGCTATTAAATTAGCGAACCCAGTTTTTGATCGTGAGTTACTTCAAGAATGGTTTGTACGCCTTGCGGAAATGCATCTGGATGTTGGCAATGTTGAACAGGCACTGTATTGGGTGGATCAAGCCATTGCCGATAACCCGCAGATGTTATCGGCACGAGTTGTTCGAGGCAGCATCTTTGAGCGAGTGAAATCGTACGAAGCAGCCTTGAAAGACTATCATTTTGCGTTGAGTTTGATGGCTGAAGAGCCGAGTGCGGAGCGGGTTCGAGTCAAAATTGAAGTAGCTAGAATCTACTCGCACCAGCAGCGACCGCATCGCGTGCTAGCAATGACCAGTGCCATCGACACTCGAACGCTACAGCCGAGTCAAGCCACTGACGTTCATTTAATACGCGCTACGGCGTTGCGTGATCGCCAACGGTTGTCTGACGCCGTTCGTGAATTGAAACAAATATTGGTTATAGATGTAAATCATGCCCAAGCTCATTTCGTGCTGGCAAGTACCTATTGGCAGCAAGGCGATATTGTCCGTGCGCAGAATTCACTCGCTGAGGTTTTTCGCTTAAACCCAAATCATCCAGCTGCCTTACGATTGCAACAACACATGATGCCACGCCGCGGATAGGTGTTGGGGCGAATAAAACCTGGCCACCAAGGTGGAAAATGACTAGATTTGCAGCTACCGCCCTTTAGGTCAATTGCCCAATAAGGTCTTGGCGATAGACGATGCCGCTAACGACGGAGCGGGTGTTTTTGACGGCGGCGACATCAATATTGTTTTCTTGCATAAACGTTAAAGCGGACGTGACTGGCATCGTGTTTTCGAAGAAATGCAGATCTTCGTATGTATCGATGTATTCTAGTTCCTGTATTTTCATGTCCAACACCGAAACGACACCAATCGGGTTTTGGCGGCTTTCTTGACAGACAACGAGCGTGGTTACGCCGAGTAGCTTCGCTGTTTGTTCAATTTCTGCATAACTGGCGTCGTGATTGATCATGGCCGAATTGTTTAACCCCCGTGATACTTCGCTGACCTTCATCGAACTACAAGCAAACAGTTTCTGCGTAAGCGACCGTTGGTTTTCTGTCAGCAACCCTGCCAACTCACCTTGTTGGAACACGCTCAATAATGAATGTCGTAACATCGTGAATTGCACGCGTAGTGGAGTTTCACCGACAAGTTTTTGCAGGATACGAGCGAAAGCCCACAACGCCAAGGTGATAGGGGAAAAGATAATGGCGAAAACTAAAAACAACGGCCCGGCTTTGCGGATTAAAGTGTTCGGCGAATCCTTGAACGCTGCCTTGGGAATTAACTCACCATACAAGAACACCACTGGCACAAACAACGCCGAAAACAGAATTTCCACTCCGGCTGCAGGGAACATCACTTGGCTCGCTAGCACAATTGCAAAGGAAGTGAGGTAATTGGCAATATTGTTTCCAACGAGTGTCGTCGCAACAAAAATAGAGGGGTTATTTGTGAACCACAACAACGACCGTGATATCCAATCTCCATCGCGCCCGTCGAGTACAAGTCGGACACGAGTAACTCGATAGAATCCAGTTTCAATTCCGCTAAAAAATGCACTCAACACAATGCCAATGCACAGTAATGCCAATGGTTCCCATGTCATACGCCACCTCCGTCCGCGAGTAGCGATACTTCGACAGTGCAATCTCCACGTTTGGCGACGTCTGTCACGTTAAGTTGCAGAGGTCCCCATGTGCAGCGGTCTCCTTGCTTTGGTATTCGTTGTAGTACTTCATGCAGCACGCCCAAGAGGGTGGCGCTACGAGTGGGGGGAAAGGAAACTTGTAAGTGTTTTTCGAGACGTCTCAGAGTCGCCAGTCCTTTGACTTGCCATAGTCCTTCTTCTAGGCCAAGAATTGCCGCTTCGTTTCTCAGACGCCGAGTTCGACTTGGGGCCACAACAAACAGTGCATCAGCGATATCACCGTTGGTAATAATCCCGATCATATCACCAAACTCATTAACAACGATCGCCACATCGGAGCTCTGATTGGTCAGTTGTTGATGAACGTCTGCTACGGTTGCGCACCACGGCACCGATATGACAGGCGTTCCCATTCGTGATGCTGAATCGTCCATGGCAATAACATCTTGGGCATCGATCGAATAGAGAATTTCAGTTGAATTATGGTGTGTAACAAGGACATACCCGCTTGGTGGGAATTCTTCTTTAAGGCTCTTTGTGGTCACAGGAGCTTGATACGTTACAAATTGTCGCCGAGGTCGCATCCATTCGTCCGCTCGGACTTGCGAAAGCTCCAAGATATTCCGCAACATTTGATATTCGTGCGGGTCGAGTTTAGCATCCAGTGTGGAAAGCTCAACTGCCCGTGAGAGGTCAGAAATATTGAGATCAGACTCAGTGGTCAATCTTGGCACGATAAGTCGCATTGTCAGAAGATGGAAGAAGCGAAGCAGCGGTACGAGTGGTTGGATTAACTTAATTGCTAGGAATAACGGAAACGAAACCAAGCTGGCTAAACTGCGACTGCGTAGTACCGCGAAACTCTTGGGGAGCATTTCACTTAACAAAATAATAACGAGTACACTGGCGACTCCGAACAACACGCCCAGGTGTTGAGTTTCGGGGTTTTGTTGTAGTTGCAATCCCACTCGCGCAGAGATGGAAAAGTAGATCATGTTGACGAGCAGGTTCCAGAAGAGCACCGCCGATAACAGGTAATCGGGTTGGTCCATTAGTCGAGCGGCAGTTCGCTGCGCGGTGTTTCCATGAGCGAGAATTTTCAAGTCATGGCGTTGCAAGTAAAAATAGGCCGCTTCGCTTGCTGAGAACAAGCCAGAGAGAATAATCAGGATAACCATGGTAAAAAGCCACGGTGTTAGCTCAACCCACACGTTTGTTAGTCACCTACGCAACGGACACGACAAGAAAGAATACAGTAATTAGAGTGTATCACAGAATCACAAATTACCACGAGTTAAGACCGCTGTTTAATTTAATCATCATCGTTTTTAGTACGCCCCATGGCGACGTCGAATTCGCCGATGGCGGGCATGAGCATTGCCAGTGTAGTAAAGCCGTAGATAATGGTGATGACGGCAACACTGGTTAAATGGTGTTCGATAAAGAAGCTAGTAATTGCGTGGAAGGTTGCAAACGGTAATAGCAACGTCGACCAAAAGATGGCAGGCGAGGGATTGCGAAACCCGAGGGCCACATAGAGGCCGATGCTGCCGCCAAGAATGAACGCTAGAAATGGCGCCAATTGTTGCTCGAATGATCCGCTAAACGAAATCATGATCATGATACAAGTCACGACACCGAGGAACAAGAAAAACACGCTACCCATACTGACACTGATCGCCGCTCGACTGTTGGCAAAATTCAGCCCGCAGTGGATTCCAAGTGTGGTTACAAAGAAGAGCAGGACGAAGAATCCGACAACAAGAAATGAAAATCCTTCAAAATCGATCCCACCGCGGACCGTCAAATACAGTCCGATGAGAATTGGTATGAGGACCATTTCTTTGGTAACATACAAAACGCCCCCGAGTTTCCCAAAAATGAATTCACGTGGTGAGAGATCCGTGACTAACAGCAGATCAAGTGCTTGCCCATCTCGTTCATTGGTTATGGAATTCACAGCTAGGGCATTGATGATCACCAAACTGACAAGAAACAGTGGAGCGATTGATAACGCGACTGGCGGAATAATAGTCTCGAGTCCGACGAGTGTTACACCGGTTTCAATGTCGGCAAGGTTCTTGTTCAAACTGAAAAGTGCTAACAGGGACATGCTGACATAGGCGATACGAATGATCAGGATTTTACGTCCATAGGCCCACGTGCATATTTCTCGCCAGAGTACCGGATTATCCCACACTCGCCGCGTTGCTTGTACCTCAGTCGTTTCCGTGGCCGCTCGGCCAATCGAATCGACATGGCCACCGCGCGACGCTTCTGCAATTTCTTCAATTTCAACAGCCGATAATTTTTTGTCCCAAATTGCCAACAGATCATCTTGATCCTGAACAACGCTGCGGACTTCGCGAGTGGGATTCCAGATACGGACTTTTATGATCGCTAGTAGATTCAGGAGCAATGTGGCCATGCCGGCAAAGAGGGAAAAACAAATAGCTGGATCTAAAAGTGACCAAGAGGATTGGTCGCCAATGCGAGGAACAGTGACCGCAGCGATTCCTCGAATGGGACTCGCCCAATCAGCGCAAGTTGCCAGCAGTGGATTTGACGCTCCGACTGCAACGATCCCTTCCCATAGTCCAATCCACAGGACGATGGTCAAGGTTGTTAGTGATAGAGTTTGAAAAGTTTTTTCACGCCACAACGCGAATGTGCTTCCGAGTGTGCCGGCGACAAGAGTGGCTGCGAATGTGATTAGGAGGATTCTCGTAACTTGGTCGTTCGAAACACCGCCAAATAATTGGACCGCTAACAGCACGGGTATAGATACTAGGACCATGATGAGTGGTGTCAGCAGAGAAGCAAATAGTTTACCGAGTACGAGTTGTTGGTTGGTGAGTTGGGTAAGAAGTAACAGGATGAGAGTGCGTTTATCTTTTTCTTGTGCGACGGCACTGGCAGCTCCAAAGGCCGACAGGAAAACGAGTAGGGCTAATTGCAGGGGGCCGAGAATTTGGAAAAATGTTGCGCCGAAGCTAGCGAGGTCTCCGGGGCTCTGAATAACTTGCGTGCCCGCTAAAATCATCCATGACGTACTCATTAGAATCAGCAGCGCGGTGACATAAATTGCGCGCAGTGCGTAATGACGCGACCGTCGTGGCAACGTCATCGCTTCTCGAGTGAAAACTGGACCGAACAAGTTTGTACCTATGTGGTATTGTTTGTGGATCACCGTCGATTTAACGAAGGTGAGTATTTTCTGATAACCTACACTACTTGTCGGCGTTTATGGGGTTTTAACTGAAGTGCACTCATTGATGGCGGAAACAGTTGTGGGGTTTGCCTGATTACGTATTATGCGGGGTCGTAAAGGTCTATTTGCAGTGGTGGGTTGGGAAACTGGACAATACAATTTGAAAGTTGGAATTAGATTTTACAGGTAATATTTGTTGTTTCAAGAGAACTCTTGTAATACGTCGATGTAAAATAATGGTTTAAAGAGTATTCCGTAGGATCATGAAGTTTTTATTTCAAAGAAGGTTGTTCATGAAAAGTCGCGTATTGATTTTTGTTAGTTTGCTGGTGGGGTTAAGTCTAATAGTAGTCCCTGCAGAAGCGGTGGATACAATTTCACCCTTGCCGAGCCGATTTTCAGATGCAGACATTGATGAAGTACCAGATTTTCAAAAGCATGTTGTACCTCTTTTGAGTCGCTTAGGTTGTAATGGCCGCGCCTGCCATGGTTCCTTTCAGGGCCGAGGTGATTTTCGTTTGTCGTTGTTTGGCTACGACTTTGCAGCGGATTTTAAGGAATTAAATGATCCTGATAGCCCTCGTGTTGATGCAGCGGATTCTGAAGCTAGCTTAATCTTAACGATGCCGACCGATGCGGATATCCATGGCGGTGGTAAGCGATTTGATCCCGCTGGTTGGGAATATCGCGTTTTGCACAATTGGATTCAAGGTGGTGCTACCTTTGATGGAAATAATGTTGCTAAGCTAACTCGCTTGGAAATTAGTCCATCAGAAATTCAGTTTTCAACTAACGGCGAAGCGGAACAACTGACCGTGATTGCTGTGTGGCAAGATGGGTCGCGCGAAGATGTTACTCCGTTAGTACGGTTTACTACCAATGATGACGTGATAGCAGCGGTTGATGAAAACGGTTTAATTACGGCCGGCAGTGGCACTGGTGATACGCATGTGGTTATCGCTTATGACAAAGCTGTCGTACCGATTCCGGTATTACGGCCAGTAAGTAAACTTGCAGGTCGACGATACCCCAAAGTTAAAACACCGACGCGCGTGGACGAATTAGTTGTTGAAAAACTTCGTAAACTCGGTATCGTTCCAGCAGCCTTGTCCACGGACGCGGAATTCTTTCGGCGTTTGTCACTCGATCTTACAGGTACCTTACCAACAGGGTCAGCCGTCGAAGAGTTCTTAGCGGACACGTCTGCGGATAAACGATCCAATAAAATTGATGAGTTGTTAGAGACTCCGGCCTATGCGGCTTGGTGGGCAACCAAATTATGTGACTTTACAGGTAACAACGATCAACAATTAACGAATACGTCCCCCGTGCGTAATGCACCAGGTGAGATTTGGTATCGTTGGATCGAGCAGCGACTTGCTAAAAATATGCCCTATGATGAACTAGCTGCGGGTATCATCTTAGCGACATCTCAAAAACCAAATCAATCCTACATTGACTATTGCAAAGACATGACTGAATTGCATGGTGATGATCGTGATCAAAAAATTTCCGAAATGGAAACGATGCCATATTATTGGGCTCGACGCGATTTTCGGAATCCACCTGAACGAGCAATAAACTTTGCGTATGCTTTTATGGGGATCCGCATTCAATGTGCTCAATGTCACAAACATCCATTTGATGTGTGGTCCAAGCAAGATTTCGCCGAATTCTCGAGCTTCTTCTCCGGTGTTACTTTCGGCGCCTCGCCGGCGGGAAAAGATCGTGCGGTTTATCAGAACATGCTCAAGGAGTTAGGCGTAAGTGAATTACGCGGAGGGCAATTACAGCGTGAGTTAGCTAAGAAGATACAAGCGGGCGAGACGGTACCGTTTCCCACGTTGTATACACGTGGCCCGCGCAAAGTAAATGAAAATGGCCGACCCCAAGGGGACGAGTTGCAGGAAGCTTCTATTCTAGGAGGAGATGTTGTCCAGTTCGAACGAGGTCAGGATGTGCGTGAACCACTGATGCAATGGTTGCGTTCGAAAGAGAATCCCTATTTCGCAAAAGCGTTTGTCAATCGAGTGTGGGCAAATTATTTCAGCATCGGCATTGTCGACCCGCCAGACGATCTTAGTTTGGCAAATCCACCTAGTAACGCTGCGTTGCTAGATTATCTGACGCAAGGATTTTTGGATCATGATTTTGATATTAAGTGGTTGCAGCGGGAAATAATCAACAGTCGCACGTATCAATTGAGTTGGCAAACCAATGAAACCAATCAAGGTGATGACCGTAACTTTAGTCATCAAATCCCACGGCGTTTGCCGGCCGAAGTCACTGTTGATGCAATTGCGCTCGCGACAGCTTCTGACCAAGAAGCTCAGCGGTTACATACAGAGATGCAGGGACGGTCGATTTCAATCGCTTCCTCTAGCGAACGGTTCTTGCAAGGTAATAATTTAGGTACATTTGGCTTGATGGTGTTTGGTCGCTCGACGCGTGAAAGTAGTTGTGAATGTGATCGCAGTGACGACCCTACTTTGTTGCAGACGGTTTATTTGCAGAACGATCAAGATGTCTATCGTTTGCTTGATCGCCGAAATACAGGGTGGTTGCATCAAGTTTCGCAGGAAAACAAGTGGGCCTTTACGGGAGTTGGACGCGGCAGTAATAGCTCAAATTCAACACTCAATAAGCGGCCAGTAAATTATGAGCAATTGATAAAAAATCTAGATAAACGGATTGCTGTTTTACGAAAACAAGGCAATGCTGCCGAGGCCAAGAAATTGCTAAACCGACGGAAAGTCTATTTACAGCGATTTGGGCCACCAAATTCAGCAGAGAAAGAGGATGTGGTCTCGGAAGATAGTGTTGCTGACAACTCAAACGATGACAAGGTCGCGCAGCAGGTGCCGGGTGCTGATGAAATCGTCAAACAGGCATATTTGCGCACACTCAGTCGCTATCCGACCGAGCAGGAATTAGTGCAGTGTGTTAAGTACATTAACGAATCGAAAGATACCATCAATGGTGTCCGCGGAGTGTTGTGGGCATTAATCAATACAAAAGAATTTGTTGTTAACCATTAGGGACAAAAAATATGACTATTCACAAAACATGTGACGGTGTACGCCGACGTGATTTTTTACAGATTGGTGCAACCGGAATTGCAGGTGTGAATTTGGCGGGCTATTTAAGTATGGCTCAAGCCGATGAACTTGCCGTATCCCAAGGCAAAAATGCGATCTTTGTGAACTTGCCCGGTGGACCTTCACATATGGACACCTTTGATTTGAAGCCTGATGCACCGGCTGAGTTTCGAGGGACTTTCAATCCGATAAAAACCAACGTTGCCGGCATTGAGATTAGTGAGCATCTTCCTAAGTTAGCGCAATGTGCGGATAAGTATGTGGTCTTGCGAGGCGTTAGTCACACGCTGGCCGCTCATCGCTTGGGCAGCGAGTATGTGAATACGGGAAACCGCCCAATCGCTTCACTGGAATATCCGGGCTATGGCGCAGTGGTAACCAAGGAACTAACGCAATCAACCAAAACTGAAAATATGCCACCGTTTGTGGCAATTCCCCGCAGCACACAACGCGCAGGGTTCTTGGGGGTTCGATATGCACCACTTAATACAGGCGCGACACCACGCGCGGGAGAACCGTTTTCCGTTCGAGGAGTGACACTGGGGAAAGGGTTGACTGTTACTGAAGTCACCAAGCGACAAAACCTGCTGTCTGATTTGGATACGGTGTTTAAGAAAGCAGAGAAGCACAATCAGCTGCTCAAAGGCATGGACGAATTTGACAAGCAGGCGCGTGCGATGATTACTTCCAAGGCCGCGCGAGAAGCATTTGACATTAGTCGCGAACCTGAATCGTATGCCAAGAAGTTTGGCACTACGCCGTTTGGTATGAGTTGTTTGTTAGCAACACGCTTGGTGGGATCTGGTGTGAAATTCGTGACTGTCTCCTACGGTGGTTGGGATACACATCGAGATAATTTTACATCGTTAAAAACTCGTCAGCTACCAGCATTTGATGAAGGCTTAGCAGCATTGTTTACAGGCTTAGAGGAAAAGGGCTTGCTAGAGTCGACTGTCGTGTATGTGACGGGGGAGTTTGGTCGAACGCCAAAAATAAATACTAGAACCGCTGAAGGTGGTCGCGATCACTATCCACGATGTATGTTCATGTTGCTTGCTGGAGGTGGAATTCAAGGCGGTCAAGTAATCGGTAAGAGTGATGCGAAAGCAACAGCACCGGCTGATGCAGGCATTTCTCCCGACGATGTCGCTGCTACTTTTTATCAAGCGATGGGAATTGACCATACTAAGGAATATGAAAGCGGCACGGGTCGACCGATCACTCTTGTCCGTGACGGTACGCCAATTAAACAAGCCTTTGCTTAACCCCCGTGAAAAGTCGATGTCACAGCCGTGATGCGGTTGAGCCAAATGTCAGCAGTGATGACATTTGGCTTTTTTTTTGACTTCAATCCGGAAATTATTGCGATTCATTCTCTTAAGTTATAGAAGCATCTTTTTACTTTTGAGAAAGGGAGTGGTTTGTTATGCGCGTTTTACAAAATCGGAATTGCTGGTTTGATTGTGGGTTTAGTGGCGTGGTGTTATTTGCAGTGCTTGCGGCGATCGGCGCGACAGGGATTACTTTCGGGCAGCGGCCAGCGATTCAAGTGACGACTGGCCAAGTCGTTCAGCAGCGCTCGGTTGATTTAGGCAACAAGCGTCAAGCGGCGGCGGTAGCAGTATCTCCCGTATCTCCCGTTCAAACGCCGGCACCGAAAAAATTCTCAGGTCGATTGCCCACGTATTATTCTAAAGTCGTTAACGATCAACAGCGACAATATATCTATTTGTTGCAATGGCGGTACGAACAGGAAATCCGTAAATACGAAACGCATCTAAAAAAGTTAGTTTTGCATCGCGACAAAATGATCTACAACGTATTGTCACCTCAGCAAAAAGAGCAGCTCAAAAAGTTACATCAGTAGGGGTTAGCCCGCTGATGCAATTTTGTTTGATTCTTAAAGATCGAAGAATCAAATGTCTGTATGCCTTGGGCGTAATCGAACTATTCACTACGGCGAACTAGCTAAGAATTCTTGGCATGGGAGTTTACTCCGGCTACGTCGGATAGCGAAGCGTAGGTAGGGTTGCTTCCTGATTTTGTGTGGGCCGAACCCACGATCCACATGCCGTTACGATTTGAGTCGTTGGTCGATCCATGATTGGTTAACGAATTTGCGCATCAAGTTCCAGAAGTTGAGATGTAGAGTGCGTTGGGTTTCTATAGGTAATATATCCGGCAGGAGTGTGCCGTCCGCAGCAGTAAATCCATCCCACTCTAATCGCAGATCCCAATCGTTAATCTTCGCAGTGACGTTGATGCGTTCTCGTATTCGCAATGCCCACATCCCACCAAACATGTCGCGGTAATCGAGCCAAACCTGATCTTCCACTCGCATCTTACTTCGGTCCGGTTTAGGTAAAGCAAACATTGCAATGAGTGCGGCAATTGCAAAACCCAAACCCCACGGTACCATTGCCGTGGATTGGGACTGTAACCAACTTGGTAAGTGTGCGTTGACCAAAGCAAATTGAGCACACCCTATTAGGATTCCACAGATCCAAAATCGACCTAGAATAATATTCATGCTCGATACGAATATGAGAATCATCATAAACCAAGCTCGGATTCCCTGTGTGTCATAATTTTGGCCGGGCCTGACAATAACTACTTCGAGTGCAGGTAAAACAAGAATGAACCAAAGCGTGATTACCACCATTTCCCACATTCGATTTTGTGGTCGTCGAGCGCCCAATAAAGACATAAAAGGGCAGAATATTAATGAGTGTGCGCTGTATTGAATAGCCTCATGCCAATGACGACCCGTCGCGGATAGTCCTTCATCTGGGATTAGATGAACCACGGCTATTGCCCAAATCGCGGTCACGAGCCAACACCAAGGTGATAAAAGCGTAGTCCCGCGGACCCGCGGCAGCGCAGCGACTAATAGCGCGGTGGCAATCAAAGCTAAGATGATCCCGATATTCACTTGTTAATTACTTGTCTCCACCTGTCCGGAAGGAGCAATGTCCCTGCCAACCGTTGTAATCCGTAGAGCTTTAAGACGCATTCATATATATAGGTTTCACTCACATTCTTCTCATTGAATCTACCATTGTTCATGATTATGATAAACTCTTACACTACGAATATCGTACTCCCCTATGGATTCAATTAACGAATCTCTCATTCAATACGAAGAAATCGGAATGCCTCCAATGTTTTCACCGTCAGTATTAGTATCTAAGCATCCAGCATTGTTGCTATTGGCTATTATGGCAATTCTTTTGACTTGTGGCTGTCATCCGGCGGATTGTGATTGCTCTGAATGCATGCCGCAATCAGGTGCTGAGCCAATCGTAAATCAACCTGTTCCGGCGAAACCACGACCGGCAGACGCCGCTGCAGCGATCACGAAAATTGAAGACATGTATGGCGAAGTTTTTACAGCGACTGATGGTATCGTTAACTTTGTGGATTTTGGAGGCGCGTTTGGTGAAAGTGTCGATCTGAGCGTGTTGTCAGGCGTTCCTTACGTAGAACGCTTAGTACTCAACGGTGCCAGTGTTTCTGACGATGATCTAGTACACCTTAAGGACCTAAAGCATCTCAAGATTCTCGATTTAGGTGAAACACGAGTTTCGGATGCAGGCATGTTGACACTCAAGTCGGTGAAGTCGTTAGAGGAAATAAATCTCCAACGTACGGATATCACTGACGCCGGTTTTGGCCATTTGTTAGAACTTCCAAATTTGCGACGATTCAAGATGGTTCGTTGCAAGATATCCGATGCAGGTTTGGCACTCATCAAAGATCGCACGGATATTATTGTGCTAGATCTTAAAGAGTGTATTAACGTTTCTGATGCGGGCCTAGCTCATCTAGCAGGTGTTAAAGACTTGAAGTTCTTACGTGTCTGGGGTTCACAAATCACTGACCAAGGCATGGCTCATCTTGTCGGACTTGCCAAACTAGTGCACTTGGGCTTAGATGACACTAAGGTTGGTGACCCAGGTATGGTATCGATTGGTAAATTAAAAAAGTTGCAAAACTTAGAGATGTATCAAACCAGTATCACCAGCGCGGGAATGGAATATATTGCTGGGCTACATGAATTGAAATACCTTAAGGTGCGCGGTACGCTCGTTGATTCATCAGCCACAAATGCATTGGCGAATATGACAGCGCTGGAACGACTCGACCTAAGTGAAACTCAAGTCGGTGATGCAGGACTAGCTGGTTTATCTAAGCTAACCAACATTCAAGACTTAAATTTGTGGGCGACTCAAGTCACCGACGCAGGTTTAATTCATTTAACGAGTTTAATAAATCTCACTAGACTAAATTTAGACCAAACCCTCGTCGGTGATGAGGGTTTAATGCAAGTTGGCAAGTTATCGACCCTTAAAAATCTCATCCTCCGCTCAACTCAAATCACTGATGACGGCATCGAACATCTGTTAACTCTGACAAACTTGGAAACCCTGAATGTTGAATTTTGCACAAATCTCGGCGATACAGGAAAAATGCTGATCCAAGAAAAACTACCGAACGTGCTCCTCACGCAATAAGCTTTCAACTATTCAACGTGTATAGAACGCGACATGCTCTTTTTCATTTATTTCTCAAACCGAACTGACAAATCCATGAATTTACGATCCTTCCAAATATCAAGGCGCTGGTTAACCGTAGTGTGGGCATGCAGTTTTTACTTAGCGAGTAACGTTTTTGCCGCGCAAGAAGATCAAGCAGCGCCGGCGGAAACAATTGTCGGCGGTGAGACAACAGTCAGGAAAAAAACGCCTCGCACGCCACTCACCGAACCTGTTGTTCAACGCATCGGTGTGACGTCAGGGTTTGGTTCGTTCATTCCAAATCGCTGGGGGATTTTGTTGGCTGAGGTTTGGAATCCTACGGATCGTGAACAGAAGATGTCGATTAAGGCGAATTGGGAAACTGACAAACCGGCAGACAATGCCGTGCAGTTTACACGGTCGTTCATCGTACCGTCGATGACTCGTCGTATTGTGTGGTACCCAATTCGAGTTCCGGATCATAAACCGGAAAATGAACGCTTACAGTTTGGCCGCTTGATGTTGCGCAGCATTATTTCTCGCGAAGAGGGGGGTGCTGAAGTGATGGTTGTAAGTCCGTTACAGAAAATGCACGCTGCCGCTCAGATTAATACCGAGTTCAACAAGCCAGCGCAGGGTTTCATTCCAGAGGATGAAACCGCGAAGCTGGAAATGCAAGATTACCTTGCAAAGCGAGGCGTTGATGTCGAGGACGCAAGTGGTATTGTATTTCGAATGCTTACATCTATTAGACAGATGAAAAATCTTGGCAGTGTAATGTTTAAGCCCAATCCATCAGGGATCGCTCCCAGTTCATTGTCGTTAGACGGCCTTGATCAACTCGTTATTGCTGATGGTAGATATTCCGAAGATGTTTCACTAACCAGTTCGATTCGTAGTTGGATCATGGGCGGCGGACGTGCTTGGATCATGCTTGACCGAACAGGCACAGCGTTCGCGCGTCGTTTGCTCGGTGACTCGTTGAATTTAGTCGAACTAGAAACTCGCGAGCTTAATACTGTCGCAATCACTTCAATTACACGCGGTCAACGATTGGTTGGATCTCAAACCAATTATGATACTCCCGTCCGCATGATTAACGTGATGATTGATGGAGTTGAGATTACACATGAAGTGGGTGATAGCCCAGCAGCCTTTTGGATGAAGTATGGTAACGGAGAAATTCTGTTCACGACACTGAGCAGTGAAGCTTGGGTACGGAATCTCGCGCACCCAACGATTTCCAAGGACTTGGTACCGCTCGAGCCATTGGAAGACTTAATGAATCGTTTCTACACTCCGTCGGAAAAAGCACTCACAGATTTTGCGGTGACCGTGACGGAAAAAAACTCGATGGTTGCTAAGAATAGTGATGACAGCCAAACCGTAGCGGACAAAGAGAAACGCTTAGCTCAATACACAGCGACCTCTAAAGTAAAAGCCATTGATTCTTTTCTCAAACAGAAAATTGGTTTTCAAATTGTCTCGCGTGGACACATCATCGCGGTATTTGCAGTTTTTTGTGGTGCTATTATTGCCATGGGATTCTTTTTGCAGCGCAAAGGTCGCTTAGAGTTGATTCTTGCCGGTGCCCCAGTAATTGTACTTGTTCTTTCGTGTTATCTATATGTTGTTGGTGCAGCCAAACGAAATAGCTTAGAGAATCTTGTCGGTTCGGTACAGTTCATAAACGCGGAGCATGGAGCACGAGATGTTGTGATTCGGGGGATTGGAGCTGTTTATAACGAGGAGTCGGTAGTTGAAAATATCGAAGTGACTGGCGGCGGAGTCTTCTGGCCTGATATGGACGAATTGATAGGTACTAATATTCGTATGGTTTGGACTGATATGGACCAATGGCATTGGGAAGGATTGATGATGCCGGGGGGAACGGTTCGTAGTTATCCGTTTGAAAAGCCACTTCAATTGGAAGATTCCATGGTAGCGACGGCAACATTGACCGCTGAAGGACTGGTTGGAAGTTATCACCTGCCGGGGCTCAAAAATATTGATCATGCAATGTTGGTAAGTCCTCAAGGCGAGCGTAGTAGCGTGGAACTTGTCGCTGGCAAACTCAAAGTATCCAATATGGAATTATCTAACAGCCAACTTGATACTTCAACGACGGTCATGGATGGTGAAGCGATTAGACGATTAGCATTCGTTAATGCTCTCTTGAGTCGAAATGAAAACCAAACGGTCACATTCCCGTCACGATATACGTTACTCGTCTGGTGTTCACCGCTCGATCTGGGCTTCGCGTTCCCTGCCCATCAAACGAAAATTGGATCAGCTTTGACAGCCATCCCGTTACATGTTGAAAACACAAAACCAGAAACACGGTTCGTCGTGCCATCGATCTACCAGCAATACGATGTAGTTAGTGCCAATATTATTGGAGCGTCCGTGGCGTATGACAATGTTAAATGTGAGTGGGTACGTGAGCCGCACAATTCACAACACCAATTCTGGATTCGTGCGAAAGTTCCCGCATCCGTGTTGCCGGCGAAGATTACCAAAGCGACGGTTTTGATGGACATCTCAGCCGGGGGACGACCAGTAAATGCCGTGGGAGGGGTATTTGATGATGAAGGTCGGCTTATTCCGAAAATTATTGATAAGAAACAATCACCCAATGCAGTGATCGAGTTTGTTTTTGATGATGTAACCTACTTGAACGTCGACCAACACGGCTACTTGTATTTAGGCTTTAATGTCGGATTAGATCCGATTGAAGGTGAAACCCTTGCGGCACAGCGAGTGAGAGATACAAATTATTCGTGGTTCATCCGTGATGTGGATATTTCGCTTGAAGGTGAGACCCTAGCACGACCCTAACTCGGATCGAAAAGCACAAACTATAAATCGTACACTTAAATCAATTATTTATTAATTAAAATTCCCAAAGTGGAGTGAGGCATTACGATGGCTGAGCAAGTTAACCAAGACGACCAAGCTAAAAAGGAAACGACTCCGCCGCGAGATAAGGTTGTTGTTATTGAGAACTTGACCAAAAAATTTGGCGAGTTTACCGCCGTTGACAATTTGTCGATGACGGTTGAGCGCGGACGCATATTGGGTTTTATTGGACCCAATGGTGCCGGCAAAACGACGACCATTAAGATCTTAGTGGGCCTCGCTAAACCAACGGAAGGCCGAGCGATTATTGCGGGCGTGGATTGTGTTGCCGAAGCACATCGCATCAAAAAACTTGTCGGTTATATGCCTGACCGATTTGGTGGCTACAGTAATATGCGAGTACGCGAATACCTCGATTTCTTTGGCGCCGCATTTCAGATCCCCCGCAAAGAACGCAAAGCTCGTATCCAAGAGGTTTTGGAAATCACACGTGCGGTGTATATGCAAGATCGCTATGTCGAGGCACTAAGCCACGGTATGCAACAGCGAGTTGGTATTGCTCGCACCTTGCTACACGATCCAGAAGTGTTGATTTTTGACGAGCCGGCAAATGGTTTGGACCCCGAAGCACGAATTGAAATGCGTGATTTGATATTGCGACTTGCCGACCTAGGGAAAACATTGATTGTCACGAGTCATATCTTGCCAGAGCTGGCGAGAATCTGTGATCAAATTGGGATTATCAGCGCGGGTAAACTTCGCGCATTTGGAACGATGAGTGAAATAAATAACCAATTAGGTCAAATGCGTATGGTTGAAATTCAACTCAATGGAAATGGCGATTTAGACCGCGCCCAAGAAATTGTAAAACGTGAATTGACTCTTGCTGAAATCGCTGGCAGTCGTACTGAACAACTAATACGCTTTCGTGCAAACGTTACTGAAGATTCAATGCAGGCGTTGCTGACCACGCTCATCAACGAAAAAATTGCAATTTCTCAGTTCCGTGAAGTGCAAACTGACTTGGAAGATGCATTCTTGACCGTAACCAAAGAAGATAGAGCCAAAATGGTGTGAGTTGTAACTCCAGTCCCGGCTGATTTTTATCCAAACTCTAAAATAACCATAAGAAGAATCGAATGTTCAACAACCCAATTATTCATCGCGAATTAATCGGAATGATGCGGTCAAAAAAAGCCGTAGCCATTCAGCTGATGTTGGTGATGATGTTCGCTTTACTGCTGATTTTGCGGTGGCCAGCTGAAACCTATGCCGATCTCAGTGGCGTTAAATCCATGCAGGTCTTCAAGTTGTTTTCCTATGGGATTCTCACGGCCATGATCTTCTTGGTTCCCGTGTTCCCAGCCACTTCCGTTATTCGTGAACGCATTCAGGGCACGTTGGCGCTTTTATTGAATTCGCCGATGCGGCCCATCGATATTTATCTCGGCAAACTCGCTGGTGTGATGATATTTGTTTTTCAATTATTGGTTCTCAGTATTCCCTCTTTGATTGCTTGTTACGTAATGGGTGGAATTTCATTGTGGGGGCAAGTCTTCCCGTTGTATGGAATTCTAATTCTCGCAGCATTACAGTATTCCACGATGGGTTTGATGATTAGTTGTATTACTAATTCAGTCGACGGCGCCCTTAAAATGACATACGGCATTGTACTGCTGTTGTCAGTGATTGTGCTTGGCCCACACCTGTTTTTGCAAGCTGAAACTGGCATGCTAGCGGATTTGGCTAGTTGGATACGCTGTATATCGCCAATCCCCGCGGTGATGGATGTGATAGGCCATGGTGATGTTGGATCGCAAGGATTCGATAGTAACGTTGATTCGATCAGTCGCTATATCATTTTGTCACTTTCATCGATGGTTGTGTTTGTGGCGGTTCCATTGATCCGGCTCAATCAACGAATCTTGGATCGCTCGCGAAGCCAGGGAATCCTGACACATCAAATGAGTGGTCTGCAACAAACTCTCCGTATGGTGTTCTTTCTCGGGATGGATCCGAAAAAACGCGCTCCGAATATTCCGGCCTACCTTAACCCGGTGCTAATTAAGGAGTTTCGTAGTCGTCGATTTGGCCGAGCACATTGGATGGTTCGGATGATGGTTGCCTGTTTGCTGTTGTCATTAGGATTGGTCTACGTCACAACGCAGTATACTCAACAGTGGGGCGTCGAAACGATTGGTGGCATCATGGTTGTGATGCAAGTTGGCCTAGTTGTGTTAATCACACCTAGCCTCTCTTCGGGATTGATCAGTTCTGAATTGGAATTTGATAGCTGGCGACTATTGCAGATGACACCACTCACTTCATATCGAATTATTACGGGAAAAATCCTGAGCGTGGCAGTCACGATTGGTTTAATCG
>Ga0302134_10000206_pt1 | contig 23220 bp, 23 predicted proteins | sample CB9_SCM_MG_FD_203123 | JGI IMG/M metagenome (GOLD analysis project Ga0302134, IMG submission 203123) | Marine microbial communities from Western Arctic Ocean, Canada - CB9_SCM | ecosystem: Environmental > Aquatic > Marine > Oceanic | place: Canada: Western Arctic Ocean | collected 2017-09-19
TGGTAGCCGGCTGCTCGGTGCCTTCAACAGACCAATGCCTCATTGGCTAGATTTCTTCTGTTACACCATGTTTGTGGACCGAGATGGAAAGTTTCAACTTGGGATGCTATCAACTTCCAGTTTCAAACCCCTTGCTGCTAGTATGGGCCCAATGCTGAAAGAAGAATCATTCCATCTTGGAACTGGAGCCAATGGGCTACGCCGAGTAATCAAGGCGGGAGTAATCCCCTTAGATATGCTACAGCGATATTTCAACAAGTGGGTTTCCACAGCCCACGACCTATTCGGCACCGATTCAAGTAGTGCAGCAGAATGGGCTTATGTTTGGGGAATCAAAGGACGCTGGGATGAACGTGCTAAACTCGAATCGGGGCAAGAAGTTTTCAAAACAAATCTCAATGAAGAAAGTCGTCAGCACTATCATGATGAAATCGTTGCAGAAGTTGATAAAATGAATGCATTATTACCAAAGGATACACCACCGCTTTACGTTGCTCATGAAAACTTCAACCGCGACATCGGGGACTATGCAAACAAGTGCTACATGGTAGACGGAAATGCATTCGAAGGTTCAGGCGAAGAATGGGCAAATTACATCTCTGAACTCCTACCAACATCCCAAGACGAAGAAGACCTGAAGGAATTATTCAAACAAGAGTGGGTCGAACACCGCGCTCCGACTCGTATGATGATAGAATCAGGAATCGGCCAAATAAAGGCGTGATTTCGTGATACCTGTTGCCTTATACGGCATTGATGTAGGCGGTTGTGAAGATTTTTACCAGCAGTTCTCGGAATTATTGAATGCAACAGATGATGAAAAATACATAGAGTTGTTATTCAAAATAGAAGGGAACTTATGTATTGAGCATCTTCAGCAAATTGACCAATGGAGTTCAGCAACACCAATCGCTCTGCCTGTGGAAGTTGTTCAAGAAATTCTATCAACTCTGAATATCATCAATTATCCTGATGTTTCACTTATCGAAGGTTTACTAAGTATTGATGGAATTGATTTACGGCGACTCTCCGAATGGCTTCATTTTACCACCCTAGTCTATCCAATATGGTCCAGCGATACTTGTGCAGGCCTGCGAAAACTTGGATTAAATGCCCCCTTTGAAGAGGATATAGCAGCCTACGGCCTCTATGTCCAATTGATAGAGGGAATCAAGGAATATGCACCAATGGATGCCTTGCCAGAATCTCCATTGCCACGTCAGAGGTTACTGGAAATAGCCCTCGCAGAATGGTCTCGTAGGCAATAGACTCAATTCAATCACCACCAGTGGCTATATGAGGCACATGTCAGAAACCACCGTCCCACGAATGTTGGATATGAGTGGGCCTGCCTCATCAAGAGGTCTTCAGTTAGCCTTGGTAGTTGGAATTGGTCTACTCATAACTACAGCAGGATATGGCCTCATATCTTGGGGCTTTGAGCCTGAAGAAAGCCTCGATACAGATGGCGATGGGATGCCTGATTTATGGGAATTAGAATACTCGGGAGAACCAAAAGTTACTTCACCAGATGGTAGAACAAGCCAACTCGTTGGCCTTGATTACAATTTAATTGATTCAAATGCAGATCCAGACCACGATGGCCTAACTAATCTGCAAGAGTTCTGTTGGCCCTTAAGTATCGAGACATGTAATATTGAAACTGTATTGGCAAGAGGAATTACTCTCAACCCGCAAAACTCTGATAGCGACGGAGATAGTATTCCTGATGGCATGGAAATAATTCTTTGCACACGTCAAATGGCAAATGGGACAAGGGGTGATGATGGCCTATGTACTGACTTCTCACCTCTAATCGCCTCGGACACTGATGTCGACCAAGACGGCGTGGATGCAAATGCAAATGGCCAATTAGAAGAAAATGAAGAATTGAATTCCAGTACTGAAGTATGGTTTGGAGCACCATCCTCATGGCTGGTAGAAATAGACGGGCTTTGGAGAGAAGGGCTCGACCCACTACTGGCAGATAGCGACCTAGACGGTATCCCTGACGGAGTAGAATTAACCTGGCAAATGGACCCACTCAATTTCTTGGATGGCGTAAATGACTCAGATAAGGACGGCTTCAATGGCATTTTAACTGCACGAGATGAATGGCTAATTAATGCCGACTCTACAATTGGCGGAACATTTCTTTTCAACACATCTGGTAAATATATTTCATTGCGAAATAAAACTTCGATAATGCCTAGCACAGCAAGCAGTATCGCAACACATAGTTCTGGGAGTTATTGGTTGGGTGATTCTGAAGGTATTCAATTTAGTGGAGGAAATCAAATCAAATTTGCAGAAGTGAACCATTTACTGCTTCATGAAGGGGCGCAGCAAGGCTGGTTAGCAGTGGCAGACTCAACAGGTTTGTCGATTATTGAAACTTTAATTGATGGAAATTCAACAAGTGAGCCTGAACTTCTAGTCTCTGGGCAAATTGATGACTTGACACTATTGCCGGAAGCATCGGGAACAACGAGGCTGGCTTTTTTGACATCAACAAACCGATTAGGAGTACTGGAATTATCATCTGATGGGACTTTAATTTCTCAGTGGGATGCTTCTGACTTCATCGGAGACTTAGGTAGTGATTTTCAAGCAATCGAGTTTTCAGGAGAAGGTGTTTGGATTGCCGTAGACTCAGCACTGATTAACGTCAAGACCCTCGACCTATTGGATAATCAACCGGATTCGAATTGGAAAGTCGGGCCCTTTTCCGACCCTTCAACTGAAACTCCATTCTCCAACTTATTGGCAGACCAAGACAACGAAGGAGCAGTTATGGGGATCCGAGGAAATACAATGATTCATCACTTTTCAGAGGATAATGTTCTTGATTCTAATTCCTTATTCGAAGAAGATAAAGGAGAATTGTCAGCATTAACAAGAAGTGCTGCTAACGAATGGTGGTTTTCAACAAATGAAGGTGTCTGGTCATATGATTTCAACAAGCATGTGGATTCCAGATTGTCAAATGATGCCCTATTGTTATCCGAAGTTTCAACTATATCAAATCTAAATGGCCAACTACTTGTTGCCGCAGTAGTAGGTAATTATTCGGGGATTGCACCCCTTGACCCACGCCTCAATGATAGCGATGGTGATGGCTGGATTGATGGTTTTGAACTGGAATTGAATACCGACCCTACAAATCCTAACGACACATTTGGCTGTAATGGATATTCCATTCTTTGCACTAGGAATTTTGACGATATTGTCTACCCTGCGACACATAACTCTCATGCAAACCCCGAAAGTGGCTTCAACAATCTGGCTGAAAATCAACTTGCAAATATTAGCACTCAATTAGAACGTGGAATTCGATATATCAACATGGATGTCTACGAATATAATGGGGAAGTCTGGGTCTGCCATGGGGATTGGAATCTAATTATTCATCCATGCCTACAAAGTGGAGGAGAAAAGGCACAATATCAACTTCAAGAATTGGCAGATTTCCTTGAAACTAACCCATATGAAGTTGTCACTCTGGCATTTGAAAATTATGTGGATGCAAACACAATGTACGGAGAATTCAACAATTCAGATCTCAGTCCATACTTATTCTCAAAACAGGAACTATGGCCAACACTCGGGGAAATGGTGTTCGCAAATACCCGACTTGTAGTGATGGCAGATGGTGATAACCAAGGCTATGATTGGTGGTTAGATGAGCATGATGAAACTAGGATGACCGGCTTCTCCTACCAATCAGACTCGGAATTTAATTGTGAAAATAGTAGAGGAAATGGGTCGGCAAGCATGTTGCAGATTGCTCATTATATTACCGACCCTATTTCCAGTGAAGCAGATGCACAATTAGTCAATCAATTCGCCTCACTTTGGAGACATGCCCAACTCTGTCGCGACGAACATGACATGTTACCAAATTACATCCTAGTAGATTACGCAGATTATGGCGATGTTGTGCTGGTAGCAGCAGTATTGAATGGAGTAGAAGAAGCACCTGAAGGCGCATTCACTTGATAGCCTAGATGACACTGCCCCATTGCATGCAGAAGCATTTTATTGTGCATCTGCAACTTCTTACTGTAGCAGCAATATGGGGAGCAAGTTGGACAGCCGGTCGAATCATGGCCTTGGAAATACCACCAATCACAGCAGCTTGGTTGCGATACTGTATAGCCTTGGCTTGTTTTTTCGTCTGGTTGAAAATCAAAGGCGAATTACATTTACCAACAAAGCAGCAATGGAAAATTATCTTTTTAATTGGTTTCTTTTCAACTACTGTCTACCAAGCACTCTTCATGTTCGGAATGAAATACACAGCTGCTGGTGATGCATCATTGATGATAACACTAAATCCACTCTTCACCGCATTATTGGCCATCCCTCTTCTTTCTGAAAAAATGAACCCTAGACTAGGAATTGGGATAGTTATGGGATTCTCAGGAGTCTTGATGCTATTTCTTTACTCGCCAAATACCGATATTTTAGCCTCATCAAGAATGCTTGGAAATGCCTTCATCGTAACTGCAGCCTTAGCCTGGGCTACAGCATCTATCATGATGAAAAAAGCCATGACAAATCCCACATCTGATGCGGAACAAGCAATGACTCCTCTAACTCTCACAGTATGGGCTTCTGTTGCAGGTTTCCTCCTTCTGACCCCTTGGGCCGGTTGGGAAACTATCCAATCAGGAATCCCTAGTATCAGTGCTCAAGTATGGTGGGCAACAACTTTCTTGGCGATATTCTCAACCGTAATCTCATATGTTTGGTTTGCAAATGGAATCAAAGTCATTGGAGCTGGAAAAGCGGCTCTCTATGTCTACCTTGTCCCACCATTTGGCATAATCACAGGCTGGTGGCTGCTCGATGAGAAACTTGGTTGGAGTTTAATTGCAGCATTCATCCTAATCGTAGGTGGGGTTGCACTTGCCCAGAGCGAGAAACGTCATCAACAAGCAACGCCCGCCGAGTAATATGGATATCGAAACTGTAGCAGTCATCGGCGCTGGAACAATGGGTGCAGGGATTGCTCAAATTTGCGCCCAAGCCGGTTGGAAAACCAATCTCTTTGATGCATTTCCAGAAGGTCTAGAGAAGGGAAGGATCACAATAAATGAATTTTGGGAAAAGGGAATAGCCCGTGGCAAAACCAGCCCTGAACAAAAGGCAGAATGGTCGGCAAATATGTCATTCCATAGCGAACTAAAACTTGCAGTAGAAAATGCTGACTTGGTTATCGAGGCTGTACCAGAGATTATTGAACTGAAAAAAAACATCTTCAGCGACCTCGATAAATATGCTCCAGCACGTGCAATTCTTGCTACAAATACCTCAAGTATTTCAATTGCAGAAATCGCTTCTGCAGTTGGAGACCCATCACGCGTTATCGGCATGCATTTCTTCAATCCTGTGCCATTAATGAAACTACTAGAGTTGGTTCAACACGAGAAGACTTCGCAAGAGGCTATTGATGTTGCTCAAGCAGCTGGCACATCTATGAATAAGACAACAATCCTTGTTAAGAATATTCCCGGTTTTGCAACTTCCAGACTTGGGGTAATATTAGGCAATGAGGCAATTCGCATGCTGGCTGATGGGGTTGCCAGTGCAAGCGATATCGATACTGCCATGGTTCTAGGATATAGACATCCGATGGGGCCTTTAGAATTGACGGATTTGGTAGGCTTGGATGTTCGAAGAGATATTTTACTCAATCTTCAGAAATCATTCAACGATGATTCCTATGCTCCACATCCTCTACTTCAGAAATTAGTATCAGATGGCGCACTTGGTAAAAAGACTGGAAAGGGAATCTATGACTGGAAGAGTGGTTCGCCAGTCGAGCGCAACCTATAGGAGAGCCTCTCCACAATGTGGACAAGGCATTCCTGGTATGAATAACCCAATGTTAAAACCGCAACTGGGGCAAATTGAGACCGCATCATCAAATCCCATATCAGGGCTTTAACGCCTTACCTATTGAAACCCACACCTTCAGATGTACACAAATTGATAGGTAGGCGCTCATTCGCCAAGCCGATGACATCTGAAGAAGTACTCAACGCCTTTGCCCACTGCGACGGACCCTGTGGGGTTTACGACCCTGCTAGCGCTCGTATTGCGGGTGAAGCAGTTCAATCGATGACCAAGAAAATGCTCGACCTAACTTACCCTGATGACTCAGGTGCAATGGCCGCCTACATCAACACCATGAGTCGCTATGCAACAATAAAGGAAGAAGAAGCCCAGAAGTGCAAGGATGAGTTGCTCGTTCTTTGGACCGACTTCTTCAAGCCACAACACTTGGAATCCATTCCTAATCTACATGATACCTTTTGGAAAGCAGCAAAGTTGTGCAGCGCCTGCAAAGTAGAAGTTTCGGCAGTACATGCTCAAGAATTGATGGATGCCATCGAAGCTATTCATCACATGTTCTGGACAGCCAAGGGCAGAGATGATGCCTGGGTCCGCGCCTCATGAGTTGGTATGCATGGTTAAGGTCGTCATTCACGGCGACAGTATGTATCCCACTCTCAAGGCAGGAGATATCATCAAATTCAGTGTTGTTGAAAGTTTGAAAGAAGGGGATGTAGTTCTCGTCTTTCATCCTCTTAGGAAAGATATGAAAATCGTCAAGCGAATAAAGTCCATAGATGGAGACCGCTTTTTCTTAGAAGGTGATAATCCCGACCCATTGGCTTCAGATGATAGCCATAACTTTGGCACTGTGAAATTTGATTCTATAATCGGTAAAATGGAGTGAAAACGTGAGTTTTCCACAACACTGGTTATTTCATTTTCTTGGACCATCGAGAATGTAGTTGCTCTGAACCTTCTTTGAGGATTCAGATTCACCGTCCACAAAATGCCTATTCAAAGTTCGCTGGACGCTTGTTAAGGAATGCATCAACACCTTCACGGAAATCGGTGGTTGTTCCTGCCGCTTCAATCAATAAGCGCTCATGATTTAGATGGCTGTCTAACTCTTGGCTGGTCTGAACATCAATGAGATGCTTTGTCGCTTCTCTGGTGTGGTTGCCCCACTGCGACCACTGTTTTGCTATTTCGATGGCTTTTGGAAGGAGTTCCTCCTCTGATTCATGATGGTCAACTGCACCATAGGCATGTGCTTCTTTGGGTCCCCAAATTTGGTTTTCCAAGAAAAATCTACGACTCACTTGATCACCTACAAGTCTTGGCAATAACCATGTGGTTCCGCCATCGGGAGAAAGACCGATTCCTGCATATGAGGCAGCTAATTTTGCACTTGGCCCTGCAACTCTTGCATCACAAGCAAGTGCTAATCCCAATCCTCCCCCTGCTGCTGCTCCGTTTATTGCTGCAACCAATATCTTTGGTGAGCGTCTCATTCTGAGAATAAGAGGATGTAATTTTCCGGTCAGGTCATGAATGAAGTCTGTTATTGTTTCATCTTCGATATGTCTTTTGAAGCCCTTGATATCAGCACCTGCAGAGAAAAACTTACCCTCCCCTGTGATGACTATTCCTCTGACTTCCTGATTGTTCAATGAAACATCGATTGCTTCAGCTATTTCTCTTATCGCCTCTCTTGAAAATGAATTAGAGGCAGTTTTACCTGTCATTGAAATTATTGCAACAGTGTCTATGATGGTAGTTTCTATTGGCATCAAATCATCCCAAGTTGACGTTGACATTCTTGATGCGAGTATAGAACTTCATTGCTTCTCCCGATTGTTCGACACCGATTCCACTGCTCTTCCAACCTGTGAAGGCAGTTTGAGGGAAGGTAATTGGATATTCATTGATTGAAATCATACCGGAATTGATATCACGGGCAAATTTATGAGCCCTTGAAAGGTTCTGAGTCCAGATTCCATTGAGCAATCCGAATTCAGTGTTATTTGCCATCCCAAGTGCCTCTTTATCTTCATTGAAAGTTGAAATTGCTAAGACCGGACCAAATAATTCCTCCTTAAAGAGAGTATTATCTATTCCAACCCCCTTGACTATTGTTGCCTCCATGAAAGCCCCATTCTCTAATTCCCCATCTGGGCATCCACCTCCACAAACCAGTTCTCCTCCTTCATTCAAGCCTTTTTCAAGTAAATCGAGGACACTTTGACGGTGGGCCTTGGATACCATGCTACCGATTCTAACTCCCTCACTAAGTCCGGGACCAACCTTCCACTTGGCTACTTCTTCGACAATCATCGTGGTCAGTTCTTCTGCTACTTCTTCATGTACAATTAGCCTTGAACCGGCCCAACACATTTGACCTGCATTCATGAAAATTCCAAAGCAAACTGCCTTCGCGCAGAACTTTAGATTAGCATCTGGGAATACAACATTACAACCCTTCCCTCCGAGTTCAAGAGTAACTGGCGTTAAATTTTCTGCAGCTTTTTTCATTACAGATTTTCCTGTTGACACTCCACCAGTTAGGACGATACCATCAACCCCACTTGAGCCTGCTAATGCATCACCAATTTCCCCTCCAGGTCCTGTTATCACTTGGAAAACTCCACTGGGTAATCCACAATCTTCGATGACTCTCGCCCACTCAAGTAGTGAAAGTGGAGTTAGGGAGGCTGGTTTGGCGATAACCGTACATCCAGATGCCAAGGCAGGAGCAAAAGAACGAATTGCAAGTTGCAGTGGGAAATTCCACGGAATAATATGTGCAGTTACTCCCAAAGGCTGCCTCAAAGTGTAGTTGAATCGGTTTCCAGGTACAGGGATTGTTTGGCCTTCTACTTTGTCTGCCCAACCTGCAAAGTATTCCAAAGTCCATGCACCATAGCGGATTTCTCCTAATGCTTCGCGGAAAGTTTTGCCATTATTCTCGGATTCTAATTTTGCTAAATCTTTAGATGCCGCATACGTAGCAGCAGCCATTTTATTGAGAATACGCCCTCGCTGTGCTGGATCCATCAATGCCCATTCTTTTGATGCCAATGCTGCTCTGGAGGCTGCAACTGCCCTCTCTACATCTTCTGCTGAAGCCCGAGGTACAATGGCTATTATTTCTCCAGTTGCAGGATTGAATACATCCATGCTGTTACCACTTACTGCTGCACACCATTCTCCGTCTACTAGCATTTGCTTGTCTTCGCTCATACCTCGGCGCAGATGAATCGCCATCAAAGGTCTGTCGGCGTAGCATTTCCAACGATGGATTTGATAGGCCAGTTGAACAGGGGTTGTTGAGGCGTATGGCAGACAAGGTTGGAATGCACGCATCTGTGGTCTCAGGACACCGTCAAAAGCAACCTAGATTGGTGCTGATTGCCGGTGCATCTGGAGTTGGTAAATCCACTATCTCGATAGAAGCAGCCAAGCGCCTAGGTTTTGCCCGAATATTATCTACCGATGCAATTAGGGAAGTTATGAGGTCATGTGATCCTGAAAGAAATATTCCACGCTTACATCGTTCATCATTCACTCGAGGTGAGGCAGGAGACCCAGTTCTTGATTGGAAGGATTCCTGTGGAGTTGTTGAAGCTGGAATTGATGCGACGATTGCCCGAGCACGCAGAGAGGGAATCGACCTAATCGTTGAGGGCGTTCACCTGATGCCAGATAACCGTTGGTTGGAAGAATGGCGAGAACAAGGTGGAATTGCAATTGGTTTCATCATGGCTGTTGAAGTTGAAGATACCCATATTTCGATGCTCAAGGAACGAGATGCACATTCATGGAGAAAAGCCGACCGCTACTTAGCAGCCTTTGACAGGATTCGAGCCATTCAAAATGGGGCGATTGACATGGGCCGGATGAAACAATGGGATACCATGGATCCTACAACTGTTTCTGACCCAATAGATCGGATTGAACATTGGTTAGACCTTGAGTGGAATAAGAGTATCAGGTGAAAAACTCAACTTGATGGAGTAAATTCCATACTCAAGGGTAATTCCAACATTGCATGTGAATCCGACAAGCCAGCCTCAGCAGAAATAGTCAATACCCCGCTATTGTTACTTGCCGTCATTTCCAACATTTTGATTTCAACACCTCTCAATTCTCCATGGTGAAGATAATCATCATGAACTGACTGAAGGGCACTCTCAGCGGCATCAAGCCAATTCATCCCCGCATCGATTCTGATCTGAGTCCTCTCCCCCATCAATGGTGCAAAGTTTAGTTGTAATTCACGACTAACATCGAGTAGTTCATCTGCTCCTGAATCATAAGGAGTACCAAGTCCTGCTAATTTTACCCCATAAACTGCCATTGAAAGAAGGGACATCAAAAGTACCATTCCAGCAGCCAACAACATTTGTGCTGCTTCTGAAGATTCAGGGTCTTGTCGAGTCATCCTATTTGCTCTCATGATGTTCCGCCTCCTCGGTGCCAAACATCAACTGAAATAGTCCATAGATTATCGTTTTCTACAAACATCGAATGAACCGTTTCAGTTCTCCCTAAGGGATAGGTCGAAGGTCCATGGACTTCTGAGGCTGAACCATCCATTGCTAACCAACATCTTCCATCAACAGTAGCTCCCAGCCCAGATAAAATAAGATCACATGCGGAATCTAAGTCTTTTTCAGCAAATAATTCTGCCAATCTTGAGTCGGCAGCACTACTGTTCAATGGAGTACTTACTTTAGCCATGCGAATTGCATCCTCTGCAGATGATTCAAGGGTTGCATCGACAGCAATAGAAGGAGGGTCTGGAACCTGTATTTTAAGGATGAATATTGCAGACATGAAGAATAGCCAGAACAAAGTTAGCATCTCCAGCACGTGAATCTGCGCTTCATCTTCTGGCTTAGCCAGCGACCTCATGCCACCACCGTAACCGGGTCTACCATACTCACTTCATTGCCTAATTCTAATCCGTCATGCGGTGAAACGCTGAAATACCATTCTTCCCCAACTGATGTTGCACTTGAAGGAATAGTCTTTTGATCATTATACATCACTTGTAGAGATCCATCTTTGAACCAGTTAATTCTTGATGATGCTTCCGCATGTCCATCCGCATCAGAATAAGCATATGTCGCAGATAAAGTTGAAGAATCAGAAGGAGAGATAGGATTAATTGCCAAGCCAGACACCTCTGGAATCGTATTTGCAATTCTAGATGGTGGGTCAAATGTACCAGCCCTAACATCGATGGGGGGGGGTTCCTGGATTCCAATCAACTCGGGTGAGAATACCACGAAATTAAATGCGAACAATGCTAGAAGTATCATCATCCCCGCGTGTTTCATCCCTGAACTGAATCTCCCCGTCGCCATCAGCCCGGCCATTACTCCATTACCAACTGCCTGTAGGGTGACGCCATAGTAAAAGACCATCAAGAAAAACAATGGGTCAATGGCGCGGATGGTCATGTTTCCAAGTTCTGCTCCGCCGCTTTCGCCTTCTTCACCATCTTCTCCTCCACCATCACCCTCTGAATTTGAAGATGCAATAGCAGGAATGAAGACTTTACCCAGAACTACAATAACACCAAGGAAAACCATGTAGGATACCCAAATAACGGCAATATAGGATGATATCGCTCTCTTTCTTTCACCTTCCAAGAACTTAATTTCTCTACTATCATTTGCTGCAGTCACCAAAATATCAGAGATTTTTCCTCCTGCTTTATTGGCTTCAGCAATTAGTGAAATTGCTCGCTTGACAAGTGGTGTGCCTACGCTATCTGCGAATAACAATATAACATCACTAAACGCTACGCCCCAGGATAGTTGGTTGGCCATTTTTTGAACTTCTCGATTCAATGCCCCATATTCGGAATTCGCCAAAGTTTGAACTGCCACGTTCATCGACAAACCACCCTTCCAATATTCCGCCAAATCCCGCAGGAAATCAGGGAACTTCTCTTCCTTTTCATTGACTCTATTTTTTACACCATCCCAATAATATGAAGCAGGGAAGAAGGCTACGAATATTCCAATTCCAAAGAAATTAAGGAAAAGAGTGGGTCTAAAAGTTGCGATGCCTAAATTAACTTCCGGACCTACCCAAAGAGATGCATTGTTCATATTCTCTGGGATTCCATCATACGTTTCGATGCTAAGACTAAATTCCATTGGTCGCATCTTCATCAACCCTGAGTCATCTGAATAAGCAACGATGGAATACTGTTCTCCTGGTTCAACGTGGGAATGTTCTAATTTACATTTCCCTTCATTGGCGAAGCCATTACTTTCAGCTATGACTCGGCCTTCAGAATCCCATAATTGAAGAGTAAAGGGGATGGCTTCGTCGGCTTTTGCCACACAATCCCAAGTGAATTTTTGCAGTAATTCATCCGTATAATCGCCTCTATCCTCCAGCATCAATCCCGGAGCGATAAAACGCTGACCATGTGAATAGAATTTTGGCCATGCTTTTGGTGCATCATATGTCGATGTTTGGGCTTTATCATGCATCAAAGAACATGATTCGTTAGAATCCATATCTGGATGGAAGGTGGGATCCCTGCCGCAGGCAAGATTGACGAACATTGGCTGCCCATTTGGAGTGGGTAGGAAAGGTGAATTAATGAACCAGAAAACAATACTTGAAATTCCTAGAATCATACAGACACCCAGAATTCCATAGAGTTTTATCATCGTTGAATCGGACTTGGGAAGTTCAAGGTCAACCTTAATTTTATCCTTTTTTCTCGCCAATTCATCACCTCCTTTATTCACATATCTTGCTCTTTACTCATCGTCCAAACTAAGAGCGCATATGCAACGTGTATCGCTGGAATAACTCCCATAATTATTGTGTAAAGGAAACTCTCACTCATTTGTGAACCTGAACCCGATACCCAGAACATGATGACCAGCATGACGATTAGGAACAGAGGCATTGCAACTGCTACCACAACATAGGATTCTGCTAACATTGCGAGAGTCTCAAGGAATACTTGCAAGCGTATTCGGTTTTCCCGCATATAGAATTCAGCACGGTTAAGGAAGTATAACTTCAGATTTCCTCCAGAAGTCAAGGTACCAACCATTCCTTGAAAGAACTCTGTTAACCAAGGAGAGGCTGCCCGACCAACTGACATCTTAATTGCTGTCAGTAAATCAAATCCGAGTAGTGTAATATCTCGATATATCATCGAAGCATCATAAGCCATCGGCCCGTAAATATCTTCGTTCATTGCCAATGATCTGAACATCTTTTGTGGAGTTGCGTTAGCAGCCGACATTGCAGCAGTATATGATGCAGCATAAGGCAAGTACTTCTCCAAGGCCACCGAACGTGTCTTAGCCAATCGTTTTGCTCCACCCTTGAAATATTTGAAAGCCCCATATGGAACAATGAAACCAAATACCACTGGAATCAGAATTGTCAGATAAGCTGGAAATACCAATGTCTTATAATCGGGACAACCATCTCCTGGAAGTCCTGCTAGTTTACCGGCTGCAGCCGCATCAGGATTCCAATATTCCCAAATTATACACGGAGTTTCAGACTCTGGGTCAGCCATTGATTCATACAAGGAAATGACTCCAATGCCAGGGAAAAAGACGATGACAATAACTCCGATACATACTAAAAATACCGCAATTGAAGAGACTATGTTTGTCGCCATATATACTTCAGGCATTAGGGGGATTGCTGCCTGTTCCAGGGTTTTACTTAATTCCTTATCAGCACGGGCCCTTTTCTTAATCGGTTTACCGATTATTCTGTGACAGATTTTCTGCCAGCCCGTGAGTTCCATGCTCCATCCCTTTCTTATGGTCAGCGTAATCCATCGACTCGAGCAAGAATTTCATGCGGTCTGACGTAATATTCTGTTACTATTTGTGAAACTTGGTCGGCTTTTCGAATATCATTCAATACCATCCATTCAAGAATCCTCTTTCGGGTACGTAATTCCCTACGCATCTCGTCTTGAGTGAAGTTTATCTTAACCATTATCTTCTCTAGAACATAGGATTTTCCACTGAATTTGAAATCATCCACAGAAACATCCCAGCGGAATACTTCATTGGTAATTATTTCCATTGAATTTGGATCTATTCCTACAATCTCAACAACTTGTTTCGTTCTTCGAACACGTTGCCCATTTATTCTAGTTTGAATCTGAATACAACATGCTTCAAGAGAAGGAAGAAGAACTCTTGGAATATCAATAGGTTTATTTTCTAATCTGTGAACTAATGAGGGAACCGAATCGGCGTGGACTGTTGAATATGCGCAGTGCCCAGTCGCCATCGCTTGGAACAGAACATATGCCTCAGCACCACGGATTTCACCCACTATGATATACTCAGGCCGTTCACGAAGAGCGGCTTTTAGTAACTCGAATTCTCCGATTTCTCCTTCTTTTGATTCTCCACCGAATCCCTGTCTGGTTAATCCTGGAACCCAATTTGGTTGAGGAATGTTAACTTCACGTGTTGACTCAATACTAACAATTTTCATCTGCCATGGTATGAAAATACACATTGCATTAAGAGTGGTAGTTTTTCCAGATGCAGTTCCACCCACGAATAGCATTGGAACTTCATTTTGGAATGCTATCCAAAGATATGCAACCATCAAAGATGACATCGTCCTGAAAGCAATAATATCGCAAGGAGAGAACGGGTCCTCCTTGAAACGACGAATACAAAAACAGGAACCACGAGTTGAGATCTCACGACCCAACTTCAATACAATTCTTGAACCATCCATCAGCGTAGCATCTAGAAGTGGTTCAGCAACTGAAATATGCTTTCCACAACGTTGTGCTAACTTGATAACATAGGATTCAAGTTCCTCATCTGTGTCCCATGCACAAGTAGTTTCAACAGATTCGAACTTCCGATGATATGCGAAAATTGGAACTCCGGTGCCATCACAAGATACGTCTTCAACATTTGAATCATTCATCAGCACGTCCATTCGGCCATAGCCAATCATATCACGCCTCAAGTAATAGAAAATCTTAGACTTGGTTTTCTTGTTAACCTTCATTCCATATGCTTTGATGATTTTATCCATCGCAGTACGTAAATAAGCAGGAGCGTCGGCATCTATTTCTGCGATATTTGCAGTTAATGCTCTAACGAAGATGCTAATCAATTCATCCAGAATTTCTTGTTCCTTCTTGTTCAAAGGAGGTTCGATAATCTGGTAAATGATGTTCAAGGTTCTCTTATCACGGACGATGCGCGCAAAGGCGTGTGGAGGCAGTACAGGATATTTATCCATTTCATCATACGTGGCTTCCGCTTTGCCCCCGCGGCGTTTTCTGCCACCGCCCTTACCCCCTTTCTTTCTGGCCATGATGAGTTGCCCCTGCTATAGGCAGGGGGAACCACGACTTCAAACCCACTATAATCTTTGGTTGGCTTTGAGGTTGCTTCAGACCTATCTTTTAGGCTTTCAGTGCACCGGAAAGATGCTTTCTAACCAGTGTTTTGCTGCATTCTGGAATTCATCAAGTCTAGATTCATTTGTGAGGTGGTGTTCAGCACTTAAAATCAATTTTTCAACACCCCAGCCGGATTCCCTCTGGTCTCTGATATCGAAGGAATCGCGATTGCCATCTTCAGCCCGTCCTCGTTGTGTAATTCTATCAAATCTTAGGTCAGCCGCAGCCTTGATTGCCACCACTTGGAAGTGTGATTGCCATGCCTGCACAAATACCTCTCGCTCATCAACCCCTCTCATTCCTTCAATCAATACTAGAGAATATGTAGAGAGAGCCTTTTCAACTTCAGGGACAAGTTTCGTTGCCAACACTCCATATCCAAATTCATCCCTCATTTCTTGAGCAACCCTACCAAACACATGCGGATCACCTTCTAGGCCTTGCCTCTCTACTTCAGCCCGAATCATATCGCCCATCGAAAATACGGGATATCCGGCATCAGCAACAATATTTGCCAATTCTCCTTTGCCGCAACCTGGCATTCCAACTACCGCGATAACCAAGCCCATCAACAAAGTCGAAGCGCCCAATAGCAATCAATCAACCGGCTCAGTTGTTGAATGGAGCATGCTTCCATCGCCTATCGAGTAACTTCATCAAAAACCAACCTCCACCAATCAGAAGGAACGAGATCGTCAGAATACCAGTGAAACCCTTTTGCATCCTCTCATTATCGAAAGCAACTGCCTCTGCATCCAATCCCTTTTGACTAACTTGAGTAACCCAATTATCGTAAAATGAAGTATCGCCTTGTGAAAAGGAAAGTAAGAAAAGTACGAGCAATGGAATAACGGTTCCAATCCAAAACCAAATCATGATAGAAGCATCGAAAATAGCCTTATTGGGGCGTAATCCCATTAAGAATGCAGTCAGACAAACGATGTAAATACTATTTGCAACCATAACTATCAAGGCTACCGGTAACATCGCAAAAGAATCCAATTTCCAAGCCATCAGGATCAAGAATAGAATACTTATCCAAGTTGTTGTCAAGAAATAAGTCACCACTTTGGCTCGAATCAATTGCGGTACTGTGGCAGGAAGGCCATTCATATGTTCAGGGGAGTCGATTCCAGTTAACCATGAATAAAAATTAAAACCAAAGAATCCTAGAAAGGGAGCGTAGGTCAGCAAGTTCACTGGAATCGGGGAGTCAGTAAAATCAACCAACCAAGCCAATGCGAGTAATACCAAAAGTGGAACGCTATAGGAGATTATCATCTTCTTAATCGTGCCACTGCGAATCAAGTCAACAAATTCTTTTGCCACCAACAAGCGCAGAGTACCATTCCCAAGGAAAGACAAACGAGAGTAAATTGGGGATAGTAATTCTTTACGCTCAGATACTTGTTGTTCAAAATCATCAGCAACCGCGACAGCTCCAAGCCATGCCAAGACCGGAATCAAAAGAACCGCTAATAATCCAGTCCATAGAGAATGATTCAACTGAAATGAATAACCGAGAATGAAACTGTCAAAATCAATCCAACCACCCAAAACCACTACCCCAGCAAGTACTGCTAACAATGGTACAATTCGAGACCAAGATTTCCCGCGAGTCCATAATGCACTGGCCAGAAATGAAACTGCCAAACCCTCGGCTAAGGTTAACCCCATAGCAAACATAGTGATTGGAATAGAGGTCCAAAGGAGTGGGGTTTCGATCTCAAAGATGACTTCAAGAAGAATCCCCAAAGACATTCCGACTGATACTGGAATCAATATCAACATCAGATAGAAACAAACTTCCTTCACCCAATATGCGAAATGATTAGTGGATTGTGGAATGGGCTGCAATGCAGGTGAAGCGAGTAAATAATTCATCCCAGAGCCTCGTTGACTAACCATTACTCTACCTAGAAAAGCGAAAGAACCCATACCTAAACTGAACATAAAAAGAGGAAGGTGAAGAGCGAATTTCAATTCATCCCAACTAAAAGCACGGCGCTGGTCTTCAAGGCCTTCAACATCCGCAACCCCTTCTCCTACGAGAAACTTAATCCCAACGATTAGCACCATGGTTACAATTGCCAATAAGGCAGGAAACATCAGAATATGTCTCTTTTTTGCGAAGTCAATATTCTGCCTCCATTCTTCTCTAAACATCATTTTGAATGTAATACCAAAAGCAGAAGAAAGGGTCGCTGGCTGATAGCGGCGACCAGCGCTTGAGGTCCCAAGACCGACCATTTTCACTCCTCCTCAGAGACGGGTTCATCAATCGAATGGCCAACAAGGCGAATGAAAACATCTTCCAAGTTTTCATCAGAATTAGATTTCAGTTCTGAAATAGTACCAGCAGCGAGAACACGTCCATGGTCGATTACTGCCAACCTTGTACACAGTCTCTCCGCAACTTCAAGTACGTGGCTACACATGAAAATCGTACCACCATTAGCAACCATATCCAATAAATGAGTGCGGCATTTACGTTGGTATATCGGATCGAGATTGGCAAATGGTTCGTCAAGAAAAAGTATCCTTGGTTCATGGATGAAGGCACTCGCCAACATAACCTTTTGACGCTGACCTTTTGACAAATCCTTACACATCGTATCTCTCTTATCAGTCAACCCAAACCAATCAATCCAGTAATTGATACGCTTTTCTGTATCATCAAGTCCACGTAGCCTTGCTACGAACTGAAGAAATTCTACCGGTGTTAAATAGGATGGTGGTGATTCAGACTCAGGGACAATTCCAATGTTCGCTTTGACCATTTGAGGTTCTTGAATAACATCGATGCCAAGCACTTCAACTTGACCCATCGAAGGTTTTAGTTGGCCTGTTAATAATTTGATAAATGTTGACTTTCCGGCCCCATTAGGGCCGAATACTCCAAAGAACTCTCCGGAATATACTTTCACATTTAGAGGGTGCAATGCTACAAAGTCGCCGAATCTTTTACCAACATCGGCAACCCTGACCAATAATTCCCTATCTGCTGCATCAAACAACCCAATACCCGCTTCTGCCAGCCCCCACTCATTCTTCATCTCTTGCTCAAACCTATCAACAAAAACAACAAGGTGATGCGATTAGATATTCAAGTCCAACCCATACGCCCAAGCATGACAACCCCCCCAGTTAGTGAGGTTATTATCATCGAAGAAATTCCAGTTGATGATGAAAATGATGAAAAAGGTGTTATCGCATTAGTTTGCATTAACCGCCCCAATAAATTGAATGCGTTAAATGCTGACATAGTGAGCGGACTGAAAGCGCTATGTAATTGGGCTGAAAAGCAAAACGAAATCAGATTGGTAATCATCAAGGGAGCCGAGCCATTACAGCCTGAAGAGGGAAAAAGGGCGAAGCCAAATGCTTTTGTTGCTGGTGCTGATATCAGTGAGTTTACTGGTAAGAAATCTAATGATATTCGTCAATCATTCAAACATAATGCTTGGGAAGCAATCTGGAATCTTTCCAAACCCACCATCGCCATGATTGACGGGTTTACTCTTGGAGGGGGGCTCGAAGTTGCATGCTCATGTGATATTAGAATGGTCAGTTCACGTTCAAAATTCGGCACCCCTGAAATCTCCCTTGGGTTAATTCCAGGGGGCGGAGGAACCCAAAGGTTAGGCCATTTGATTGGATATGGCAAAGCGCTAGAATTAGTGCTTAGCGGAGAAATGATATCTGCAAATGAAGCACTCAGAATAGGCTTAGTCAATCATGTATATGAGCCCGAAGAATTACTTGAAGCAACCTTGAAGTTGGCAAGGGGAATCGCCAGTAAATCACCTCATACTTTGAAAGTTGCAAAGAAGGTTGTAAGGGCATCTCTTGAATTGCCAATCTCAGAAGGGGTGGCACTTGAAGCAGAGGAATTTGCTCAACTATTCGATACTGAAGACAAGGAAATTGGAGTCGAAGCATTCCTCAATAGAGTTACTCCAAACTGGAAAGGTAAGTGAGATTAAGCAATTTCATCTCTCAGAGCGGCCAATTTATTCTGACTGTTAAGTGCCGGAGGCGGAGGTAATGCTAATCCACCTATCGCAGGAAGAGGCGGTAATGCTAATCCACCTATCGCAGGAAGAGGCGGTAATGGCAATCCACCGGGTAATGGCATTACAGTACCATCTGGCAGGAGTAGAGGTGGAAGTTGATTTTCTTCCTCTTCTAATTCTGCAGACTTGAATCCCTCATCAAGTGCAACTCTAACCTTGAGTACTCTTGTATCATCTAAGCGGATGAATGTTGCTCCATACGGATGACCTGGTTCAACTTCAGCGGGTTCATCAAGAATTGTCAACCCATGATCATCACTGCTAACGATGGCTGCTAAATCTTCACCGGATTTATCATCCCACATTTTTGCTGCTGAAGCACGCACTTCTGCCATCTGTTTACGGCGGCGCATTTCAATGCGCTTGCGGATTTCTGCATGATGGCGGCGGCGCTCTGAAACTGCATCCTCAATTTTAGCCTCTTCAATTGATTCTGCATCGACTTCAACTACGTATTCCTCAGCGCTATGAAGGTCATCAATTTCCTCGATTTCATCAACAGAAATTTCCTGAACTTCTTCATCCTCTTCATCAGAACTTTGAATTGCCTTAATTTTTGCCATCTTTCGCTGTTTCAAAGTTGCACCATCGAGCGAATCCTTAGTTATTGGTTCTGGAATATCGATATCATCTTCTTCAGCCAATGCTTTTCCTTCCGCTGCTTTGGTTGCTATTGGAGCTCTTCTGACAACGGTTTTCTTTTGTTTTCCGGGTAAAATAATGAATACAAATGCCTGCCCAAGTAAAGCCGCTATGAATCCCCATTGAGCAGCCTCTGTCATCTCACTAACTCTTGCCATGTAAAATCCAAAGGTCCCCAATGTGGAAAATACAAGCAAAAGTTTCAGGCCGCTACCCATCTCTATCGCTCAGTGCAGGGGTGGCATACCTTTGACAATGACGGCGCGTTGGCCTTTTCAAATTTTCATCTTTGATATCAAGTCATCAAGCGCTTTTCGACGGTGACTAAAAGCCTGTTTCAATGAGGTATCAATTCCACCAAAAGGAACGCCGCCCGTGGATGTGCCATCTTCTAAATCATCTGGAATGAAAATAGGGTCGAAGCCAAATCCAGAACCATCTACCATTTCAGTTGAGATTTGACCACGACAGATTCCTTTACCAGTGATTGTGTTCTCTCCATCCCATAGCATTGCTACTGCTTCAAATCGTGCAATTCTTTCAGTTGTGAGGAGATTTAGAATTCCATGACAGCCAATAGATTTCAGAGTATAGGCTGAAAAAACTCCTGGAAAACCATTCAAGGCATCGATGAATAATCCTGCATCTTCAATCATAATCGCCGCTTCAATTTCTTGAGAAAACAATAGAGCGACAGCCTGTTGCATCTTCGCCTTGGCTACTTCGCCTAGGCTGTCTGCTTGTGGTTCAGTGATTGCTGGAGTCTTGCCATCGATCAGAAATTGTTGCACATCAAAACCTAGTGGTTCGAGGTGTTGTTTGGCTTCTGCCAGTTTCCCTAGGTTGGAAGTTAGGAACAAGAGTGGCTTGGCCATACCCCGAGGGCGGAGGTGTCAACCTTTTTTGTGTCGGTAGTATGATGCAGCGAATGCCCAGCCCAGCAACATGGACGCCAAGGTTCTCTTTTACGTTGCGATGGGCGGCGCGCTTGGGGCAATTCTACGCTACTTAATTGGCAATTGGCTATCCACAGAACAAATGCCATGGGGAACACTAACTGTCAATTTAGTGGGCTCATTATTGCTGGGTGCTTTGATGGGAGCGGCCGCCAGTAGTGAAGCAATAAGCAAGGAAATGGTGATGTTTCTTGGAGTTGGAGTACTAGGGGCATTCACTACTTTGTCAACATTCAGTGTTGATACAATCAACCTTTGGAAAGATGGGCGGATAAGCACTGCGCTATTCTATGCCATTTCGACTTCTATATTGGGGCCATTATTGGCGCTACTCGGATGGATTGCAGCAGAACAAGCAATCTAATCATGATACCGAACCCTAGTCCGAATATCTTGTAATCGCTTGATAACTTCATTTGCAGTTGGTAAAAGTCCGGCTGGAATATCGATGATGTCATCAGGTGATTGGGAAAGGTATCCTGCCTCTACCTGCTCCATTGCACCTTCATATTCAGGATGACTAGCACTAAGGATTTCCTCCAAAACATGTAGGTCAATGCCGAAATCCTCGGCTTCGATGGTATTTTTTGAAAGTCCAAAGTCGATTAAAGTAAGTTCACCTCCAACTTGCCAAAGAATATTGTTTGTTGAAATATCGCCGTGCGAAATGCCAATTTCATGAAAGTTTCTAATGGTTTTTCCCAATTGAAAGAAAACCTTTTCATCAACTATTCCTGCTTGTAATGAATCGATTAATGGACTTCCTTCAATTTTTGAAATTATCATTGTCATCTCATTTTTGTTCAATTCCAATATCCTAGGTGCGGCAATATTTTCTTTCAATAATTTATTGAGGATTTTACATTCAACATCTAGTCGGCGCTTTGTTAGGCGTTTATCGAGGTCTGGATGACGCCAAGTTCTAGGAACTCGGGTTTTCTTGATAGCAGGTAAGCCCAACCAACGCCCAATACGGACCTCAGCCTCGGCTCCAATGTGGATTCTTCCTTCATCTTCCCAGAGCATTGCCTGCCCTCCCGTGATTCTGCTGGAGATAGATGGCTTCAAAGGCATTGGCATTCCAGATTGAATCAATGCAACTGGCTGTTTGTGATATCCAATCTACCATCGCCATGGACGATGATGCGGTGCATTCACGCATTCAGAAAATAAAGCAAGAAATGGGCGACAAGTTGCTTATCCTTGGTCATCACTATCAACGCGACAGCATCGTTGCCCATGCTGACCTACTGGGAGATTCTTTTCTCCTAGCAAAAATGGCCAGTGAGAGTAAAGCAGAGAATATCGTATTCTGCGGAGTTCATTTTATGGCTGAATCAGCCGACATTCTAACCAGCAGTTCTCAAATCGTTAGCCTACCCAATTTACGAGCTGGTTGTTCAATGGCTGATATGGCAAACCTGGAGCAAGTTATGGATTGTTGGGATGAATTAATTGATGAATTAGGTCTAATCGACCCTGCTGACAGAGATGACCCCACTGCTCCTGCTGAAGCCGGTGAATCCTGTTTGATTCCAGTCACTTACATGAATTCAAGCGCTGAACTGAAGGCTTTCGTGGGCGACCATGGCGGAGTTGTATGTACTTCTTCCAATGCCAAAGGAGTTCTTGAATGGGCCTTTGAAAGAGCAGGAGAAGATGGAAAGGTACTGTTCTTCCCTGACCAGCACCTTGGTCGTAATACTGGCTTCACTATGGGTATTAGTGAAGAGGAAATGGCCGTTTGGAGCCCAGATGCTGAGGCTGACTGGGAGGGCTTGAAATCCTCACGAATAATTCTCTGGTATGGCTATTGTAGCGTTCATCGACGTTTCACAACCTCGCAAATTTCAGAATTACGAGAGAAAGTCCCTGATGCCTTGGTGGTTGTTCACCCCGAATGTCCACGGCAAGTTGTCGAGGCTGCTGATGCTGTTGGTTCAACCGAGTATATCCGGCGCTATGTCGAGAATGCACCAAGTGGGTCACACATTGGTGTTGGTACTGAAATAAACATGGTAAAGCGCCTTGATGCTGCTTATCCAGACAAGACTGTTGAATGTCTTGACCCTATGGTTTGCCCATGTTCAACCATGTATATGATTCATCCATCATATCTTTTGGATGTCCTTGAAAGGATAAAGACAGGAGAGCCGGCCAACCAAATTATTGTTCCTTCAGAGACAGCATCAAGCGCTCACGTTGCTTTGATGAGAATGCTCGCTATCATTGCTTAATGCCTTTTCAAATGCCTCTC
>Ga0302134_10000209_pt1 | contig 23162 bp, 18 predicted proteins | sample CB9_SCM_MG_FD_203123 | JGI IMG/M metagenome (GOLD analysis project Ga0302134, IMG submission 203123) | Marine microbial communities from Western Arctic Ocean, Canada - CB9_SCM | ecosystem: Environmental > Aquatic > Marine > Oceanic | place: Canada: Western Arctic Ocean | collected 2017-09-19
CAGACATATAAAACTCCTAATTGTGCGTAAAAACTAATAAATGATTATCGTGAAAGATTATGCCATCTGGATGACTAGATGGACATAGCCACTTTGATGACGCCGTCCTGACGCAATCGATACATTTCGAAAGTGTCTTGAGCATCCTCGAATCTGGCGTCATGAGTCTTGAGAACTCCAGGGTCGATCCACCCTCGTTCTTTTAGAGCTACGATTTCCCGAATTTCCTTAATAGGCTCGTGTGTCGCTGCAATGACGGTCGCGTTCATTTGAATATTCTTGCCCATCCATTTCCGGTGATCGAATGAGGCGGTTGTTGGATCGATCAAACTGAATGAAATGATCTGGCCTTGATCTTTTACGAGATCAATAGCGATTCCCAACCCGTCGGGGTTCCCGCTTGCGTCGACGACGACATCGAACAATTTGCCGTCGGTAATTTCTTTAGATGCTTCCAAAGTGTTTTCGTTTGAAGCATTGATGGTGTGAGTAGCGCCGAGTTCAGACGACTTCCTACATCGGTATTCTTCAAGATCGATGCCCACAATCTGCTGTGCGCCCTGGCGCTCGGCGATCATTGTGAATGTTAGACCGATGCCACCCTGACCGATCACTGCGATTTTCTGCCCCATCGGATTACCCCAATGGCGAGCAGAATAGAGCGCTGTCCCAGAATGCTGACACATTACCCATTCAGACAAATCTCCCCATTCAGGAAGTTTGATCAGCCGGTCAGCGGTCTGCACTACTTGTTCTTGCATACCTGCGACATCGCGCGGAATAACGATTACTCGTTGGCCCTCTTTGTAGTCAGGATCTCGACTGTCTACCACTACACCGGCACACTCGTGCATCGGCGCACCCGGAACGAACGGGTAGTCCTCTTCAGGTAATTCTGCGTCGTATTCGAGATATATATCGCTACCGCAGATCGACAATGACTCAAGTTTAACTTGTACTTCGCCTTGTTCAAGAGGCCCGGGTTCTGGAACGTCAAGAAATTCGATCTTGCGTCTGGCTACTACTCTGGCTGCTTTCAATTAAGACCTCTTGTTATGTTGATGGCTGAATGTGGACACATATTTACAGATGTCACGAGCATTGTGATTTGACGGCGAATTCTAACCTGACCCGGCGTATACTCGGCGACCATTCCGCTCGAATATTAAGCTCCTGTAAGAAAAGCGATACTCCCACGTGAAGATTACTCAAATTGAAACAATACGTGTAAGCGACCCCGCTGACGTTATCTGGGTACGTGTGCATACCGACACTGGTCTAATTGGTCTCGGTGAAACTTGGTATGCGTCTAAGACTGTTGAATCTGCCGTTCACGATCATTTCGCTCCGTTGATAGTCGGACGCGACCCGTTCGCTATTGAGCGTCACTGGTTGAATATGTTTCGGCTGTCGGATCATGCTGGTTACGGTGGTGCTGAACTGAGAGCGATCTCTGCGATTGATATGGCTCTTTGGGATATTAAAGGTCAGTCTGCTGGCGTACCTGTTTATGAACTACTGGGAGGTGCGGTCCGTAAGAAAATTCGGGTTTATGCAACCGGTGCTCCATTCGAAGGTTGTGGTGATTTAGCCAAAGAGCTGATCGACGATGGCATCATAGCGATGAAAATGGGGCCAACTATCCCTGTCGCTACACCAACTGAAGGGCAGTACCTTTCGCCTAGAGAACTTGATCACGTACTAAAGCCTTTTCGAGATGTGCGAGACGCCGTAGGTAGCGATATTAAGATCGCCAATGATGGGCATGGAAAGTGGGCGTTGCCTGTCGCTATCCAAATCGCAAAGGAAATGGAACAGCTAGACATCATGTGGCAAGAAGATTTGATGCCTGTTCTAAATCCAAGCGCTCTAAGGCAATTACAAGACGCCACTACGACACCTATATGCATTTCAGAACGATTACTGACTCGTTGGCAACTTAGGGAATTTATCGAAAATGGCGCTGCTCAAATTGTAATGCCTGACTTGATATGGACTGGTGGTATTAGTGAAACGCACCGAATCGCCGTGATGGCGTCAGCGTACCAAGTCCCAGTAGCTCCGCATGACGCCACAGGACCAGTGAATATATTTGCCTGCGCACACATCTGTATGAATTCACCTAACGCGATGATCATGGAACATGTCCGCCCTTATTTGTACGGTTGGTATGGAGAGTTCGTCGACCCGTTGCCTCCTATCGAGCATGGCTGGCTTCATGCGCCACAGAATCCAGGGATTGGAACTCGTCTAAGACCAGAAGTATTCGATAGGCCCGACGTGATGCTTCGGTACAGCGATGAGTCGGTCATGATCGCAGGTATGAACGACGAGGGCTGGGAGGGAGGCGATTGGTTCAGTAAAGATATGAGGTCCGAAATGAAAGAGATCACGGACTTCCGAGCTCAAGGTTCACCGATTTCTGAACGTATGAATGACGGAAAAGGAGACGGCCGATGATCATTTCCAAGTTAGAAACGATTCGTGTTGGACAATTCCCTGATCTTATTTTTGTTCAAATACACACTGATACTGGACTCATAGGATTAGGCGAGACTTGGTACGGTGCGTCAACCGTTGAATCAGCCATCCACGATCATTTTGGACCGTTGCTTATCGGTCGAGATCCTGCAGAAATCGAACGACATTGGCAAACAATGTTCCGCCTCTCGGACCACGCTGGTTATGGCGGTGCAGAACTACGAGCAATCTCAGCAATCGATGTCGCACTTTGGGATATAAAAGGGCAAGCGTTGCAAATGCCCATATTCGAAATTCTTGGAGGGGGCACAAGGCACCGGATCAAGGTTTACAACACTCTCGGAGTCTATGGCGATATCACTGACGGATATGACGTTTGGAAAGACCCTGTAGGCGTTGCTAAACGACTTCTTGACCAAGGCATCACTGGCATAAAAATGTCGCCGACAGATTTCATCGCAAGAGAATCTGACGGTCAAATACTGTTCAAGGAAGATCTCGATTGGGCACTCCGCCCACTGCGTGAGATTCGGGACAAACTAGGCATGGAGATAGATGTCGCAAACGACGCGCACGCCAAGTGGAATTTGCCCAATGCGATTCGTATTGTGCGAGAAATGGAACCGCTCCGACCCATGTGGCATGAAGAGTTGATTTCTCCTTTGAACGAAGACGCGCATGTTCGTTTGCAGGAAGCAACGTCGACACCGATAGCAGCCGCCGAACGCCTGATGACCCGATATCAGCATCGACGATTTATCGAATCGGCCGGCGCCCGAATATCCATGCCCGATCTGACATGGACTGGTGGAATCTCGGAAGTGAAGAAGATCGCAATTCTTGCGTCAGCACATCAGATGCCAATCGCACCTCATGATTGCGTAGGCCCTGTGAACATGCTTGCTTGCGCTCATATAGCTATGGCCACTCCAAACGTGATGATTATGGAATACAACCGAGCTATGCATTTAGGTTGGTACAGAGATTTCATTGAACCCGATTTTGAGATTAGAGATGGCTACCTAATGGCACCTACTGAGCCAGGATTAGGTACTCACTTAAAGTGTTCAGTTAAAGAACGAAAAGATGTAACGATCCGGACCAGCGATACGAGATCCGAAGGATGGCTAATGTCGAGCAAACGGTACACGTATCCGCCACCAGATATGCAAGAAGAGTTTATAAATAGCAACGAACGACGTAAGGCTGGATCAGAAGCCGTCTACTACGACTAAATCATCAAGTTTTCGCCCCTCCCTAAATTTCCGATAGGTAATAGTTAATGCCAAGCAATTCAGACAAAAAACGAATCATCTTCATCGGTGCAGGTGCCGTCGGGTCGTACCTCGGTGGATGGTTATCCCACACCGGACATGATGTGACGCTCGTCGACATGTGGCATGAACAGGTCGAGACGATTCGGAAGAATGGATTGCAAGTCGATGGACCTCACGATTCGTTTGTTGCACACCCAAAGATGTTTCACCTTCACGAGAACGAACTACTCGCTCGTGAAGAAAAGTTCGATATCGGATTTGTCGCTGTTAAAGCGTATGACACAGCATGGGCCGGCACCTTCATCAACAAATTCGTGAAACCTGATGGCTACATTGTTTCTTCGCAAAACACGTGGACTGACCCTGCCATAGCCGAAGCCGTAGGTGCCGAACGAGCGGTTGGATTAGTGATGTCAAGTATTTCTGTAGCTATGTGGGAAGCAGGCAAAGTCGAACGCCCCGGTGATACACGGCGTCGAGATCATGGACACATCGTGTTCAGAGCGGGAAATCACGATGGAAGTGACACCCCACGTCTTCATGAACTTGTCGAACTCCTCGATCCCGTTGACGGCGGAAAAATAACCACCAATTTGTGGGGCGAACGATGGGCGAAGCTTGGTCAGAACTCAATGGGTAACCCCGTCGCCGCATCGAGTGGTAAGGGTATGGCCGACTTGAACAAGCACGCACGAGGTCGTGAGCTTCAAATACGCCTAGCTCAAGAAGTCGCTGCAGTCGGACTTGCGTTGGGGCATGATGTCGAAAACTTCGGAGGAAAGTCAGCGAAAGAATGGGCTGATGCTTCACGAGGTGATGTTTACGAATTACTCGACGCTGAACTTGCTGAAAAGTCTTCAGGTGCGAACTGGCGTCCGTCGATGGCACAAGATGTTGTAAAAGGTCGACCGACCGAGATTTACCAGATGAACGGCTTTGTGTGTCAGCAAGGATCAACTGTCGGAATCGATACCCCGGTCAACGCTGCAATGGCAGATGTGATTCGAGCGATAGATGCTAAGGAAATTGAATCCGGATTTGAGAATGTTGACCTTGTCCTGAAATCTGCGGGATACTAATCGATCTGAACTCGATCAATTAGCGACTCAGTGACTGTTTGAATTTGTTGGGATTCCGATAGAGTCAAATCCATCATTTCAAACGCACAGTTACGCTGATTTACAGATCGAGAAAACGTAGATAATTGACCGGTATTCACCAAGACACACTAATAGCGCTAGACCTCGAAACGACCGGTATCAACGCCAAGTCTGATCACATTATTGAGGTCGGAGCCGTCAAATTCATCGGCGGAGAACAAGTCGACACGCTGAGCATGTTGGTGAATCCCCAACGGAAGCTCTCAAGCTTCATCATCGGACTTACCGGGATTAACCAGGAAGATGTTGATTCCGCACCCGACTGGGATGACGTGAAAGCCGAAGTTGCGGAATTCATCGCCGGTGTTCCTATTATCGGACACAACGTTGGATTCGATGCGTCATTCCTACGTTCCAACGGCGTAAAACCTGACGGACTTTACGACACGATGTCGATGGCTGAAATTGCACTTCCGGCAGGCCCCGAATACAGCCTTGGACGTCTTTCTCAAAGATTTGGTTTCCTGCACGATAATCCGCACCGGGCGCTTTCAGACGCACTGGCAACTCGAGACTTATTTCTTCACTTGCTCGGGATTATCGAAGGTTTTGATCGGTCCGTAATCGAACAGATCAAGATGCTCGGTGAAAAAGCGAGCACCCCGCTCGGTGCACTTGCTCGACGCATACTCGATTCAGATGACTCGCCCTTGCTGCCAACGAGCGACAGTCTTACGGGAATCGACCCCAAAGAACTTTCGATTCGACTTCGTTCTTCTTCAAAAATGCCGTCAGCCGAGCCGCATAAATACGATCAAGACGAGATCGACGCTCAGAAGGTTGAAGATACTGTCAATGCAATCTTCGGTGAAGGCGGATCGCTTGAGAAAACCCTCACGGGATTCGAATCTCGACCTGAGCAAGTCGAAATGGCCAAAGCTGTATCCGAAGCCATCTCAAACAAAGAACATTTAATTGTCGAGGCTGGAACAGGTGTCGGTAAATCTCTCGCTTACTTAATCCCATCAGTACTGCAAGCAATTCGTGCCGGCAAGAAAGTGGTGATATCGACGAATACGATCAACCTTCAAGAGCAGTTGATTGGAAAAGATGTCGAAATTACTTCGACTGCTCTTATTGCGGCAGGTGAAAAAGCCGATCGTATGCGTGCTGCTCAACTGAAGGGCAGGGCGAATTACGTTTGTTTCAAACGATGGCAGAACGCAGTTTTATCGACTGATCCGAACGATGTTGAATCAAAGCTTCTATCGAAATTACTTGTATGGCTCCGCGAAACCGAAACGGGGGATCGCAGCGAACTCGCATTGGGACGTCTTACACCGCTGTTCAGCAGGTTTTCTTCACAAGGTGCAGTGATGTGTCCTTCGAACGAAGGTCCGTGTTTCTTACGTAAAGCCCGAAACCAGGCCAACTCGTCGAACGTGGTCATCATCAATCACGCATTGTTGATGTCGGACATCGCGATGGGCGGCGGACTTCTGCCTGAACACGACGTATTGGTGATCGACGAAGCACACCATCTTGAGTCAGCTGCAACTAGTCATTTAGGTTTCTCAGTAAACCAGTTCCAACTCGAAAACGAACTTCGACAGCTAACGGGGAATCGAGGTCTTCTCGCCAAGCTTGCATCGACAATTTCAAAAGGCGTAGTGAACGCACTTGATGCTTCGACGAATATTGCTGCACAAGCAACGGAAACCGTTGATGCGGCCATTCAGAATGCTTCAGTCATGTTCGATATGGCGGCGCAGATAGCCGCAACGGCTGCTCGAGGGTCGCAACAGCAGTCTGAGATCAGACTCACCTCTGGTGTGCGTTCACAGCCGATCTGGAGCGACATGGAAATAGCGTGGGAGAACGCCAACACGCGTCTTCTTGAGGTTTCCGCCCATCTTGGTGAACTTTGTGAGCAGGCTTCCGCAACCAAAGACAGTTCGGCAGAAGGGTTGGTTCTCGACGCCTATGCAGTAAAAGATTCAGTTGAATCCGCTGCAACTTCCCTTCGTGAAGCAATTCCTGAGCCACTTGACGACAGTGTCTATTGGCTCAGGGCTCAGACCGGAAGCCGTGGAACAAACATCAACGGTGCTCCTCTAGATGTTTCAGTAAAGCTGAATAATGCGCTATTCGAAAACGATCGATCGGTAATTCTCACAGGCGCAACAATTGCATATGAAAAGAGCTTTGAGCGGTACCGAAACTCGATTGGCCTCAGCACAGGCAAAGATCTCGTTCTTGGATCGCCATACGACTACAAAAAGAACACTTTGATCGCTGTTCCTGAAGATATGCCTGCACCTGGTGATCCGGGATTCGCCAATGCCACCGCCGATGTACTTATAGATATAGCTCGGGCAAGTGCTGGGCGAGTACTGGTTCTTTTCACGTCGATATCAGCCCTTGATAATGCTCGCAAAGCTATTTCACCCGTACTCGGAAAAGAAGGCATTCGAGTGATTGCTCAAGGTGCCGACGGTTCTCCGGCTCGGATTATGCGAATGCTTGCTGAAGACGGACCAACAATCGCATTGGGAACAAGTAGCCTCTGGGAAGGCGTCGACCTTCAGGGAGCTTCGCTCGACGCTTTGGTAATGGCTCGGTTGCCGTTTCCAGTGCCATCCGATCCAATTGTGGCGGCTCGAAGTGAGCAGTTTGAAGACGGGTTTGGCGAATACAGCATCCCTGAAGCTGTTCAGAGATTTAGACAAGGTTTTGGCCGTCTGATCCGGTCACGAACGGACCGAGGTGTATTTGTCATTCTGGACAACCGGATTGTGACAAAAAATTACGGTGTTAAATTCCAACGAGCGTTGCCTAGATGCACCGTTCGTCGGGTAAGCAGTGAACGCCTGTTTCCACTTTTGGAGAGCTGGCGTGATGGGACCTTCGAGTGACAACGTCTGAAAACAACATAATGACTGCCAATTCTGTATTTCTATCCGTCGGCTACGTCGACGTAGCGGCTACGTTCGACGGCGGTCAAGCATTTCGCTGGTGGCCTGAAGAGACGGGTGGCTACCGAGGAGTTGTAGGACGTCGATTGCTAAACGTCAGTGAGGCTGACGGTGGAGTGCTTGTAACTCCGCTCGATGACAAAGGGGTTGATGGTCTTGAACACACGATGCTTGAGTATCTCGGGCAAGACCAAGACATTGAGGGATTTCGAACAAAATTTGCTGACGACGCATGTTTAGGCCCAGCTTTACGGGGTTATTCAGGTCTGAGAGTTCTTCGACAGGAACCTTGGGAGTGCCTGTTCGGCTTCATCACTTCGAGTACGTCGAACATTCCGCGCATCAAACTGAACGTAGGTTCTGCAGCGGAGCGTTTAGGGTATTCCGTGGGGCCTGAAGCTCGCGATGTGACGTTTCCTGAACCAGAAGTAGTTGCTGAAGCCGGTGAACAATTTCTACGAGATCTTGGTTTCGGATTTCGAGCGAAATATCTTGTTCCTGCAGCTGAAGCGATTGCTTCAGGACAACTGAAAATTACGGACTTACGAGAAGCGTCTTATCAAGATGCCCGTGAAGCACTAATAGCTCTGCATGGTGTTGGTGAGAAGGTCGCTGATTGCGTATTAGCGTTCTCGCTCGACAAGCCTGAATCATTCATCGTCGACAGGCATATTCTTCGAGCGTTGCACAAGTGGTACGACTTGCCTGAAAAAGCATCGCTTACGTACGCGGCAGATTGGGCTCGTGATTACTTCGGCGAACATTCAGCTCTGGCGAATCAGTACATGTTCCATCGGGAACGATTGGCAAGAAGAGCTTCAGAGTGGGGCGGTACTCACATAGAACGTGCGCTTCCCGAGGACGAGCTCTAGTCCGTTAGGAATCCCGGTAATCGACTTTTCGCCAACTCAAGTTCATCTTGTTTGGTGCTGACTTGACCGTCTAATTTTGCGCGTCTGACGATGTCGATGAGTGTACCGATGACTGGACCTTCTGGGATTCCCTCGGCCAGAAGGTCAGCTCCTGATAATTCAGGCTCAATGAATCGAATTCTATTCATGTAGTCGACCATTCGATCTCGTCGTGGAAGCGGTGGTCCTGCCGAGATATACGCTTGGATTGACGCCAGTGGGATGGGCCGAAGAATGTCGGTGATTTCACTTGGCTTGATGCCTGATTCATCTAAAACTGAAACAAGCTTCGAAAGATCTGCGTTGCCAGTTATGGATTCGCCCCAGTTGCCGGGACCGTCGAAACGTTGAACGATCTGCTTTGCTTCTTCTTCATTTAGTCCAAACGTGGCGATTGCCAGCAAATCAGCCATTTCTGTAGATATGCTGCCGTCTTCGGTTTGGGTCTCAATAACCTGAAGTGCTTTAGCGCTAACGCGAAGACCGGGGCTTATAGCTGCAAGCAGGCCTAATTCTTCAGACTTCTTAAGAATTGACACTCGATTTTGCTCAATGAGCATTAATTCGAACTCATGTCGTATGCGTGCACCACTGAGTCGATCGATATTGTCCAATGATCGAGATATTAGCTCGATAGTTCGAGAATCTATCGAATATCCCAGACGAACCGCGTAACGAATTGTTCGGAATATCCTGGTTGGGTCGACAACGTAACTCTCGTCGTGATGAACCTTAATGCGCTTGCGCATTGTGTCGGCGAATCCGTTCATAGGGTCAAACAAAGTGCCCCAGTCGGATTCATTCAGCGAAATGGCCATCGAATTGATCGTGAAATCACGGCGTTTCAGATCGTCATCAATAGAACCAGGCGTTATATCGGGCAGGGCGGCAGGCCCAGCGTAGGTTTCAGAACGTGCGTTCACTACGTCGATCGCTGAGATATCAACGATGTTGGCGGGTGTGATTTTGTAAGTTAGGAACTGAGATTCGACAGGTGACGAAGCATCAAGACGCTGAGCGAGAGTCTCCGAAAATGCATTTGCATCACCGACCACTGAAAGGTCAATATCGCCCGGAGCACGATCAAGAATTAGATCGCGAACCACTCCTCCAACAACGTATACACCGTCCACCGAATCAAGCCCAATCGCTATTTCCCTGCACAGCTCGAAAACGCGCATGTACTCGGTAGAAGACTTGGATGATAAAAGTTGGGCTAAGTTGGGCATTGGCGGTAAGTTTGTACAGACAAACAAATACTAAGCGTAAAAACAGAATCTCTGCCCGAACGTTTCGATGTGTGATTGCTAGACTTTGATCGAATTCGTGAGAGATTACCGAAAGATATTTTGAAGCTATGGAAGTAAATACTCCCCTCAAGATCGATGTGTTCATCGATTACACCTGACCTTGGGTACGACAGGCCGGCATTTGGCTGGCCAGAGTTAAAGATGAACTCGGGGATGAACTCGAGATCAATTGGCGAAGTTTCGCTCTCGAACAGGTTAATAACAAAGAGGGCGATGACTGGAAAGCTTGGGAACAGGATTCCTCATATGTGAGCCGTGGACTATGGCCACTGCGTGGTGGTATCGCCGCACGTTCATTGGGAACCACCGCTCACAACGAGTATATGGACAAGATTCTCCACGCTAAGCATGTCGACCGTGAAGACGTTCGTACACGAGAGGCTGTGTTAGAAATAGCTAAAGTGGCTAACCTTGATATCGAGAAATTCACGATGGCCCTTGATTCGCCTGAGTCACTAGCGACTATTGGTGTCGATCACGAGGAAGCCCTTACACACGGTGTGTTTGGAACTCCTACTTTCGTGTTTGAAGACGGCACAGCGGCATTCCTAAAGATGTTCACCCCGCCTGAAGACGAATCAATGAGCGCTTTTAAAGATTTCATGGGAATCGCAAGTGCTCGTAAGTACTTCGGTGAACTGAAACGACCGCAGCCACCGTGGCCACGCGACGCCCGAGACTAAATATACTTGCCGATTTCTCCACTCGATGACTACCAAATCGACGAAGTCGAAAACGCACTTAACGTCGCGTTCGGCGATAAGGCCGTTCTCGTATTGGCGTTGACCCATCAGTCATACGTTAATGAACATACCGACATTCCTCCGGTTTCCAATGAAAGATTGGAATTTCTTGGAGATTCAATCGTCGGCATGGTTGTAGCTGATCGAATGTATTCAGGTGCACCTGATTTAGATGAAGGTGACCTGACAGTTCGGCGTTCACAGGTCGTTCGGCGAGAAACGCTTGCCAAAGCTGCGCGCACCATCGGCCTGGGTACTTGGTTGGTTATGGGGAAAGGTGAATCGGCGGCTGGTGGTGATGACCGTTCATCCAATCTCGCCGACACATTCGAAGCTGTAGTCGGTGCTGTATTTGTCGATAGTGGTTACGAATCTGCGTCCAAATTTGTGAATCGTTGGCTTGGTGGTCATGTGGATGAAGCACTACGTACGGAAACTAAAAAGGATCCGAAATCGTTGTTGCAGGAGTATCTACAGGCGAATGGAAGCAAGCCACCTCGTTACCGACTCGTATCTGAATCAGGAATACCGAGCGACCTAATCTTTACGATGGAGGTCGTAATCGACACCCGATCAGTTGCATTCGGAGAGGGATCGAGGAAAATTGATGCCGAACGCGAGGCTGCTGGCCGCGCATTGGTAATTCTGATATCCAGCTCGGAATCTGATCAATAAGTTCGTCTGTAATCATAGAAAGAGGCACCGACACTGTTCGGCGTATTTAATAAAAAAGAAAAGACTGCTGAGACCTCCGAGAAAACGGGATCAGCATGGCGAAGGCGTCTCGAAGGAATATTCCGTCGTTCAAATATCGACGATGTTTTTTGGGATGAGATCGAAGAAGCATTAGTGATCTCAGACGTTGGCGTGAATACAACGATGAGTCTGATCGATCAACTCAAAAATATTGTGAGTAGCGAATCACTTAAAGAACCTGACCAAGTTCGGGTTCGCATGCGTACTCTCATCACCGAGATGCTAACCGACTCATCCGGCGTCGACCCCATCCCTGAAAATGAGCCCGTCGTATTGTTGGTCGTAGGTGTGAACGGCGCTGGAAAAACGACCTCTATTGCCAAAATCGTAGATGTAGCCAAATCTGAAGGACAGAACGTGATGCTCGCCGCTGCGGACACATTCCGTGCTGGAGCAATCGAGCAGATTAATATATGGGGCGATCGACTCGGTGTCCCCGTTATTTCTCAAAGTGCCGGTAGCGACCCTGGAGCTGTAGCGTTCGACGCTCTAAACGCTGCCCGCGCACGAAATGTAGATCTGTTGATAATCGACACCGCTGGTCGTTTGCATACGACACACAACCTGATGGAAGAGCTCAGGAAAGTACGCGGGATAGTCGAAAAGAACGGTTCTGGTTTCACCGAACGCATTTTGTTGGTTATCGATGGAACAACCGGTCAGAACGGACTAATGCAGGCCAAATCATTTACAGAGTCAGTGAACTGCAATGGTGTGTTTCTCACCAAACTTGATGGAACCGCCAAAGGTGGAGTTGCTCTGGCTATTGCGGGTGAACTCGGCTTGCCGATTTGGTTTATCGGTACCGGAGAAAAGTCCTCTGATATGTCAGCTTTCGATGCGGAAGCATTTGCCGACGCATTGCTGCCCGAACCAACCAGCTAACTTGGAATCAGCCAACATCAGCGATTTAATTCAGTAAATGGTGCAAGCACTCGCAACACTCCTAACGGTCGAGCTTATTGGGCTTGTCGCGTTCCCGATTGTGGCACGAGCTTTCCCTGTGCTGGCAGATCGCGGTTGGGCTGTATCAAAGCCAATCGGAATGCTGTTCGTGGCAACGCTCGTTTGGTTAGCTTTGTACACACATTTGGTTCCCAATTCGCCCATTGTTTGGTGGATATGTTTGGGCGTATTTGGGGTATTCAGTGCTCGGTCATTTGTATCGAACAGGAATGAACTGAAAAGAGCCGTAGCGCGTCGGTGGCGGATCATTCTCACGATAGAAATCATCTTCATCGTGTTCTTTTTGATGTTCTTGTCTATGCGAGCTTTCGATCCTGCCGCTTCAGGTACAGAGAAGCCGATGGATCTGATGATGCTCACAGCGGTGACAACCGCCGAATACGCACCACCTCAGGATTTATGGCTGGCTGGCGAGCCGATCGCTTACTACTACTTTGGATACTGGATCTACGGCGGTGTGAACGCTATGGCGGGCACGGCACCGGCTGTGGCGTTCAATGTGGGAATGGCACTTGTGGCAGGACTTGCTGCATCGTTGACGGCATCATTGGTAATCACATTGGTACGTCGAGATGGAGCTCATACAAAAGGTGCGCTAATTGCGGGTGGCACATCGGCTGTTTTACTTCTAGTCATGTCGAATCTGTCCGGTCTGTGGACTTTGCTCGATATCACTCGACTAGGTCCAAGTTGGCTTTTGAACTGGTATCGAGGCGATCACTACGAACGAGTCGAAAAAATCGTTACGTGGAGACCCGACGACTTCTGGTGGTGGTGGAAGAGTTCGAGAATCACGAATTCATTTAGCGAAACCGGCGATGAACTAGATTTCACTATCCAAGAATTCCCATTCTTTAGTTTTCTTCTCGGTGATTTTCACCCTCACCTGATGTCAATACCGTTTGTCCTCACAGGGCTAACTGTGCTCATAGCGGTATTTATTGCTTACCGATCGATTTCTTTCACGGCATTAACAAAGAACATCTCCGCTGCTTTGATCGTCGCAGTGGTGATTGGGGCATCCGGCTTTATAAACTTCTGGGATGTCGGACTATTGCTTTTGTTGTCTACCGGGCTTGTAGTCGCTGGTTGGATATCAACACGTCAGCTAAGCCCAATGTCATTCGTTCGAGCAGCATTGCCCTTAGCGTTATTATGGCTGATCGGAGTGCTGATTTTCTCGCCGTTCTATCTAGGAACGGCAGAAAGCCAAGTCCAGTGGCCACCTCTAGCCCCAGTGAAATTCGGGTCGCGTCCCGTTCACTTTCTATCGGTTTGGTTGCTCCTAATTACAGTTGGCGCTCCAACTGCAGTTTTACTGAGCAAGTCGTACGTCCAAGTGATTTATCGAAAATTGCGCGGCTCGATTTTGGCTGAAGACAAAAACTTGCAACTGTTCTGGGGTCCGGCATGGATCACTGGACTTGTTTTGACTGTTGGACCCTGGCTGATCTGGGCGGTCACGCACTTAGTTTTCAACGAAACGGCCCAAGCTTCCGACGTGGTTTCACGATTGCCAGTGACAGGCGCACTCGGTGCTGTGGCAGTGATACTGATCGCAGTCGTGTTGACTCGGGCCAGACGAGGTGCAGACGATGGTGCTCATTACGTTTTACTGCTGGGAGCACTAGCTGTATATCTGTTGTTTGCCGCTGAATTATTTTTTGTTCATGACCTTTTTGGCAATCGAATGAACACAGTGTTCAAGTTCTACTACCAGTCATGGATTGTTCTGTCGGTTGTCGGTGGTTACGGCGTTCATATTTGGGCGAAACATCACCCTCTACTAACTGGTCGGTCAAAGCTATTCAGTAGAACCGCGATAGTAGTTCTTGCCGTAGTAGCAGGTAGTTCACTGTATTTCCCGGTTGCGGCGGCAGTTACAAAAACTGTTTCATCGGGTTTGGGACCTGACCTGAACAGTTTGAGTTTTATGGAATCACGTAACTCTGATGAGCTAAGTGTGATCAGTGGCATTACTGCCATTGCTACGCCTGACGATGTTCTGGTTGAAGCAGTAGGTGGCAGCTACTCAGAATATGCTCGGATATCGGGATCATCGGGAGTACCTGCACTACTTGGCTGGGCGTTCCATGAGACTCAGTGGCATGGCAGCAATGATTTGTTTGCCGACCGCGAGGAAGACGTTCGCACGATATATACGACCTCAGATGTGGACGTATTGCGGCAATTGGTAGACAAATATCAGCTTACGATGCTGGTCGTAGGTCCACGGGAAACGTCAACCTACGGCAACATCGACATGACAATGTTCGATACGCTTGGGCACCGCATAATCGAGCATGGTGAGTACACCGTGTTCAGTACAATTAAGTAAACGTTGATCACAGATAATCCTTCAACTGAATCTACTTCGAACCATCAATCGAGCGCAGGGCGCTGGATCGATGGTCGTTGGGTTACAGGAACCGCTGTAAGAATCAACGAAACGCTATCCCCGTCGATCGCTTCTGGCGATAAACCCTCGGATTCGACCAAAGGGATATCAATACCGTTCCGAGTCGAGTTCTCTATTTATACAGGGTTAGTTCTTATTGCTCTGGCGATGCGCTTGTACGATCTGGGCGGTCGAGCGGTTCACCACGACGAAAGCCTCCACGGTTACTTCGCGTATCAACTCTTCAACGGAGGTGGATACGACCACAATCCATTGATGCACGGAATGTTCTTGTTCCACTCGATCGCCACTTCATTTTTCCTAGTTGGCGACAGCGATTTCTCATTGCGCTTGCCAATGGCGTTATTTGGAGCGGGGCTTGTACTAATTCCTTTGATCCTGAAGCCACGAATCGGTCAGGTTGGCGCACTACTAGCAGGCTTGTTCCTGGCGTTTTCGCCGTCACTGCTTTACTACAGTCGTTTCGCACGAAACGATATCTTCATGGCAGCGTTCACACTCGCTCTTGTTGGTGTCATGTGGCGATACACGGATGAACGCAAGAACCGGTGGCTTTACATCGCTGCAGCGTTGGTGGCTGTTGGATTCGCCACCAAAGAAACCCAATACATTGTTATCGCACTGATTGGTGGATATCTGTTCACTCAGGTCTGGAAAGAACTGCGCGATTGGCTTTATGCCCGCCGATCACTTCACGAGTTCACTCCAGAAGCATCGTTCTTTGTACTTCTTGTAACCCTTAGCCTGCCATTGTTAGCGGCTGGTGTAGCAGTTTTCCAAAACGTTCTTGGCGTCACACTGGCAGCCGAAGACGGAACTCCGGGAGTTGTGACCGGTAGTCCGAACGGGGCGGGCTGGAATATTGCCATTGGGATCAGCGCATCATTCTTGGCAGCATCCATCGCAACCGGTTGGTATTGGAAGCGCAAAGTATTCCTTGGAGTATTTGGCGTATTTGCACTCGTATTTATCCTGATATTCACGAATTTCGGCTCCTACCCAGCAGGCATCGGAAGTGGTGCATGGCAATCACTCGGCTACTGGTTAGCGCAGCAAGATGTAGCCCGAGGTAACCAACCTTGGTACTACTACTTCATGATCAGTTCTGTGTATGAATTCCTTCCTTTTGGAGTCGCCGGCGCCGCTGCTATATTTTATGGATTCAAGTCTGGAATTCGGCCATGGCTACTGCTCGCTCTAATCGCTGCGGCGACCGTCGTATTGGCAAATAGCAGCCTGAGCTTCGAGCGCGGAGTAATCAAAGGCACTGAGCAAGACGTACTGACCTATGTCGGTAAATTGGCTCTATTGGTCGTATATGGCTCAGCAGTAGCTATCCCGTTCACGCTAAAAACTTCGAAGATCAATAAGTTTTTGTTCTTCTGGACCATCGGCACGTTTATTGCTTACACGCACGCAGGCGAAAAAATGCCGTGGTTGCTGGTGAACATCGTTCTGCCAGCACTGATTCTTTCGGCAAAAATCTTGAACGATGTGATCATTTCGATCGATTGGCGCAAGGCGTGGCGAAGTCAGGCGGGACTCGCAATTATCGGTGTGCCGATCTTTTACATCTTGCTTTGGAGATTGGCGTTCAACCAGCCGGGCGAAGGTTTCGGACTTCAGTTCATGGCTTGGTTCGGAATACTGTTCCCGATAGGCTTACTTGTTCTAGGTCTCCAAGTACTGGGAAGCCGAATAGGGCGGTCGCAAGCACTTGGAATCACAGGCCTTCTTACCGTAGTTATCCTATTCGGATTTACATTCAGGGCAGGGTGGGTAGCGAGTTTTGAAAACGGCGACATTCCTCGTGAAATGCTCGTCTATACCCAAACTGCGCCAGATATTCATAATCTCGTAGAAAAGATCGAACGAACAGCTGAACTTACGGGTGACAGGTCTGAAATCAAACTTGCGATCGACATACGAGATGCTTACTCGTGGCCGTGGCAGTGGTATCTGAGGCGTTATACCAACGTTACTTATCGTGACCTTACCGAAAATGAAACTGAAGTAGCCGAAGATCGCATCATTGCTGTTATCAATGAAAACAACAATGCTAGTGTCATCACAAGACTTCCGGATGGATTCTCGGATGGAAGAAAACTTGTGCATCGATGGTGGTTCCCCGAAAGTTACCGCAACGTTAGCGTTGGAACATTCTTCGGGACGCTGGTTGACCGCGATAGATGGGCCGGATCAGTGGACTATTTCTTATATCGCAAGCTCGCTAATCCAATAGGTACAATCGACTCCTATGTCTATTTCTCAGACGAAGTTCCACTCGTTCCAGCGGAATAGACTGAACTCATAACTAAGAGTTCAAGCTCATTAGAATTTCATATGTTTTTTGGAAATAAAGCCTTTTGGCTAGGTGGGATAGGTAGCGCAGCATTTCTTGCTGTGTTTGTAGTGCTATTTGTCGATTTCGACACAATTGGCGGCGTGCTTGGATCCGCCAATTACGCCTATGTTGCACCTTCACTAGTTTTTTACTTCATCGCCGTTTGGTTCAGATCTGAACGGTGGAAATTCCTGTTGCGACCGCTAATCGGCGCACCGAAGAAAAGCATCTATTCCGTCGTAGTCGTCGGCTACATGGCGAACAACCTGATCCCTGTACGTATTGGTGAAGTTGTTCGGTCCTACTATTTGAGCTTGCGCGAAGCATGTTCCGCCCCTGCAGCGTTCGGCACGGTAGCCGTAGAACGTGCGACCGATGTATTAGCCTTACTTTTCTTCTTTGCCGCTGCCGGTCTTCTGGGCACCGTTGGAGTTGAGCGTGCAGTAGGCGATATTTCTTCAGATATACCTGGTGGGGCTGCAGTACTCGCAATCGTGGCGTTACTTCCATTCATCGGTGTATTCGCAGTCGTTCTAGTCATTTCAACAGCCAGTTCGGATACGGTACTCGGCTGGATTGATCGCATGATGTTCATGCTCGGTACAGGTCTCCGTAAACGATGCCTCGGTATTGCTGAGCGATTGCTAGAAGGGCTGACCGTAGTTCGTTCGCCACTGGCGCTCGCTAAAGTTTTCGCATGGTCAATACCGGTTTGGGCCGCTGAAGCGGTGATGTATTACCTCATCGCCATAGGATTTGATCTCCGCCCTGTTTTCGATAGCCAGATCGAGTTCATCGCAGCGATACTTGTATTCATTTCAGCTGCCAATCTTGCAGGAGTTCTTCCGTCAACGGCTGGTAGTTGGGGTCCGTTCGATTTCTTCGGAGCGGCAGCATTGGTCGCACTCGGTGTAGGGCAAGAAGTCGCCGCTGCGTATGCCCTAACCGTTCACGTGGCACTGTGGATTCCACCGACCATAGTTGGTGCCGTTATTTTGGTTATGGACGGCAAATCGCTGTCTGGGCTGATGAAGGGCGCTAAAGAGTCAGATCAGCCGATCGCAGGAAAGAGTTCGTCTTAATGAAAATCGGGATTATCGGAGCAGGAGCGGCAGGACTTGCTGCAGCATTCGATCTATCTGCGAAGGGTCACAAAGTTGTGGTCTACGAGTCTGCGCCGTTTATTGGCGGGCAAGCCTCGACGATTCCCGTTGGAGGAAGCCCGTTAGAACGCGGTTATCACCATCTGTTCACTAACGATAAAGCCATCCTTGATCTTATGGCTGATCTCGGCGTTGAAGATGCGATGAAGTGGTATCCGTCTCGCGTCGGCACATATACATCTGGGAAGATCTACAAGACCACCACTGCGCTCGATTTATTGAGGTTCGGAGCGATTCCGTTCCTGGATCGCATCAAACTAGGATTATTCGCACTCAAAGTAGGGCGAATCAAGGATTGGCGAGGGCTTGAAGACCAGACGGCTGACTATTGGTTGCGCGAACGACTGGGTGGAAAAGCTTACGAAAAAGTTTGGGCGCCGTTATTGAAGGGGAAATTTGGCGAGTACTACGACAAAATCGGAATGCCGTGGTTTTGGTCGAAAATCCAAACACGATTTGCGTCAAGACAGGGAATACGTGGCCGTGAAATGCTCGGTTATCCGAATGGCAGCTTCGACACCATCTTCGACAAACTGAAAAGTGAGATCGAATCACGTGATGGCGAAATCCACATTTCAACACCGGTCGAACAGATCGAAGTACTCGATGGGGTTTCGAAAGCACTAATCGCACGAGGTCCAGATGGTGAACCGATTCGAGAAGAATTCGACACTATCCTGTCGACTGTTCCATCATTCTCATTCCCTGATCTCGTAGATCTGCCCGACGACTATAAGAAACGTCTAACGGATGTTCACTATCTTGCAGCTGTCGTGGTAGTTCTCGAACTTGACCGTCCGCTAACTGATTTCTACTGGATGAACATTGCTGACCCTGACGTGCCGTTCTTAGGTCTGATAGAGCATACAAACATGCTTCCTAAAGAGTGGTACTCCGGAAAAAACATTCTCTACTTAACAAACTATCTGGACCGCAAAGATCCTGTGTACAACATGTCGCAGGATGAACTGTTGGATCTGTACCTGCCGCATCTCTCGAAGTTCAATCCTGAATTTGATCGTTCATGGATCAAGAAAGTGCACTACAACGCATTGAGCGCAGCTCAGCCGATCATTGGCACCAACTACTTGAAATCAATTGCAAGCCACCGGACTCCGGTGAAGAAGTTGTATCTAGCCAATACAACTCAGATTTATCCCGAAGACCGCGGAACTAACTATTCGTTCAAAATGGGGCGAGAGTTGGCTTCAACAATATTGGATGACGAAAAACAAAATTGGCAGAACTGGAAGTAAACTTCCGCTACCAATTACTTAATAGGACTGGAATTACTGGATATGGGACAACTCGACGGACAAATAGCGATCATCACCGGAGCCGGCACAGGCATTGGTCGTGAGGCTGCACTAATGTTTGCTGATGAAGGTGCGAAACTTGTTCTTTCTGGACGCCGAATTGAACCATTGAACGAAGTTGTTGCGCTGATCGAGGCCAAAGGTGGCAGCGCAGTAGCTAAATCTGTCGATATGGAAGATGGCGATGCAGCGGCAGCACTCGGTGCGTGGACCCTGGCTGAATTTGGTCAAGTTGACGTTCTCGTCAACAACGCTGGTCACAGCTCTCATGTTCGTTCGATTCAGTACGTCGGTGTTGAAGAATGGGAAAGTGTCTTCAAAGTGAACGTGGAAGGCGTCTACCGCCTCACACAATCAGTCGTAGGGGCGATGGTTGAACGTGGCGAAGGAACAGTAATCACAACGTCTTCGTACGCGGCGCTACATCCCGGACTTCTGGGAGGTGCTGCTTACAGCGCTGCAAAAGCTGCTTCGTACAACATGATGCGAGGAATCAACGCCGAGTTGAACAGTAAGGGCATTCGAGCATCAACGATCATGCCTGCAGAGGTTGATACCCCCATCCTGGACAATCGTCCTCACAATCCCGATGCAGAAGCACGGGCGACCATGATGATGCCTGAAGATGTAGCAGCTGCAATTTTACTATGTGCGACTATGCCGGGACGCACGGTAATCGAAGAGATCGTTCTGTCAGCTAAACAGCCTCGTGATCGAACTATCGATATGGAAGTAGCTTCTAAAGCTGGCTCACCGAACGAGTAAATCTACTCAGTTGGAACGTTGGAGAAATATTCCAGCATCGGCGTGAAGTAATGATCCTGCCAACCGGATTCGTAACCGTCGGCCTGACCATCGGGAATATTCCAGTGGTTTAGGCTGAGACGGGTACCGGCCGGAGTCGTCTGAAACGTAATTTCTATCGATGAATCAGGATCAGATCCATCGAATTCGCTTGTACGCCAAGTTTGCAAAATTCTAGTATCGGCATCGATTTCAAGATTGATTCCGTAGATGTAGCCATCGTGCGCAGTAAATATGCCAGCGATCTCTGTCGACGCAGTCGCTGGCGACTGCGTCATCGCACTGTGCTGCCGACTACTGAGCCACGCGTCGAATATGACTCTCGGTGGAACAGGTAGTTCGGTTGAAACGGTGAATCTCTGCATCTTGTCCCGAAGATTAACGTTTATTAGCGTTAGAAACCATATCTGGGTCGACGCCAGTCCACGATTCTCGGTACTGAACACGTCTATCACCACGTTCACCAACTACTTCGAACACTGGCGATTCATGACCACCCCAGTGAAAGTGATTTCCCGGTTCATCGGTAACTTCAATCGTCACATCGGACCGGTCGAAAACATCTCGACGTAGACGCGTTCCCAATCCGGGGCCCTCTGGTGCCAGCATGTACCCATCAACTACTTTGATGTTGGTCTCGATCACTTTTTCGTACCATCCGCCTTTTCCGTAGAACGCTCGACATGATTCCATCAGGAAGACATTAGGAGCGTTCATCGAGATGTGAGCGCAGGCAAATACGTTGACTGGTCCGGTCATATCGTGGGGAGCGACGGGGCGTTGTTCCGCTTCGGCCATGGTGCAGATTTTTTTCGTCTCAGTTATCCCACCAGTCCATATCAAGTCGGGCATTACAACTTCAGCAGCACCGGCTTTCAGATATTCACGGAACTGATACTTACTGATTAATCGTTCAGAGACACAAATTGGAGCTTCGACTTCATCCGCAAGCCGCAGGTGGCTATCGACATTTGTCGGCTGAATCAGCTCTTCCTGCCACATCATGTCCAGATGATCCATCGCTTTGCCGATCTTGATCGCAGAATTTAGATTCCAGCGTCCATGCCCGTCATTTGCCACTTCGATTTGGTCACCTACGGCAGATCGAATGTCCTCAACAGGTTTCAGTAGCAGCTTCATATCCTCATTGGATATGTGCGTCCCACGATTGATATCGGCAAACTGATCAGTGAACGCCCACTTCATAGCGGTGATACCGTCGTCAAGAAGGCTCTTTGCAAGCGTTCCCGCATCGACGATGGCCATTTCCATGTCTTTGTTATCGCCGTACTGTCCTGTCGTGTTGTAGGTGCGAATTTTGTCCCGACAGGCACCACCGAGCATGTTGTAAATCGGTTGCCCTGCTACTTGGCCTGCAATGTCCCACAAAGCGATATCGATTGCGGAAATTGCCCGTGCTTCAGCACCCGCGTAACCGAATGCATTCGCCATGTCGAACATGTCTCGCCAGTGGCGTTCGATAGCCAGAGGATCCTTGCCGATCAGCATCGGTGCAAACATTTCGTGAACACAACCAGCTACAGCGCGTGGACCGAAGAATGTTTCGCCTAATCCGACGAGACCAGAATCTGTTTTAACTTGAATCCAGATAATTGCCGGGAATTCTTCAAGTTGAATCGTTTCAATTGATGCGATCTTCACGCTAAGGCTCCGTTACGTAGTTACTAATATTGGCGAGTCGCCGTATTCTATTCGGCATATTCTAACTTTGAGAGGGAATCAGTTTGTCGAAGAGCATCGCCGATCGTTTATCCGATTGCTACACAGGGGCTGTGTATGACGTAATGCGCGAGATGGGGTATCCAAATTGCGTGTTGCCGCATGACATTCGTCCATTGGATAAGAACCTGACTTTGGCAGGGCCAATATGGACGTGTAGTGGCCGGCTCGATGAAACGATTTCTAACGACGAGTCACTGATGAGTTGGACTGGACTGCTGAGTAAAGCCCCCGGAGGATCAGTACTGGTCTGCCAGCCCAACGATTCGACTATCGCTCACATGGGTGAACTTTCTGCCGAAACTTTGAATCACCGCGGCGTGCTTGGCTACGTCGTCGATGGCGGTAATAGAGATTCTGATTTCATCAAGAAACTCGGTTGGCCTGTGTTCTTCCGTTACTTCACACCGAAAGATGTGGTCGGAAAATGGGCCGTTGAATCGATGGGTGAACCGATTGTTATCGGAGAAGTAGAGATAACTACCCGCGACTGGATTTTGGCCGACATAGATGGCGTGGTCGTTATTCCCCAGTCGTTAATCGAGCAAGTGCTAGATAAAACCGAAGAAATCATGTCGACAGAGAGTGAACTTCGGACGATGATATTGAACGGCATGGACCCGCAAGAGGCTTACAAAAAGTATCGACTTTTCTGAGTCTTCAATATTCACATCTTTTTCGTTGAATGCCCTATTGGGCTCTGCTAGGATTGTGAATCGATTCTCGAAGTAGAATATTCCATATTTTGGTTGAGGTTAAGTTGACTACTGCTGGGACAGAGCAGAGCTCGAAATTACGTGAACAGATCCGGCAGGTCCTGAATGCTCAGGCCCAGCCAACTGTCACAGTCCTTTCAT
>Ga0302134_10000211_pt1 | contig 23038 bp, 20 predicted proteins | sample CB9_SCM_MG_FD_203123 | JGI IMG/M metagenome (GOLD analysis project Ga0302134, IMG submission 203123) | Marine microbial communities from Western Arctic Ocean, Canada - CB9_SCM | ecosystem: Environmental > Aquatic > Marine > Oceanic | place: Canada: Western Arctic Ocean | collected 2017-09-19
GAATAATCCCGGCCAGCATCGCGGATTCAGACAGTGTTAGACGGCTTGCAGGTTTTTCAAAGTAGGTGCGCGATGCCGATTCGATACCACGGATCGAGTGGCCCCAGAAAATGCGGTTCATGTAGTGTTCTAGAATCTCGTTTTTTTCAAACTTGTGCTCGATGCGCATAGCAATGGCCATTTCCAAGAATTTTTGATCAAGTAGTTTCAGTTTTGATTTTTTAACGGTTGAATCCGGTTGAAAATACGTGTTCTCGGCTAACTGAATACTCAATGTCGAACCTCCCTGAGCAAGTCTGCGACGTTTTATATTCTCGACCGTAGCTCGAGCCACACTCCGCAAATCGATACCGAAGTGCTTGTAAAAACGGGCATCCTCTCTGGAAATAAGCGCGTGCTTAAAGTACTCCGATACTTGATCGTGATGGACAATATAACGATTGTCACCATGCAAGCGGCCTAACTCCGTTTTTCCGTCACGAGCATAGACCAGTGTGCGCGCTGGCATTTCTGATACTTTGTCCAAATTGTAAAGGGTTGCTCGAGCATAATAAAACGCAGCCATCAAAATAAAGCACATCAACAATGCAGTACAGATCGACGCACCTACACGCGCTGGCCACTTGATCACCGGATGCCATTTACAGGTAAGGTGAGCAATGAGCAAAAATGGCCAGAAGAAGAGCTTAAATAACCAACCGCGCCTCTTGGATGCGGACTTTTTCCGACGATTGCCTGTTTTTTTCGCCGCAGTCCTCCGCGAGCCTGTGGACTTTCTCGCTGTTTTCCGGGTGGATTTACGGGCAGGGGCACGCCTACGACTTGAACCGGAACTGGAACTGGAACTAGATTTGCGTGCTGCCATGGTGATTTTTGGGTGCTGTCCTCGCTGTGCTGGTTACGGCGGGAACTCCGTAGGTTCTATCCTATACGGGCCTATTCGACCAGCGTTTCGGCCAATGTGACACTAAAATTTGTGGCACAAACGTGAATATATGCAACGCTTGTCATGTTGAACCTTTGACAAAGGAAACAAAAACCCAGATTTCCACCTATCCCATGACACGTAATTTAAAGCTCACAACGATGACTCTACTATCCTTCCTGATAGTTCAAGGAGTGCAGTCGGCCCCATCCGTCACAGACATCAACGAACTCAAGTCCCTGCAAACCAAGATCGGCGCTGTTGTCAAAAAAGTCCTGCCCGCAACAGTTTCCCTGTTCTCAGCCAAGAGTGGAGCTTCCGGAAGTGGTGTGATCGTCAGCAAAGAGGGACTGGTTCTGACCGCCGGTCACGTCGTCCGTGGAGCAGAGGAAATGACCCTTATTTTACCCAATGGTAAACAAGCACGCGGCAAGGTGCTCGGAGCCAACTACACCCGTGACTCCGCCATGATCCAGATTCTTGATAAAGCCCCCACTGGCGGCTGGCCCTACGCGGCAACTGGCTACTCCAAAAAACTTTCCACCGGTGACCTCGTACTCGCTCTCGGCCACGCAGGTGGATACGACCCCGTGCGCACACCACCCGTCCGATTCGGCAGGCTGATTGCGCGCGGACCCAATAAATTCTTTAGCTCCGACTGCGCTTTAATAGGAGGCGACAGCGGCGGCCCTCTCTTTGATCTCGAGGGACACGTCGTAGGTATCCATTCCTCCATCGGCAATTCATTGGCATCGAACAACCACGCCAGCATCGAAGGATTTAGAAACGACTGGAAAAAACTTCTAAAAGGAGACACCTGGGGACGCCTTGGAGGCAACTCCCTCGATAACCCGGACGCACCCGTGCTCGGTATTATGACCGGCGAGTCCGAGCGTGGAGGAATCGGCATTCGTCACGTCTTTGAAGGTGGCCCTGCCAGCAAAGCCGGACTTCGTGCTGGTGATATCATCCGCAATATCAATGGCCGCGCTATTCCCAATCTCCGCGTGCTCCACGCAGCCATCGCCCAGCACAAACCCGGCGACAGCATTAAAGTCCGCGTCACCCGCGACGAAGACAGCCTGACACGCACAATTAAGCTTGGTCGTCGTGGCGATGTTGTCCCCAATAAAAAACCTTAGTAAAACCATCAACAACTACTCTGTTTTCACTCCGTTATATTGCCCACCATGAAACGTTCAATTTTACTCACCACTCTCAGTTTACTGATGCTCAGCACCCATGCTCCAGCTCAAAAAGGCATACCGATGCCTGACCCCTTAGCCAGCCTAAAACGCTCAGAGATACAGGGATTAAAAGACCAGGCCACTGAATTTTTCACCGCCGCCAAACCTGCCATCACCAAAGCAGCCAAGAGCACCGTCGCCATCAGTTACCGCAATAACCGTATCGCATACGGAACCGTAATCGCCGTCTCCGGAGCAAACAAACCTGCCATCCTCACCAAGTGGAGCGAGATCCGTAACGCCCGCGGCAAATTGGTTATCACCGCACCCGATGGAAAACAGTACCCCGCTCAAGCCACCGGCGTCTACCCAGACCATGATCTCGCTATACTGACTATTGAAGCTAATACCAAACTCACCCCACTGGATCTCACTGCAGCCACCAGCCCCCAACTCGGGGACTTCATCGCCCTTGCTAGCCCAGACGGAAATGTCGCAGGTTTTGGTGTGGTTAGCGTCAAGGCACGCAGTTTACGCGAAAGCGATAAAGCTTATCTCGGTGTCATGATGGACTTTGCATCCGCTGGAAAAGGCGGCGTCCCTCTGAAACAAGTTATGCCTGACTCCGCAGCATCCAAAGCCGGACTGCGCGATGGAGACATCATCGTATCTGTCAATCAAACCAAGATCACTGGTGCCATGGAAATGCGCAACCTACTCCAACGCCTCGTCCCTGGATCAAAAATCATCGTCAGCTATCGCCGTGGCGTAGTAGAGAAGAATGCTACCGTCAACCTTGGCTCACGTGCCGATAACGAAGATATTCGACGCTTTCCGCGCGAACGCATGGAGAAAATGCAACGTATGGGCGCTGTACCTAGCCTCGTCCGCTCTAATTTCCCCAGCGTGATTCAATCCGATATGCCCATTAATCCCTACGATGCTGGTGCACCCGTCGCTGATCTGGATGGAAATATCGTTGGCATCGCCATTGCTCGTGGCAGTAGGATTAAAACTTTTATCATCCCCACAAAAACAATCAAAAAACTCCTCACTACCAAACCCAGATCTGTCAATGGTGCCCTCACACATGGAAATAATAGTGTGGGATCACGTTCTACCCGTCGCTCAGGCCGCAACAACGCGAATGATGAATCCCCTACCACACCTAGCAAACCCCCACGCGCCGTCCCTACTAGTGAGGATGAAACCATGGACCGAGTAAAACGCCTTCTCGATAAAACCAAGCGCAACAACGAAGAGAATACCGATAACCTCAAAAAAATCGAAGACGCCCTTCGTGAACTCAATAAGAATAAAGACAAACGCTAGACCGATAAGCCTAACTCGTTAACGCAACTTAATTATTTTTTTAAATTGTTTGGTTGCCTTCCTGCAACGCTCAGGCATGGTGTCTCGCGTTATGGCCAATGCAACCAACGTTCTCGCAAATGGAATCGAAATTACCGGTTCTATCAAGTTTAGCAATGACATGGTCATTGATGGAAAAGTCGACGGAGAAATTACTTCCGATAAAGGCAAAGTCACCATCGGTGAAAATGCCGTTGTCAAAGGTGACGTCAAAGCAGGTGAAGTGAAGCTCTTTGGCAAGGTCCAAGGCACCATCACTTCCGAGCGCTGCGAACTCAAAACCAATTCAAAACTCGACGGCGACATCAAAACCAAGATGCTCAGCATGGAAGAAGGAGCTGTCCTCTCCGGCCGCACCGACATCGGTGGCTAATTGAGAGCCAATCAATCCAACCTTATACCTCTTTTACCTAAAACCGACGTCTACTGACGTCGGTTTTTTTTGTACCCTTGGTGATTAGGTGAGTAAGTGGCGCGACACTTCTTCACTTCTTCACTTCTTCACTCCTCCACCGTCCAAAAGCTCCTCCGCCATTTCCATCCACTCTTCACCCAAGCCGGCCTGACCTTCAGGTTGAGGTTTTCCTGCACGGTCATACCAGTATCCGGCATTCTCGAGATCACCTTCCACACGATGTAGATGTGCGTGGACCCATGCACCTTGGTATCCGTCTACTTCCGAACAGAGATCGTGCGCTTCGCTCCATCGTCCTGCACGAGCAAGCCATAAAGCTTTCGTGACATCTGTTAGGCCAGCAGGTGGATTGCCTCCACTCGAGGCCGAGCTCGCTAATTCTTTAGAATTCATACTCCACCCTTACATGCAGATTTCAGCATGATCAAGTTTCATTTCCAATCATCCGCCTTTTTATTTCCTCCTTTATTCCTCCTTTATTCTAAAAGCGAAAGCATTTCTGCTTCCGTCAATCCGGACATCATGGGACTAGCCTCATCCCCCACCTCGCCCATGGCGGCACTGATTACGCTCCGCTTTTTATCCTGCAAGCGGAGGATTTTTTCCTCCACAGTACCTCGCGTGATCAACTTATAAATCGTCGCCGGCTTCGTTTGCCCAATCCGATGAATCCGATCAGCCGCCTGAGCTTCCACCGCCGGGTTCCACCAAGGATCAAACAACACCACGGTATCAGCAGCGGTCAAGGTTAGTCCATAACCACCCGCTTTCAGACTGATCAGGAAAACGGGAGGGCCGTTTGGCTTCTGGAACCGATCCACCACAGCGGATCGGTCACGAGTCGAACCATCAAGATAGGAGTAATCGATATCCTCGTTGTCGAGTTCATCACGGATCAACGATAACATTGAGGTGAACTGACTAAATACCAAGACCCGATGGCCACCACGCTGAGCTTCATCGAGGAGCTCCATGAGTCGGGCCAATTTGGTTGAGACGTCCATCAACGATTTACCTTTCAGTTTGTCATCTAACAACCTTAAATCACAACAGCTCTGACGCAGTCGCAGCAATACAGTAAGCATCTGCATACGCGCACCATCCTTACCCGACTGCTCACGGAGCTCGTCCACCTTTTCCGCACCATGGCGGAGAATCGACTGATAACGGTCTTTCTGCAACGGCGACGGATCGCACCACACCACGCTTTCGAGTTTGGGCGGCAGATCCTTGGCCACCCGTGATTTAGTGCGCCGCAGCATAAAGGGACTGGTGCGCCAGCGGAGTCGCTGCATCGCCGCGCGATCGGGAACTTCTGCGGCGCAGGGCAGTTCATATCGACGGCGAAAGTCCTCCCGTCCACCCAGGTATCCGGGCATGAGAAACTGATAAATCGACCACAGGTCACGCACGCTATTTTCCACAGGCGTTCCTGTAATAGCAATACGAACGGCGGCCTTCACCTTCCGGGCACCCTTTGCAGCCAGAGTGTCTGGGTTCCTGATCGCACTCGCTTCATCAAGCACCAAAGCACCAAGATTGATCTTTTGATAATGCTCGCTGTCTTTCTCGAGGAGGGCGTAGCTAGTCACGATGATATCCGCCACCGCCATCACCTCGTAGTAATCCTTTCGACGTGGGCCGTGCATCACTAATACATTTAAATCCGGGACAAACTTTGCCGCCTCATCACGCCAGTTTCCTAACAAAGTGGCTGGGCATACCACCAAAGCCGGGCCTTTTGCTTCGGCTGGACCATGGGTTTTCCAAAGCTGGATAAAGGCAAGCGTTTGTAGGGTTTTTCCGAGACCCATATCATCGGCAAGTAAGGCAGCCCCCTCGCTGATGGCGCGACGGTATAACCATGCGACGCCCTCACTTTGATACTCCCGAAGCGTTCCAATCAGATCCTCAGGAAGAGTTGGGACAGGTTTCTCTTTCCTATCCTCCTCTTTACCATAATGACTGCGCAAGCGCTGCAGATAAGCCTCCTGCTGCGCCGGGAAATAGAATCGCCCATCCTCCTGCTTGGGATCCGTATCCAGCAAAAAACCTTCCATCACCTCTGCATCGAAGTGGGAAATAACTGCCTTGCCACCGCGCGGAAGGGTCATGGTTCGGCTACCCGATTGCAGCAATCTCCTCACGGCATCACGGTCGAGAGATTCACCACCAATCTTCCATGAAACATCACAGACTAACCAATCGGTGCCCCCACCTCCTCCACTGCCATTACCACCTCTGCCGCCACCTTCGATCTCAATTTGAGGCACGATGCGATCGAGCTTCGACTCCACATGCACAAGCTTCTCTTCCGTTTTCACCTGCCACTGCTGACGCAATGATGGAAGTATAGTTGTTAGGAAATCAATCACCTCATCCTCACCTCGGAGAAACAGGGAACCGGTTGCATCGAGGACTTGGAAACCACACTCCATAAGTCGGGCAATCGCTGCTCGTTCACGATCAGGGTTTCGGACAAGCCACTTTGAAGAATCCTCGGTCGCGACCGGAAAATCGACGTTAGGCTGATGAGACGATGCCAGCGGAACTCGGGCTCTTTTTGTATAAACAGCCACCATCCGTGCCTGCAGAGCACGGGTAGAGCCGGCAATTTCCAGTTCAATAACGGGCTCCGCTTCGTGGATTTCAAGGCCGCCTAAATCATCGGGCAGTTGAAATTCGTTGGATAAGGGGGTTAGGGCTTTAACAAATTGGCTCAGTTCGATCTGAAGCCACTCCCCGCCGATAAGATCATTGACGTCAAGCACTTCGTCCAACGCATTCGACTCAGAGGCAACACCAGCCACAGTGAGTTGGCCTGCTCCCGGTTTCCACTCAGCCAGCTTGCCGCCTAGAGTGATTAATTCCGCAGCTTGGGTTTCTTCGCCCCTATCATCACTCACGGCAAGCTTGAGCCACATCATGTCGGCCTCGGTCTCAGCCCCAAGCTCGAGCTCCAATCGTGGTCGTAGTGTCCCAGAATTAATATGAACCGCCTCATCTCCCCGAGTCACCCTGGGGTGGTTATTAACCGCACGGTAAAACCCAGCCAGCTTGTCCTCGGGTAACGAAAGCATGGCGGCATCTGCTTGGCCTACGTTTTGCATCAACCATGCCGATAAGTTACGATCACACGGGCTGATCTGGGCACCCGCTGATCGCTTCAGATGCACCGCACGGACCCCTTCATGAGGAAATCGGGGTGAGAGTCTCACTTCGAGCGGCACCACTTCGTATGTAGCGGCCTTTGCCTGAGCATCACCTGACCCAGCTTCTTTTTGTTTCAGATCACCCTCTGGCTGAATTGAGGCTAACAGCAAGGCAGCGGCGTGCTCGCACATCGCTCCGGTGGATCGGGCCATCGCACAGCCGCAGAGATTTTTCACCTGTGTAATGCCCATCACCTTGACCGCCACCCGCATTGGCTTGTTCCCAGATCCCACAACCCCTTGAAACATAGCAGCTTCGCTTGAATCCTTCCGTGTAACCTTGATCACTTTTCCCAGACGCACCAATGCACGGGCAGCCTTAAACACTCGTCCTCCAGCCGCTTGACCTACCCATTTCTCCGTAATCTGCATCGTTTGTTGGCCGCAGATTGCCGAAATGTGGCGACAGTGCAATGACACGTTTGCAGATCATGGTTTTTTTATCTTTGGTAGGACGCAGTATTTGTGCATGTTTCCTTTCCAGCTCTGTAGCCAGCAGATCTGAATCTATTTTTAAAAAAGATGAAAATTGTTGCCATCGCAAACCAAAAAGGAGGTGTGGGAAAAACCACCACCGCCATTAACCTTTCCGCAGCCCTAGCCGCCAAAGGGCAGCGTGTGCTCCTTATCGACCTCGATCCACAAGCCAACGCAACCAGCGGTATCGGTCACGAGCCAGACGGCAGCGAAAGCATGTATTTTCCACTTCTTGGCGAAAGCACCATGGAGGAAAAAATCATCCCATCCCGCCTCCCCAACCTCTCGCTTATTCCATCAGGCATGGATCTGGCCGGGGTTGAAATCGAACTCGCCCGTATGGACGATCACTTGATGCGACTCCGTGGGCTGCTTGCAAGTTCAAAACAACACAATCGCTTCGATTTTTGTATCCTCGACACCCCACCGTCGCTCGGTGTGCTGATGACATCCGCTCTTGCTGCCGCCGATGAGATCCTAATCCCACTCCAGTGCGAGTGGTTTGGCCTCGAGGGACTTGCTAAGATTGTCCAGGTGATCGATCAGATCCGCGACACTGGAGCCAACCCCGACGTCATCCTTGAGGGGATCCTGATGACCATGTATGATGGCAGGACCAATCTCTCGCGACAGGTCGTCGAGGAAGTAGCCAACTACTTCCCGTCACAGCTCTACAGCACCGTCATTCCGCGCACGATTCGCATCGGAGAGGCACCCAGCCACGGTAAAACAATCTTCGAACACGACCCTACAGGCACTGGAAGCCAAGCTTATGGCAACTGCGCCGATGAGTTCCTCACCCGCCACGCGGTCTGCGGACCTCCAATTGCTGCTGGCACTTAAGCTTAAGTTTTACTAAACTTTTGCTAAGCTTTCTATTCCCCTCACCCCACCCCAACGCAAAATCACCCCGGGTAGGTGCCATTAATATAGTCGTATAAAGTATCGATCATTCCTTGTCTCTCGGCCACGATCCTACGCGTCAGGTCACCACTTGAAACCACCCCAAGAAGGTGACCATGACTGACCACAGGCAAGTGACGAAATCTTTTCTCAGAGATCACATGCATCGCATCCTGCACCGTGAGTGTTGGCTTAACCACCACCACATTCTTGGACATCACTTCATGAACCTTCGTTGTTGAAACATCCAGTCCTGCAGCAAGAACACGGTAAACAAAGTCGCGCTCCGTCAGCACTCCGATAACCCACTCCTCGTTCATCACCAACAGCGCACCCACATGCTCTGCCTTCATGATCTTGGCAGCTTCTTCAATTGTCGCCTCAGGATCCACCTGACAAATACGATCCTCCTTCTCTTTAATTACATCTGCAAGTAACTGTTCCATCCTACTGGTTTAGAGAAACTGGCCACCATTGTCAATAATCACTCGCATTATGGATTTTCTTGCTTCACCTCTGCAAATAGTCGAGCTTCCTGCTGTTGGGTAAATTGATGTGTGTAAAGGGCGTGGTAGTGGCCTTGGAGAGTGAGAAGCTCCTCGTGGGTGCCACTTTCCAGAATCTGACCTTTTTCAATCACACAGATGCGATCCGCTGTTCGGATCGTCGAAAGACGGTGGGCGATCACAAAGCTAATGCGACCTTCAAAAATCGTCTGAAGCCCCTCTTGAATCAACTGCTCGGTTTCAGTATCGATCGAGGAGGTGGCTTCATCCATGATGAAAATTCTAGGGCGCGCTAATAGAGCTCGGGCGAAGGAGATTAACTGCTTCTGACCCGTCGATAAGCGGTTCCCGCCTTCGCCTACGTCTGTTTCATAACCTTCTTCAAGGTTGCGGATAAACGGGTCTGCATTGACCTGCTGGGCAGCGGCTTCCACTTCCAAATCGGTTGCTTCGAGCCGACCGTAACGAATGTTTTCACGCACCGAACCACTAAAGAGGTGCGGCCCCTGCAGCACGATACCAAGATTGGATTGATACCATGCCAGGCTGCGTTCGCGAAGATCCTTGCCATTGACCAAGATCGCCCCACCCGTGGGTTCATAGAAGCGCGCGGCGAGGTTAACGATCGTGCTCTTGCCGCCGCCACTGGCTCCTACCAAGGCAATCGTCTCGCCGGACTTAACCGTTAGGCTGAAGTCTTTAAGAATTGGTTCACCATCGGAATAGGAGAAATCTACGTCGAGGAATTCGAGGGTTTTGATTTCTCGTTCTCCCCCGTCTAATGCACGTCCCTCTGGTCGATTGTGTTGATTTTCCCAGCTCTCGATCTTGGTTTTAACTTCATCACTATCGCTGATGCCGGGAACGGTAGCGAGCAGGCTGAGCACCCGCTCACCGGCTGCCTGTGCACCCTGCAGCTGAATGAGAACTTGAGCGATCTGATTGATGGGATTGAAAAATTGACCTGCGTAGAAAATGAATGCAACCAGCGTGCCGAGAGTAAGCACGCCAGTCATCACATCTGAGCCACCACGCCAGAGAGCGATGCCTGCCGCAATGCTGCCGAGGGTCAAAACGATGGGCATATAGACCGCCGATTGCAAAGCGTTCTGCATCGAGGAGCGATACATCCGCGAGGAAAGCCCACCAAATTCGTCCAAGTTTGCTTCCTCGCGAACCAACACTTTACTCGTCCGTAACCCTTGAAGAGCTTCGTCAAATGAGGCTGTGATCATCGAGTTAAACTTACGCGTATCTCGCGAGCTAAGGAGCAACTTTTTCTGAAAAAACATACTGATCAAAATAAGTGGCGGCACCACGGAAAGCACCAGCAGACCGAGCAGCGGCTTCAGAACTAATAACACAATCGATATCATGACTACCAAACATGTCGCCCAAACAAGATCCAGAGTTCCCCAGGCAATAATACGAGCCAATTTATCACAGTCCGATGTCAGTCTAGAGATCAACCATCCCGTAGGCCGATGATCAAAGTAGGCAAACTCCAACTTCTGGATATGCTTAAAACAACCCTCCCGGATATCGTGGCTCATGTTGTTGGACAGTCCTCCAGCCGCGTTAATAAACACCCACACCCCAGCAGATAACGTGATGCTAAGAAAACCATACGTTAACATATAAGGCCAAAGGTTCAGACCCGTTTCCGTAGCTACCACATCGTCCACCGCCCAGCGCGTCACCAGAGCAAAGCTCGCATCGACCATCGCAATCACCACTGCGGAAATCGCCAACCGGATGAGCAGGCGCTTATACGGGAGTGCGTGACGAAACACGCGAACCCATAAATCGAGATCGAGCCGATCGCTAAAAACGTCTTCTTCAGGTTGATTTTTCATGGTTTCTGCGTGCGTTCGCCCTCATCAGCGTTTTGAATTTTCCATAGTCGACTGTATAAGCCTTCCTCAGCGATGAGTTCACTGTGAGTGCCACGTTGTGTAATCCTTCCGTCCTCGAGAACAATCACATGATCAGCGTGAGCAAGAGTGGACAGCCGGTGAGCGATAACAAGGGTCGTGCGCCGCCCATGCCGATCACGCAGGGCCTTGAGAATGGAAGCCTCAGTTTCAGAGTCCACCGCACTCAGGGCATCATCCAACAATAATATAGGTGTCTCTTGCAGCAATGCCCGCGCCAGGGCAACACGTTGGCGCTGCCCCCCTGATAAAGTAACACCGCGCTCACCCACTGGGGTGGAGTAGCCAGAGGGAAAACCTTGAATCGTTTCGTGGATCTCCGCTAAACGAGCCGCTTCGCTGATTTCATCCTCAGCCGCATGATGCCGCGCGAGGTGAATGTTTTCGCCCACCGTCTTGGAGTAAAGAAAGGGCTCCTGCATCACCACGCTAAATTGAGCTCTCAGCCATTGGCGGTCGAGATCCGCCAACTCATGCCCATCAAGCTGGATTGAGCCCGAGGAGTAGTCGTAGAGCCGCAGCAGAAGATGCATGAGCACCGATTTCCCCGAACCTGATGGCCCCACGATGGCGAGAGTTTTTCCTGGTTCGACAGTGAAGGAAATATCTCGGATCGTCTGCTCGCCTTCCTGATGCCCAAAGGCAAGGTTCTTAACCTCAAGTCTCCCTGCGACAGGGCCCTCTGGCAGAACGGGATTAGCGGGCACACTTTCCTCAGGCTCGGAAAGAATTTCTCCCATACGAGTAAGTGCAACAAACGATTTTCCAAGATCGGTGAGCGTCCGTCCCATTTGGCGCACGGGCCAAAGCAGCATATTGAGAAACATAATGAACGCGAAGAGTGTCCCGACGGTTAGAGTTCCTTCGGAGATGAAATAGATGCCCGTAAAAAGCACGATCCCCTGCTGGAAAATAACAATGAGATCGGAGCTGGACCAATACCACGACATCAGCCGAAGTAACCGCAGACTGCGATCACGGTAGAGTTGATTAGGCTCGGCGAACTTGGCAATCTCGTAATCCTGGCGTGCGAATGCCCGCACCACACGCAGACCGGCAAGATTCTCTTGGACCACGCGCGTGACTTGCCCTTCGGCCTCATCCACCCCGCGGAAAAGATGTTTTACTTTGCCGACGTAGTAATAGCCAAAGAAAATGATTGGCAGTATGAGAGCAAAGGACACCAACGTCATTCGACCATCTAACATAACCATAATCGGCAATGCTGTAAGCAAAAGTAAAAGCGCATTACTTATATCCACAACTTGGGAGGCAAGCGCCATTCGCAGCGTTTCCACATCCGAGGTGCAACGCTGGATCAAATCCCCAGTCTCGGCACGATCATGATACTTGGCAGGTAAACGTTGCAGATGATCGTAGAGTCGGTTCTTGAGTTTCCTCGCAATGCCATCGGACGCCTGTGCCGCAAAGCGCCCTTTCAGATAGCTAAATCCGCCCGCCACGATGGTCAACGATACCATCAACAGAGCGGGAAACCAAAGATGAGCCCGCACAAACGCGGCACCGCCCATTAACCCAATGATGGTAGCCGTGAGCAGACCGTCATCCGGTTGCTCGGAGAGAGCAAAATCAATCGTCGCACTCGCGATGAGGGGCGTTAGGTAATTGATTGCCGTAAACACAAACAACGCAGCAATCGCCCAGCCATACTTGCCCCGGAACCCACGCATGAGCAGCCAGAGCAACGACTGAGGCGACTGAGGCGACTGAATCGCTGGCAGAGCTGGTTGGGCTTGCTTAGATGGTGTGGAGTTCATGGTGCTGATAAAAGTGATATGGGAGCAAAAAAAGACCCGCGTTACTTGCGGGTTGCTACCAAAATCATTCAATCAGCAGCCCGCGTTAGTTAGGTGGGCAGCCGGGCAAATTCTAACCCCTCAGACAATGCCCACATTGAGAGTCCAAAAGACTCGTGAAATATAGAGGTGCATTGCTTTCATAGGGAGAAGATTAAAAAGATGATTTCTTAGGTCAGAGGGACTGGAGGGGAAAAATGATAAACCTCGCATTTTTAGTCAAGGAGATTTCCAAAATTCTAGCAACCTCTCCAAATGATCGTCATCTCACATCATCAACTTCCGGTCCAGTGTTCGATATTGAATCGCTTCGAGGATGTGCTCCGGCTGGATACTTTCTGCGGCGGCTAGGTCGGCCAGGGTTCGGGCTACTTTGAGGATGCGATCGTGGGCGCGGGCGGAGAAGTTCAGCTCGTTCATGGCGTGTTCGAGGTAACCGGAGGCGGTGGCGTCGATGCGGCAGTGCTCGCGCATGACTTTGCTGGGCATGGAGGCGTTGCAGGTGATATTTTTGTTGGTTGAAAACCGATCAAGCTGTCGGGTTCTCGCAGCCTCGACTCTTTTGCGAACAACGGCTGAGGTCTCTCCCTGCTCGTCCGATGCGAGTTCGCGGTATTCGACAAGGGGCACTTCCACATGAAGATCAATCCGATCTAACAATGGACCAGAAATACGTTGTCGGTATTTTTCAATCTGCGGTGGTGAGCAGCGACATTCACGTTTGGGGTCACCATAGTATCCGCAAGGGCATGGATTCATCGCGGCGACCATCATGAATCGGCTTGGGAAAGTCAGCGTGCCAGCGGCTCTTGAAATGGTGACGTAAGCATCCTCCAAGGGCTGGCGCATTACCTCGAGGGTCTGTCTGCGGAACTCTGGAAGTTCATCGAGAAAAAGGACGCCATTGTGGGCTAGTGAAACTTCTCCTGGTCCTGGATTGGTGCCGCCACCTAACAAACCAACGTCAGAAATGGTGTGGTGTGGGGCGCGGAAGGGGCGAGTCACCAGCAGGGCGTTCTCTTTTCCTAACAAACCGGCGATAGAGTGAACTTTGGTAGAGTCGATAGCTTCGGCTTCGGTAAGATCAGGGAGGATGGTTGGGAGCCGTTTGGCGATCATCGATTTACCGGTTCCGGGAGGACCTACCATCAGTAAATTATGTCCGCCGGCGGCAGCCACTTCGAGCGCGCGTTTCACCTGATGTTGGCCTTTGACATCTTCTAACCCGATATCGTAGTGGCGGCGGGTATCGAAAAGTTTTTTCCTATCTAACTGGTAAGGTGCTAGGATGCGCTGACCCGTGATGAAGTCCCATGCTTGGCGTAAGTTCTCGACTCCGTAGACTTCGATGCCATCTACAATGGCCGCCTCTGCAGCATTGGCGGCAGGAACGATAAGTCGGGTGCGACCACGCCGTTTGGCTTCAAGCGCCATGGGTAACACACCACGAATGGGGCGCACGAGGCCGTCAAGCGCCAGCTCGCCTGCGATGGAATACCGTTCAGATTCCTGAATACGATCCTCTCCTGCGGTCTCAGCTAGGGCAAGTGCGATCGGCAGGTCGAAACGCGGCCCCTCTTTTTTGAGATCCGCTGGTGCGAGGTTAATGGTTTTCACCCCTTTGGCCCAACTCAGAGCTGAGGTGCTGAGAGCCGAAGTCACACGCTGCGAACTCTCGCGCACAGCGGCATCGGGAAGCCCAACCACGTTAATGGCCGGCTTCTCAGCATTGAAGGCACTGACCTCCACCTCAACTTCCATTCCTTCCACACCCAGTAGGGCGGACGAATACACACGCACAATCATGTGTTCACGCTAACACCACTCTATTTTACGTAAAGGGCCAAATTCCGCTGACTACGTGCATACACACACGTTTCAAACGTCGAATTCCAAATAGAGCCCTGCATTATAATAGCCCGATACCCATTCCGTGGCACAATATAAATCACATAAGACAAATTAAACCATCCAACAACGTCTCGTTTTTGTCTATTATATTATAGACAAAACATTAACATTGTGATTTTATGTCACATAACAACTAAACAACACCAATTCTAGGAATAAATCGACCACTCAAACTGGCTCATCATAACAAATTAGAATCATTCTAAAATAAAGTAAACAAAACCCGCGTAGTTTGCATCTCATACTACAGAAAAACTTTTTACGAAGTGAATACATTTTTACACAAAAAAAACTCTCTGAGCGACGTTTAACCTAATGAAGACGATTTCATAGTAAATACTTAGCCAAATATCATTCTGAAATATACCTGTCCATATCCCCCCTAAAATAACCCTAAACCCCACCCCATAATCGCCCCCCAAACCCACAATACCTCCGGAGCCCTTAACCAAACCGTAAAACGACCATCCCAGCGATGGTCCAACCCACATACCCCGGCTCCCCCAATGACCTAAGTCATCACTGAAACAATCAACTATTACCAGTTAACAACTACAAACCACTACTAATACCATGTCTAGATTTGAATCCGACAACAGCCTGCGGCTCTACCTGCGGGAAATCTCAAAAACTGAACTGCTCACACCTGCTGAGGAGGTCCAGCTTGCCGCTCGCATTAAGAAGGGCGACAAAAAAGCACGCGCTCACATGATACGCGCGAATCTCCGCCTGGTGGTGAAAATCGCCCAGGACTACGCCAACTACGGCCTGCCGCTCGCCGACCTTATTTCCGAAGGCAACATTGGCCTGATGAAGGCCGTGGAACGCTTCGACCCGAATAAGGGAGGAAAACTTAGCACCTATGGCTCTTGGTGGATCAAGCAGTCGATCAAACGCGCTCTGGCGAACCAGAGCAAAACGATCCGACTCCCAGTCCACATGGTCGATAAAATCGCCCGTATGCGTCGTATTTCAGCCATTCTTTCTGAGGAGCTTGGTCGTGAACCGACCCAAGATGAGCTTGCCGAGGAGTTAGGAATCCCTCACAAAAAGCTAGCCCTACTTGAGCGTGCCGCCAAGCGCCCCACCTCGCTGAATGCCCCTGTGCACGATGACGATAGTGCAGAATTTTCTGACATAATCGGAGACGAGCATGCGGTGAATCCGTTTGAGGCTCTCGACAACAAAAATATGTATGGAGAACTTGATGACTTGCTCGATGTTCTTGATGAACGCGAGCATCGCATCATCGACGCCAGGTTTGGACTGGACGGAAAAACTCCCATGACTCTCGAAGAAGTAGGCGTCGAATTCGGCGTCACCCGCGAAAGAATTCGCCAATTGCAAAACATTGCGCTTGAAAAGATGCGTAAAGCGTTGCATAGAAAGGAGACGCCAATGCCAGAACCCACTACGGGATCTCTCGCGGAGGCTTCATAAAATAAAACACAATCCTAGGTATTATTATATATATATGACGATACCTTAGATTGGGATCGTAGGTGTGAAGAGCGGTGGGGTTAAACCTGCCGCTCTTTTCTTTTTGCCCCTTTCTAGCAGAATGGACAATTTGAGTCATCCACTATTTACCCCTAGCAAAATTGTTGGAGTAATACCAGTTAGTGATTCAAAAGAGACGAATGCCGGAGTGATACTCCTCGACTCGTTTTACTCCCCCTTTTCTTTTTACCTCTGTTGTTCTTTCAAGTGCTCGATCCGTTTTTTGATCATTTCACAGAAGCGGGCGGGTTTGGTCGTATCGTTGATCTTCAAAACATCCTCGGCCAGCTTAATTGCGTCATCGTATTTTTTCTCCATGTACAGTGCCTGGAGTTTGTAGAGCTGGGCCGTTTGCAGTGCTTCCCCTTCGGGTTTTGTATCCTTGATGAACTCATCCACTTTCACGTAGACGGCGGCAAAATCACGTTCCTTGAATAAGGGATGGATCAGGGTACGCAGGGCCTTGGATGCTTGCTCGACTTTAATCTTGGCTATAAATCCGCTGATGTCATCGGGATCGGCAACGGCGATTTGTTCAAGCTCGTTTGCATAGATTCCGAGGGACTTGGGGGGCACGACCGAAAGGGCGAGTTCGAGGGCTCTAGCCTTCTCTGGCCCCTCGAGCATCTCCGCTGTAGCAAAGGCATTATCGCGCTGTCTTTTCTGTTTCCTAAGTTCGCCAAGGTGGGTGACGTAGGCTTCGGCACCACCATTCTGGTAGCCGGTCTTAGCATAGGGACGGCCTTCAGCATCACATAGCATGACCGTGGGAAATCCTGATACGGAAAAAGTATCTCGCAGGGTTTTGTTTTGTTTTTTTAGAGCTTCGGGCAGCTCTTTCTTACGCGGGAAATCGAGTTCGACGAGGATAAAGTTCTGCGGAACAGCGGCTTTAAAGGCCTCCTGTTCGAAAACTTCTTTTCTGAGCTTAATACACCAGCCACACCAGTCCGAGCCAGTGAAGTCGATAAGGATGTCCTTGCCCTCTTTCTTAGCCTTCGTCTTGGCCGCATCGAAATCTGTCATCCAGCCGTCGCCCGCAGCCCAGAGAGGCGTGGCCGACAGTGCTAGTAAAAGAACGAGACGATGAAGAGAGTTTTTCATGATGATTTTTGTAGACCTGTATTGGTCTTCGTACGGAGTAGCGGTAACAAAACGGAAATTTGTCTAAGTGAGCTATACTCGGTTATTCTAGCCCTTATTCAAACTATTGGGCGGCGTAGGCTGCAGCCACTTCCTCGGCAATGATTTTGATGCCCTCATGAACCGTGCGCTCGTCCATCGTGTAAGTCATGCGGATACATTCGTGACGGTGTGGCCAAGGTTCTGACTCGTCCTCACCAAAGAAAAAGTAATGACCGGAAACAATCAGCACCCCGCGCGCCTTGAGTCGCTCGTAGAGTTCCTTCGAAGTGATTGGCATTCCTTCAAACCATAGCCAAAGGAAGAGGGCCCCCTCGCTCAGGTGGACGCGGTATGGGAGTGATGAGTCAAATTCCTGATCGACCCACTCGCGAGCCTGACGGGATTTATCGATGTAGTATGGGCGGACCACCTCGTTGCTGAGCTTGAGGATTTCACCGCTACGAACCAGGGGCTCCATCAAAGCCTGACCGATGTTGCCATTGGCAAGTCCGACGATGGCACTCATCGATGAAATAGCTGCTGCTATTTTCTCGTTGGCAATGACGATACCGGTACGCGTTCCGGGCAGACCTATTTTCGACAAACTGAGGGTCAGCACGATGTTCGGGTTCCACACGGGAGTGGCCTCTGTGAAAATAATGTTAGGAAATGGCGCTCCGTAGGCGTTGTCGATAATGAGTGGAATGCCATGCTCATCGGCCAACGCAGAAAGATGGGAAACCTCTTCGTCTGTTAGCACGTTACCGGTCGGGTTCGTAGGACGTGACACACAGATGGCTGCGATGTCGTCATCGACGACTAAGTTATCAAAGTCGACACGGTATTTAAAGTCGTACTCACCGATTTTTTCGATCAGTGGTTTGCAGGCGCGGAACATGTCCTCGCCCACTGACTGGTTCGAGTAACCAATATATTCTGGCACCAGTGGCAGGAGAATCTTTTTGCGCACCACTTCACCGTTAGCGTCTTTAAATTTTCCAGCCAAGGCATTGAACAGGAAAAAGAAGGCGGTCTGACCACCTGAAGTGATCGCAACGTTTTTGGCCGTGATATCCCAGCCGAAACTCTCTTGAAAAAGCTTGGCAATGGCATCGAGAAACATCGGATTACCACGTGGAGGATCGTAGTTCGAAAGCATCTTTTCCATGCCCCCTGGCGTGGCCAAAATTTCCTCGATACGGCGACGCCAGAGTGCGTTCACTTCAGGAATGTGTGCGGGTTGGCCACCACCGAGCATCCGGGTATCGGGGCCACCGTGAGCGAGGGCATTGCCCAAGTCATCCATCAGTTCTTCAATCCCACTGCCCATGCAGAGACGCTCACCGAATTCTGAGAATTCGAAATCTGAAAATTGCTCACTCATGTTTTCTGCCACAGCAATACTGCTGGGAGGGCTAGGCCTATCACTAAAATGCCTTTTTAACCACCCTGATTTACTTCAAAAAACGGCCTCCAACTCAGAGAGAAGGAGGCCGTGATGATTGTTTTGTATGTCAGAGTCCAGTGGCGTTTACTCGGCTGGCTGGGTTGGGTCGACCACTTGGGGTGGCTCGAGGCCTGGGATCTCTGGCTCGGGGGCAACGGCTGGCACGTCAGAAGGAACTTCTGGCTCGGGAGCCATACCTGGAGTCACAGGAATATCACCAGCACCAGGAGTTACGGGGATTTCGTTTGCTGAACGCTTTTCGCCGAGCATCACGGATGGAACAAAGCCAACTTCGCCAGTATCGACGACTTCCACTTTAACGTAGGAACCTTTTGTGGAGATCACCTTCACATCGGTGTAATCAGGAAGTGTTTTATTAGGCTGGTCACTCTCTTTAGGGAACTTGTTAAAAAGCGCCGTGTTAGGAGAAACAGTCTGAAGGAATGTCCCGGGGGTAAAAGCAGGGCCGTAGGGATCTTCCTGTGCGGCTGTTTGACCACCGGGGCCATCAAGAGGATTATAACCGTCGCCGCCGCCGAGTGGTTTATTGAATGAGTCACAGCTCACGAGGGCAACCGAGACGGATGCTAGAGCTAAAAGAGTTAGGAGGTTTGCATATTTCATACGAGGAGATCATGCACCTACCAGCCCGCGGGGTCAACGGATTTTCAGATAAACCTCTGCCGCTTCAAGCCAGTGGCGGGGGGAGGCAATACCTTCATCCTCTAGCCTCGCGGGCAGCATGGCGGTGTGGACGGGTCGTTTTTCCCTGAAAAAATGGGCGTCATCTATCGAACTAGCAATCAGTCCATCGGAGCTCAGATCATGGCCATGCTGCTGGGCGAGGGTGCAGATTTTTTCTGCGTAGCTATGCCAACTCTCAGGCTCACCGGAGTTGCATAGGTGATAGATTCCAGAGCAACGATGTTGGAGCAAGAGCTCCACCCACTCAACAACGTCATGGGTGAAGGTGGGAACTGAAAACTTATCGGCGATAAGATTTTGCGACTCACCGGACAGGGCGCGATCGAGCACGTTGTCGAAATGTGATGGTCGCTCGGAGGTGGTCGGGCCGAATAGCCATGAGACCCGGCAAATCAGGGAGTCGTCATTGGCATCTAATACATGTCTCTCACCTGCCATTTTAGTAACCCCATACATATTGACTGCTCCTATGGGATCATTTTCGATTTTTCTTCCTGGCAGTTCACCGTCAAAAACGTAGTCGGTGCTGAAGTGGACCAGTTTGGCGCCTTTTGCTGAACACACTTCGGCCATGACGCGAGGCGAGTCGACATTGACCAACTTGGCAAGATAAGGGTTGTCCGCACATTCTTCCAGTCCTGAAATAGCGGCGGGATTAATGAGCACATCGAAGTCTTCGGCCCGAATGGCATGGCGAAGCTCCTCGGGCTCCGAAAGATCGGCTTCGGAGCGGGTGAGAGTTATGACTTCAATATCGTCTCTTTTTTTCCACAAAGACAAAAACGCTCCACCGAGTCGTCCGGTGGAGCCTGTGAGTAATACGCGCATGGCTCGGATGTATTCCTGAGAGCCCTCTGTCCTAAGAGGCCCTAATCTGTACTGACGCTAAGCCTACAAATTTACCCTACAAACATGTGCTCGCCAATCTCGTCTTCGAGGTCAGCAAACTCATCGGAGGATATACCAGCGTCGCGGATATTACGCAGGGTGCGGCGTGTGCCGCGTCGGCTACCTGGGCCGTTAACTTTATCAGCCACGACCTCGACTAGAGCTGGTGCCAATGCGGCAATTCCGAGGGCAGCAAGAGTGAGGGCCACCGGACGACGTGTATCGCGGTGCATAAGGTCACCTAGAAAAACACCCGCGGCAGCACCCAGCATAGCAGGGGCGAATGACGCGCTCGTTTCAATCCAGTTTTTGTCTGACTCATCTTGTGGCATGTCCTTATTCTAACCTCGGAATCCGAGGATAAAAGCCCAAATCTTTCCAAATTTTCAAAAATCTTTCAAATCTGTGTTAATTTTACCGTTTCGCTCTTTTCATCCACAGAATCCCTCTCATTCTACGCGCATGAGCAGCTCTCTTCAAAATGAAAATCAATATGCCCTTATTCTCGCCGGTGGTAGTGGCACCCGCTTCTGGCCCCTTTCCAGAAATGCAAAACCGAAACAACTCCTCAACCTGTTTGGCGAAGCTACTTTATTAAACCAGACCATCTCCCGGCTCGAGGGGCTTGTCCCGAAGGAAAACATCCTCATTCTCACCAATGCCCTGCAGGTGGAAGAGGTGAGAAAGGTTGCCTCCGATTTACCCCCAGAGAACATCTTCGCCGAACCAGCGAAACGCGACACCGCACCGGCCGTCGCCCTCGGAATTGGCCTCATCGCTGCGCGCAACCCGAATGCCACCATGATGGTGCTTCCGTCCGACCAATTGATCAATGATACCGCTGCCTATCAATCTGTGATGCGCGACGCCATGACGGCAGCCGCAAATAATCCAGCACTGGTCACCGTAGGTATCAAACCGACTTGGGCCTGCCCAGCATTTGGATACATCGAGCGTGGCGAGACAGCCAAAATCGATGGTCCAGCACTCGACAACGCACCGTGTGAAGTCACTCGATTCCGAGAAAAACCCGACCCAGAGCTAGCCGAAACATTTCTCGCCCAAGGAAATTTTGCTTGGAACGCCGGCATGTTTATCTGGTCGGTCAAAACCGTCGTTAATGAACTAGCCCAGCACACACCCGAGCTGGCTGGATTTATCGAGGAAATTGGCCAGTCGGCTGATGTGCTACAAACCGTTGCCGATAAGTTCCCTACCCTGACTCCAATTTCCATCGATTACGCCTTAATGGAAAATGCCTCCCGCGTGCTTAACATCGAGGCCACCTTCGATTGGGATGACGTCGGATCCTGGCTCTCTGTAGCCAAGTATCTCGATACCCAAGGCGACAACAATCAGACCAACACGGACCTCGCCGAAATCGACTCCCAGAACAACATTGTTTTCAACGCCCGCAAGGATTCAAAAATCGCCTTGTTAGGAGTAGATGATTTGATCGTGGTGCAGACCGATGACGCCCTGCTCATCGCCAACCGCCATCAGGCTGACAACATTAAAAATCTTGGGCCTAAATTACCTGATAACCTACTCTAACAGTATCATCAAAACCGAACATCCAGTCCTAGCCATCGACCATGGAGATGCCCGTATCGGCATTGCCGCAACGGATCCTGTTGGCATCATGGCGCATCCCGTGGAAACCATCCAAGTCAAGACCTGTGACCCCATCGAACGCATCGCCGAGTTGGTTGAGCTGAGGCAGGTCAAACAAATCGTCCTCGGGCTTCCGCTACGGCTCGATGGCAGTGAAGGATCAGCATCCATCAAGGTGAGGAGATTTGGCAAGCTGATCAGAGCGCGCCTACCCGACATCCCCTTTCATCTCTGTGATGAGACATTCACAACAGTCGCAGCCGCAGAAAAACTGCATCAAGCAGGAAAAAATGCCAAACGCCAGAAAAGCATCATCGATCAGGCCGCAGCGGTGGAGATCCTGAATAATTGGCTAGGGTGGAATTAACTTGGCGAGATACCGCTCCTCCTCTTTTCTCCTCCACATTCCTTAAAATTTGGCAAGAATGGGAGTAACCAATCTCCGTTTTCCTCGGTATAAGGTTATCTGCGTCAATTTGACCTCTTTTTACTATGAACGAAAAACCACGTCTCTCTTTCTGGCAAATCTGGAATATGTCCTTTGGATTCTTTGGAATCCAGTTTGGTTGGGGTCTGCAAATGGCCAATATGAGTGCCATCTACCAGTTTCTCGGTGCCGAAGAAAGCGAACTCCCCCTGCTGTGGCTCGCTGCACCTCTCACCGGCTTGATCATCCAGCCAATCATTGGTTATTACAGCGACCGCACTTGGAACCGAATGGGCCGTCGAAGACCATTTTTCCTCATTGGTGCCATCCTTGCCAGTATCGCGCTAATCTTTATGCCGATGTCCAGCACTCTCTGGATGGCGGCGGGTCTGCTCTGGGTGCTCGATGCTTCAGTCAACGTCAGCATGGAGCCATTCCGCGCCTTTGTAGGCGATATGCTGCCTGCAACTCAGCGGAAGGTAGGCTTTACGATGCAGAGTATCCTGATTGGTGCTGGTGCCGTGTTGGCATCGATTCTCCCCTTTGTTTTGAAAAATGGTTTCGCCGTCAGTGGTGAGGCGACTTCCGATAGTGCCATCCCGCCTGCGATCAAACTCGCCTTCTTCATCGGTGCCGGAGTCTTCTTTGCCTCCGTTCTCTACACCATCCTAACA
>Ga0302134_10000212_pt1 | contig 22977 bp, 18 predicted proteins | sample CB9_SCM_MG_FD_203123 | JGI IMG/M metagenome (GOLD analysis project Ga0302134, IMG submission 203123) | Marine microbial communities from Western Arctic Ocean, Canada - CB9_SCM | ecosystem: Environmental > Aquatic > Marine > Oceanic | place: Canada: Western Arctic Ocean | collected 2017-09-19
GTTTGTAGCCATTAGGTTCCTGGATTCGTGAACGAGACTTGTGAGAATCTCGACGTGATTACTGAATTTAACTAGCGAAAGTTTACTTCCGATATATGCGTGTTGGTAGTGATTACGGCAACGAATTGCACTTACCGTGAACCGTGTTCAAAACGATGTTAGTGGACGTTGACTTTTCAGTTCAGCCGTGTATATTTCGCGGCTGCTTACGATGATGGGATTGGATAGATTTGTTCTATCTGAACCATCTTGTAACAAGGCAATTACGAAGCTGGGGCACGGCTGGCGACGAGTGAAAGGTTAATCCGATCACTGAAGTCGCCGGGTAGACCTTGGTGTTGGAACAGACAGATTCCCTCGTGAATTTCGGTTTGTTCTATATTTGGCCTTTCGGAGGAAATAACATGGATCTTAGTTTGAACAGACGGTTTGTACCGGTGCTTCTCGCACTAGCAAGCCTTCTCGTTATCGCTGGTGTCGCCTGTGGTGGCGATGACAGTGATAGTGACGGTGGAAGCAGCGTTGCTGCTACTGCCAAACCTGCAGACGCTGCAGACGCTGCAGCACCAGCGGCAACAGCAAAAGCTGCTGACGCCGGTGGCACAAGCGACTCTGCAGATGCCGCTGCACCTGCTGCAACAGTAGCTCAGGCTGCTGCTGACGCAACCAAGGCACCTGACAGTGCAATGGGTGGCGCAGAAGGCACACTCGTACGGGCTTTCCGTACGTTGGAAGCTGTATACGGAATTGGCTATGTAGGCCCTTACCGCACATCAGCAACCAAGCAGATTGGTGGAGTTGAAGAACCACTCTTCAACTACCAGGACGGTAACCCAATGACTCCGTATCTAATCGATACATGGGACATTGACGCTGCTGGTACTCGAGCACGAATGACTCTCAAAAAGGGTCTGAAGTGGCAGTCACCAATTGGATATGAAGATCAGGACTTCGGTGAGCTTAACGCTGCCGAGCTCGTTGAATGGTTCAACCGTTCCAACGCAACGACAAACCCTGAATCAACTTACGGAGATGGTGGTGACTTTGCCGCTATCTTCTTGGAAGCAAAAGTCATTGACGATTACACAATCGAAATTGGCCTTGTTTCACCTGTCTACTACTGCCTACCTGTTTCGCAATTCGGCTGTCTTTCAGCTGCTAGCGGACCACACAAGGTAACCACTGCTGACACCGAAGGTGTTGAGTGGGCACGTGGACACCACGTTGGTACCGGACCTTACGTTCAGGGCGCTTGCACACCGGGTGACCGATGTTCAGTACACGCTGTGGACGAGCACTGGCGACAGACTGGTAACGTTGCAACAATTACAGGAATTCAGGTTCCTGAAGCAACAACCCAGATCGCTATGCTTAAGAACGGCGCGATTGACATGACCGAGCTTGACTACAAGCTCCTCCCGAACGTGATTGCCGATGGCTTCACATTCTTGGAGACCATGCCTGGTGGTTTCGTTGGTCAGTCGATTCTCTTCCCTGGAAACCTCTGGGAGCACTCTCACGCACGAACGGCTGAGCCGCTTGCGCCTTGGGATGCCGCACCATACGCCAAGGATTACCCTTGGATTGGTAACCCTTGGGGACATCAGGGTGGAACTTGCACAGACAACGCAGGTCTAGGCCTCGACCTCTGTGGAAATGCTCCTTACACCGACACTGACAACCCGGCCGGCATGGACGACATGGAACAGGCTCGACTAGTTCGACTTGCTCTTTCGACTGCCATCGACCGTGGTTCGATCAATAACGTTCTCTTGAACGGTATTGGTACTCCGATTTACTCTGAGTACATGGGTCCTGAGTACCCTGGTTGGGATGCTTCCCGATCTACTGGTTGTTTCGACTTCATCGGTGGCGCCATCGCATGTTCCGGAACACAGGCCAGTGTCCCTTGGGAGATCACTGATGGTGACCTTGACGTAGCTGGTGCACTTCTAACAACTGCGGGTTACCCGTTGGTTGATGGCAAGCGCCAGGGCTTCGAGAAGCTCACACTTCAGGCTTACGCAGCAGAAGCAGGACCTGTTGGTCTTGAAGTTGCTGACACCGTTATGTCTGACTGGGCCCGACTCGGTATCGAGATCGATGGTCTAGTTGAAGACTACGGTGGAGTTATCAGCCCACGAATGCGACAGCGCATTCAGTACCTCCCTGTTCTAAAGAACGGTGACGTACACTCGAACGTATACCCTCTTGACTGGCCAATGCCGGTGGTGGACACATCATCGTCACGACCTGGTTGGGGTGTTGGTTTCGAATCTCAGGCTGGCGCTAAGTGGGTCTTCGAGATTCTCGGTGAACAGGACGCTAGCGTCCGTGTCGAGAAGCACTTGAACTGGGTTGACTACAGCATGTACTGGCTGCAATACGCCGGTGTATTCCAGGTTCCTAAAGGAATCGTAGTGAACGACCGAATCAAGTCATGGGATGGATACCAGCAGCACTACTCAAACGTTTCTTCAAACGTTGAGTTCATCGTACTCAACTAAGAGTCCATGCTATTGGTAAGAAGTTAGTTTGCTAACTGAGACGGGGGTCGGTTTATCCGGCCCCCGTCTTTCTTTAACCGGCGTTTGTAACGAACTGTCGATTCAGATCAATCAGTAAGTGTGGATTTGTGGTCTGGTCACTGGTTAGCGAACGTTGACATAGCGTGTTCAGAATGCTAAATTTTCGCTGCGCCCAATTGAAATTGAGCACCCTTTGGGGGTATCAATTCAAGTAGACTGCGGTTCAGTGTGACTAGTCTGGAATTAACACATATTTGAACGTATGTGGAACAGCATCGAAAGTACTTATTAAATGGCTAATTTTCTAGCGAGACGATTTATCTCATCGCTGGTATCTGTGATCGGTGCGACTCTTGCAATTTTCATCCTGATCCAGTTCCACAATGACCCGCGAGAATTGTTCGTACCTGACTCTGGTTACGGAATTTCCGAAGAGCAGTGGATCGCACTTGGCGACCGTATGGGTTTGAACGACCCGCTCTGGAAGCAGTACATCACCTGGATCGGTAATACCCTCCGTGGTGACCTTGGTGTCTCCCTTGCTCGTGACCGAGCGGTTACAGACCTGATCAAGGGCAAGATTGGTGCAACAATTCAGTTGGCGGTAGGCGGTTGGATATTCGCCATCGCTTTGGGCATACCGATGGGGGTGCTAGCTGCTGTAAAGCGAGGCACCTTCTGGGACTACTTTGGGAGGAGTGTGGCCATCGTCGGCCAAGCGGCACCGCCGTTTGTGACGGCACTGGTGGCTATATGGATCTTCGCTGTATGGCTCAACTGGCTACCGGCAGGAGGTAGATCGCCCGAGTTCAATTGGACCGAATATCTCCTTCCGTGTATGGCACTCGGTTGGGGAGCTGCAGCTAGCTTGATGCGCTTGACGCGTTCATCAATGCTTGAAGTGATGGACTCCGAGTACATCCGACTTGCCCGTGCAAAGGGTGTCGGTTGGAACTGGGTTATCTACAAGCACGCACTGCGTAACGCTCTAATCGCTCCTGTAACTTCAGCTCTGCTGGTGTTCTCGGGTTGGTTGAACGGTGCACTTGTTGTTGAAATCGTGTTCTCATGGCCTGGCATCGGTTACGACGCCCTGTTCCGTGCGGTAAACGACAACGACTTCCCGCTGCTGCTTGGAACCGTATTCATATTCATTCTGATTTACTTGGTATTTGCGACTCTCGCTGATATCGCTTACACACTTATCGATCCCCGAGTACGTCTCGGCAATTCTTCGGACTAACGAGGACTACTCATGACAACGTCTGAAACACCAGCCGAGGTCCAACACGTCGATTCTTCGACGTTGGATGCTCCGCTGAACCCTGTAATAGTAAATCGATCGTTTTTTGGTTCGATCTGGTATTTCTTCCGGAAATATCCGGTTCTCCCAGCGGTTGTGCTTATAGTGCTAGTAATTGCTGCGGTAATTGGTCCAGCGGCCGCTCCTTACGAGCGTGACATTGGACCAATCGGTGATCGTCACCTGCCAATGTTCTCCTTCTCTGAACTGGCTCCTGAAGATCAAGATGCGCCTAAATATGGATTGTGGCCTGCAGGCTTCCACCTGTTCGGCTCCGATCACATCGGACGAGACGTATTCACTCGTGTACTCCACGGGGCACGCGTGTCGATGCAGGTAGTACTGGTATCACTTGTACTAGGTATGGTTATCGGAGTGTCTCTCGGCATGATTTCCGGCTACTACGGCGGATTGACTGATGAGTTGATAACGAGATTTGTTGATATTTGGTATGCGATGCCGTTCCTGATGGTCGCACTGATCGTGGTGCTGATTTTCGGGCGTGGCTTAACCGTTCTGCTGTTCGTGCTGGCTCTTGTGGCGTGGGCAGGTTTCGTGAGGGTTATTCGTGCGCAAGTATTGGTGCTGAAAGAGATGGATTATGTTGCGGCGGCCCGTGTGAACGGTGCGTCTGACTTCCGGATCATGTTCAAGCACTTGCTGCCAGGAATTCTCAACACGGCTATCGTCGTTGGAACATTGAACACTTCAGGTCTGATTCTTTCTGAATCAGTGCTGAGTTTCGTTGGTGCTGGAATTCAGCCACCAACGCCAGCTTGGGGTGTTATGACCAACGAAGGACGTGACTACCTTTCAATTGCTCCTCACCAGGTACTCGTACCTTCAGCAGCAATTTTCTTGGTCGTGATTTCGTTGAACTTCTTGGGTGACTGGTTGCGAGACCGGCTCGACCCACGGTTGCGACAGATCGACTAGTTTCGATCACTCAACAAAGTTGAATCAAAAAGCCCTCGGCATTTATGCCGGGGGCTTTTTATTTGTTCCTGCATGTATTTAGGTTCATCCAGTGAATACTGTGATTTTCCACTCGATGAAAACTTGTGTCGAAGTGTGTTGGGCAGTTCGGGTGGAGACCTTGTCTCTATTACAATCAGACACTTCTAGTGCTCCCTAGAACCGTCGCACAGCGCTCCGTAGTCGTCTTTTATATAAAGGTGCGTATGGTCGAGGGATACGACGTTGAATCGAACTGGTCACGCTATTCACTATCTGAGTGGTACGCACTGATGCGGTATGCCCAGAACACTCTGTAGGCGATCCAACGACAAGAGAAGGCTGTGTGGGTAGGCAAAGCTCGTTGCGGCTGCATTCTCAGAACCAAGTACTGTCCTTGGAAAACATATTTTGAGTACCTCTACGAACTGATTCCAGACGCGACAAAGCCGCTCATAAATGAGCGGCTTTGCGATTATTCCTAAGACTATTTAGTCGGTGATTACTCAGCGACTACACAAACAACACCGACTCCGGGGTCACCAAAAACGGCATCAGCCCTCGCATCGCCAGACTGGTTTGAAAAGTATGTGAAGCAGCCTTCGACTGTGAAAGTGTGCTCGAAACTAGGGAGAGGCTTGCCTTGGGCTGCGTCAAATGGTCCAACGTGAAGGTCTCCAGAATCCCACTCTTCAGCCTGACCAGGATGGGAAGTGGAACTGCTTGCTGACCTGCGATCGTGGCTCCAACGAACGGTTGAACCGACTGTGATCTTCACAAGATCCGGATCATATACAACACCTTCTGCACCTAGAGACGGAATACCGATCTCGATCACACCGCTCTGGGCAGGACCATCAGGTATTACTACCTCGAATGCTGCACCCTGAGCGATTTCGCTCGATCCAACACCCTCTGCAATAATTCCTTTTTCAGCCTGAACTGTAGCCTCTGCATTTCGCTCATTTGCAGCAAGTGCGGCAGCACTATCAGAGTCGATTACGTGCTGAACTTGTTCATCTGGATCACCACCGGCATCAATAACTGCCTGACGAGTCGCCTGAGCGTTGTCCAATTTATTTTGTGCCTGTGCTGTTTGAACAATTTGCTCAGTTGTTGGCCTGTCTGAACAAGCAGTCAAAATTGTGGTCAGTGCCAGCGCACCAGCAAGAACCAGAATCACACGAGTACGTATCGACATTTAAGTCCCCCGAAAACGAAGCAAATTCTAAACGTTGGGTAAGGGTGTTTTAGTTCGCTGTACCAACAAAATTATTGCTGAATACACGAACCGATAATTGCAATGTGGCGGAAGGATAACACGGTCAATCAAACAGGCGGGTGACGAGCTTGTGCGGTTCCGAGTATTAATCCACATTCGAAACGTAATTAAACGGTTGTACGACGTTTTTTTAGTACGACTACGCCTGCCAATACGGCGATTACTGCTCCGACGAAAAACGTGAATTTGTATGCTTCAGCAAACGACGCATCGTTCGATGATTGCTGCCAATTGAACAAAGATGTCATCAAGGCAATCGATAGCACTGTTCCGAGAGTCTGTGAAACCGTAAGCGCAGCTGAAGTTGCACCCGTGTGCTCACTTGGTGCCCCTCGCAGAGTCAACGTATAGACAGCAGCCTGATGCATACCAAAACCAAGTCCTAGAACCGCAGTCGATATTACGACTGTAGTCATCGTTGGTGATGCGCCGGCAGATCCAGCGAGAATCAGGCCGATGGCAGTGATCACGGTGCCTGCGAATGTAACCGGCCTGTCACCGACACGATCGGCCAGCCAGCCAGCTAATCCAGATCCAGCGAAATTCATTCCAGCCATCAATGCAAGCAACGCCCCAAGAGTCAGGCCGCTTCTACCCATAACGTCGGCGACATAAAACGGGAACAAGAACCACATTACGAACGAAGCCACTGTCAGTAGCAAGTTCGATGCTGCGCCTGACTTGAATCCTGCAAACGAGGTAAGTCCTGCTGGAAAAATGGTAAATCTTCCGCTTTGCTTTCCTCTTATGAATATGAATCCGAGCACGAGTGTTACCGCGAACAGAGCTAGCGGTAGTGGGGTCAACCAGCCCTCGACTCGCGCAAACGACAATGCAAGCACGAACGTGAACAACGTTGCGAAAAGAAATACTGAACCCGGTAGGTCGAATTTGTGGTTTTGTCGACCGACCACTGGCTTCGCCAAACTGCCGTTCAGCCAAATGACTGATGCCGCCAATAATGCGATGCCGATTGGAATTCGTGCCCAGAAAATCGCTTGCCAGCCAATTTCCTGTCCCAAGAATCCTCCGCCGAGTGTTCCTGCAAAAGTTCCAAGGCCCATGGCCCCAAGCGTTACACCAAGTGCCGCACCACGGCGGGACGGGCCAAACGCCCTAGCTACCAGTGCTGGTGCGAGTGTGAAAAGAATAGCCACCCCTATGCCCTGAGGTATTCGCAGAGAGACGATAGGAGTTAACGAGTCCTGTAGGGAAATGATCCCAACCGACACGGTGTACAGCACGATACCGGCGACCAACGGCCACTTTATGCCGAATCTATCGGCGATCCCGCCAGCGACGAATCCTGTTCCGCTGCGCGCGCCGTGGTACATGATGATGATCAGCTGAACGCTAATAAGCGTTTCGCCAAGATCGGAACGGAACCTAGGCAGGTTTACGTTGATAGAAAAATCAAGGGCACCAAGAAATAAAGCTCCACTTCCAATGGCAATAGCCAGGATTTGGGCGAACTTAGTCAGCTGTGCTGTTGGCGAACTGTTAGAACCAGCCGTCTTCAATGTGGAGTCGGAGCCTGTAATGACTAAAGCCCGCCGTCGAATAATCGGATCAATGCGGAAATACCCTCTTCGCTCTTCGACAATTGGGTACACATCGAGATATTTCGAGCAATTACTTTTTCGGTCATTAATCCACGGAACTTCCAGCGCTTATTTTCAAGTAGTTAATTATCGCATTTATTAGCGCCGAGCTATCTGCTTTTCACATTCGTTATTGAAGATGTATGCACTCTTCCGCAGAGGTTGTATATTTGCCGAGATTCACTTGAACGTGTGAACGATGCAGAAAATTCCATTCTGACTGTAATTCACATAGTAGAAAGCACAGCGACGAAAATGGGACACACCGTTATCTACTACGGCGAACACGACGGCGCTCGAACGATTCGGGCGCACGAACTCGGACCAGATGATCTCGATTGGGGTGTTGTTAGTCCCGACGCACCCGAGGCTGAGCAGGCTGAAGCGCTCGCCGATGCTGTCGCTGTGATCACCAACGGATTATCGATCACAACCGAGATGCTCGAAAAAATGCCGAACATGAAGCTGCTGCAAGTAATGAGCGCAGGTTTTGACCGTCTCGACGTACCCGCTATTCGAGAAATGGGCATTGAAGTCTGTAATAACTCACCAGCGATAGCCCGGTCGGTAGCTGAACACACTATCGGCATGATGATGATGGTTTACAAGCGACTTCCGCAAGGAGTCGATGGCGTAAAAGCTGGAACGTGGCAGCAGCCGGCTAAATTGGGAGATTTCGGCAAAGTCTTCGAAATTTCAGGCAGAACGGTTGGAATCATCGGGCTAGGCAATATCGGAACATGGGTTGCAAAAATGCTCAAAGGTTTCGACACCACGACTCTCTACACCGACGTCCGTGAGTTTTCCGCCGAGAAAGAGCAGGAGCTCAACGTAACTAGAGTGACGATTGACGAACTGCTCGACCGTTCAGACATCGTGACAGTTCACGTGCCACTATCTTCTTCGACTACAGGGCTGATGGGCAGGCGTGAATTCGCTGCCATGAAGTCCGACGCAATATTCATCAACACCTGCCGCGGCCCGGTGCAGAACGAAGCTGAACTGATCGATGCACTTAACGCTGGCGAAATTATGGGCGCGGGACTCGATGTAACCGAGATTGAACCGACTCCGCTCGACACTCCGTTGTTGCAAATGGATAACGTAGTTCTGACTCCTCATCTTGCTGGGTCATCGCAGGAACGTGTAGATCGTGCTCTCGAGTTCTCGTTCGACAACGCTCGACGTGCTCTGAACGGCGAAACGCTACAAAACCCGGTTCAAGTTCTTGACTAATCCATCACACGAAAACGCACCGCCAACAGGCGCAATACCTGCTGGGCTACTGATCGATCTGGACGGAACTGTTCTCCCTGAGAATAATCGTCCAACGACCAGAGTCATCGACGCAATTAAAGCTGCTTCAAAAATAATTCCTGTGGCAGTTGCTTCCGGACGAGTGCAAGACGATGTGTGTCACTTTGCTCGACTATTCGGACTAACTGGACCTCAGGTTTCCGACAATGGCGCCACGCTGATCGATCCGATCACTGGGCGTGCCATCAACCGTCACATTCTTGAACGTCCGATCGCTGAACAGGTCATTGCCGATCTACGCTTGGCATCTTCACGAGTACTCGCATGCGATTCTGGTCGATTTATCGATAATCCTGACGACATCACGGATTGGCAAATAACGATCATCATGGCTAAGTTCGACAATGAAGCCGAGGCACGCCAGTGGACCAAAAAGTACCCAGCTGATTCGGTGAGTGTTTACGCAACCGTAGATAACCTGGGTGAGTGGTACGTTGACGTCACTCAAGCTGGCGTCGACAAAGCGACCGGCGCAAGAGATTTCGCCAAAGCTGTAGGTATCGATCCATCAGAACTGATGGTTATTGGCGATGGCTGGAACGATGTTCCAATGTTTGAAATCGCTGGCACAGCTATAGCGATGGAAGGTGCTTCAGCCACATTGTTGGAACTAGCTACCGCTACAACACCAAGCATCGATCACGATGGCGCCGCACTAGCAATCGAAAAATACGTACTGAACCGCTAATTCGTTTCAGTACGTGCGGCTAATCCAGGTCGAGCTCGGAATCATCCTGAGAGTCGATATCGTCGAACATATCATCACCGTCATCAACGAACTCAGGTCCGTTATCGCTCTCGCCTGCGTGTCTGAACGCTCGGACACCAGCTGCCAGACCAACCTGCCATGCTTTGGTCTCACGTCGTAACGCTGTCCTGAATCGACTTCCGTATTCGCCAACTTTTCGGAACTTTTTCTGACGACGTCGGACAAGAGTTTTCGTGTTTTGGCCCGCAACATCAGATAGCACACGCATCAGTGAGCGTTTTAGCAATCGAGCCGCTTCGTCTGGCGAACCATGCGCACCAGATTCAGGCTCGGGGACAATCTCGTCGACGATTTCCATTTCGACACAGTCGACAGACGTCAGTTTCAGTGCGCGTGCAATATCCGAAGCCTTGCTCGGATCGCTCATCTCCGCCTGCGCACCTAGTTCGGGCGCAATAGGTGTGTAAATAGCGTTCTCGAGCATGAGTACGCGGTCGGCGAGACCAAATCCCAACGCAGCTTCCGAGCCGCCTTCGCCGATCAGAATCGAAAGGGTAGGAGTCTTCACCCTGCCCATCTGGTCGATCATTCTGGCAATAGCGCTAGCAAGCCCACGATGTTCCATGTCGATTCCAAGACGAGGTCCCGGCGAATCAACAATTGTCACGACGGGGATCTTGAACGTTTCGGCGAGAATTACTCCACGCCTCGCCTTACGGAAACCACCCGGAGTTATCTCGCCCATTCTCATGGTTGAAGATTCATCACCGTCGTTGGCTAGCGATTTTTGTTGAGCAACGATCATTACGCTCTGACCACCAAGGCGCGCCAATCCGACGATCACAGAAGGGTCGTCGGTGTAAACGCGGTCGCCATGCAATTCAAAGAAATTTGCAAAAACATTGTCGATGTAGAAGCGTGCTCTCGGACGGTCTGGACGGCGCGCTAATTTGACCATATCCCACGCTTCACGAGGTCGTACGGAGACGGCATCAGGGGTCAGTTTTCGAGATGACGTGAGTCGGAATTCTGGTGAAATCAGATCGAGCACTGAAGCTAGTTCGTGCTTCAGCTTGTCACGCTCGATGATGGCATCAATGTGACCACGTTCAAGGTGAGCCTCAGCGGTGTGTTCGGTATTTAGCTTTTTGCCCTCGATCTCTCGAAGATCACCGAGAGGCGAGAACCCAATATGTGAGCCTGGCTCGGCAAAAATAATATCGGCCATAGATGCGAAGCTACCCAGCACCTGACCTGTCGATGGATTGCTGAGCGAAACGATAAACGTCTGCCCTTTGTCCTTCAGGGCACGTGCGGCGAGAGTCGTTTTCGCCATCTGCATCAGAGACAGGACGCCTTCTTGGATGCGTGCTCCGCCGGAAGTGACCATCGCAACGCATGGCATCTTTTTGCGGGCTGCAAGTTCGAGCGCCAGTGTCACTTTTTCGCCAACCACAACGCCCATCGATCCGCCCAAAAAGCTTGAGTCGAGAACGACGATGACGACCGGCGTGCCGCCGATCAAGCATGTTCCGGTGACCGCCGCTTCCGAAAGACCGGTTCTGGTCTGGTCTTGAAGCAGACGAACACGGTAAGAAATGCGTGGTGAGAATTCGAGCGGATCAAGCGATTGGATCCACTTACTGGTCTCTTTGAAGCTACCTTCATCGGCAATTGCGGCGATTCGTCGTCGAGCAGAAATCGTGTAGTGGTATCCGCAAGTAGGGCAGACTCTGAGTCGACGATACTTCGTAGAAGCTGAAATATCCGATCCACACGAAAGGCAGGCTTTCCTCGGCTGCTCGAGATTAATCGAGTCGAGTTCCTCCGTCAGCTTCGCAAGACCTTCGTCTTCATGCGGCTGTCCGTCTGGAAATAGTGGAGTTACGTTATCTGGCAAAGCGGTGCGGATTATTCCTGCGGTGTCACGAACCACGTTCGGCGCAGATCGTATAGGTCCATTCTAAGCGAATCTGCATTACGGGATACCGACTTGGGTCACCTGCTAGCGGTTGCTGTCGGATAGCTAAGTGATTGGTTCGAGGTTAGATTGGCGTAAATCTGAACTACATAACCGGTCTTGGCTTGCCCGGTTCACCGGCGCCAACTACGCCTTCGTCTTCTAGTTCGTCCATTAGGCGTGCGGCACGTGGATATCCGATACGAAGTCGACGTTGTAGCAGCGAAACCGACAACGTCTTTTGTGAACTAGCCAAATTGGCAGCCTGATCAAATAACGAGTCGCCATCGGTAGCACTCGATGCAGTGCCGCCGATGTCCGCACCAGCGTCATCGAAAGAAATGACCAATTCAGGCAGAGCTGGTCCGCCCATGTTTTTCCATGACGAAACGACGCCCTCGATTTCATTGTCGTTCAAGAACGCACCCTGAACACGGGCAGGTTTCGGCTTGTCGATTGGCATATATAGCATGTCGCCACGACCCAACAGCTTCTCAGCTCCTACTGAATCGAGAATCGTGCGTGAGTCGATTTGCGACATCACTGCGAACGAAATTCGGCTCGGGAAGTTGGCCTTGATAAGTCCGGTCACAACATCAACCGATGGACGTTGAGTTGCCACGACCAAGTGCACGCCAGTAGCTCGACCCAATTGCGCCAAACGCACAAGTAGTCGTTCCACATCACCAGCAGATGTCAGCATGAGGTCGGCAAGCTCATCGACCAAAATTACGAGATACGGCATCTTCTGGTCGGATTTTTCGTTGAACGAGGCGATGTTTTTCACACTGGCCTGTTCGAGCTGACGGAATCGGCCCATCATTTCATCGACAAGCGATTTGAGAACGATTACGGCTCGATCGGCTTCGACGATGACTGGGTGATAGAGATGCGGAATACCTTGATATGGCGTTAGTTCAACCCGTTTAGGGTCGATCATGATGAGCCGCAGTTCGAGCGGCGTCTTGGTCATGATGAGACCGGTGATGATTGCGTTCATGCACACGCTCTTGCCAGATCCGGTCGAACCTGCAACGAGTGTGTGCGGCATTCGAGATAAATCTGCCATCACAGGTTCGCCGCCGCTGCCGAGTCCCAGTGGAACGGGTAGGGCTGCTGTCTCGGCGAATTCAGTCCACTGGGGCGTGTCCATAACTGACCGCAGCGTTACCTGCGTTGGGTGGGCGTTTGGCACTTCGATTCCCACTACCGATTCGCCCGGAACAGGGGCTTCGAATCTGAGGTTCGGCGATGCCAAAGCTAACGCGATATCTTTTTCACGATTCAGAATGGTGTCGACTCGAACACGTTGGCCTCCGGTATTTTCTTCCGAACGACCTTTCCAACCTGGACTTAGTCCGTACATCGTGACAGTGGGACCCTGTCGGACCTGATCGACACTTACGTCGATACCGAACTGTCCAAGTGATTCCTGGACCTTAATACTGGTCGCGTCGATTTCTTCCTTCGTAATGCCGCCGGGCTTCGCAATTGCGAGCATGTCTCGGTTTGGAAGGTGCCACGGATACCGGTGTGCTGCCGAGTAGTCGGGTGGCGGAACTACAACATCTTCAGCCGCCTCTACTTCGCTCGGAGTAGGGTATGCGACTGTAACGGGAGTCGCTGGATCCTGAGGAAGACGATCAACATATTTCTCCAAATCAGATTTTGTAGCTGGTTCGCTCGATGTTTCTGAGCTGCTGTCCGCTACAGGTTCTGCATCAGGCGTTGTATCTGCGACTGCTTGAATAGTGGCGGTTGCAGTGGCTTCTTTTTCTGCGTCGATCTTGGCTTGTTTCGCCTGATCAGCATCGAAGGCTCTGCGATCTTCATCTTGCAGCTTCTTTGCTTGAGCACGTAATGATCGCCAGTTTTCAAATTTGTGAGAGAGCGATCGAATTCCACCAGCGATGACCGCGTATACGACCACTATCCCGCTCAACAGTTTGCCGCCTGTCAGCTTCGCCCAGGTCGGTGAAGCTAATACAAACGCAATCAGTAGCAATGCGACTACTCGTAGCCAAGCTATTGCGTACTCGGAAATCCCAACGTCGAAGCGATCCCACTCGAATGGAAGTCGTGAGATAGCCACACCAACGTCGCCACCGTACGTGTCGCCACTGAACGAAGCGAGAGGTGCATAGAACATTCCTAGTCCACCGGAAATGGCGGTAGCAAATGCCAGCGACGATACGACCCAGCGCCATTTAGCGAAAAGCTGGTTGCGTGTGAAGATGACTAAGAAGAGCGTGACTACCAGCCACAATCCCAGAGGGATCGCCGACCAGCCAATGAGCTTGCCTGCGTCTTCTTGAAATCCGAAGTAAACAACGGCAGCTATCGCGGCTATTGCAACTACGAACCAGACTTGCGCAGGCGCCGCAACCAAAAGTCGGCCAACGAGTTTCGCCAGCGAGCCGATTCCTCGGCTTGCTTTCACGGCAGTGTTATTGCCCGACTTTTTGGATTTGGATTTAGACGTCAATTGCGCTTGTCATGATCAGTGGTCGTCGCTTGGTGCGTCGACCAAGGAAACTTCCAACAGTGGTTCGTACAACATCTTCAAGATCGCCCCACTCTATCGGCTTCTTCAACTGTTTTTCAAGCACGAGAGTCAGAGCGTCTTCAGTTTCGCGTAATAGCCCGTCTGCGTCCTCTGTATGAACGAAACCAGCTGAGATGATTTTTGGACGGCCAACGAGGGATCCATCGACGGTATCTCGTGAAAATGCCACCGTTACGACTCCGTTGTGCTGGAGTGAGCGACGTTCGATAACAACGTTGCCTGACTCGTCCCAAATGCCGAGACCATGAACGAAGATGTGACCCGCGTCGATGCGATCAACCACTTCTCCGCCGTTTCGGTCGATTTCAAGAATATCGCCATCGGTAAGCAGGAATGCGTTTTCTGGAGAAACACCAGTCGAAATCGCAAGATCGACGTGAGCTTTCAGCATTCGGTATTCACCGTGAACCGGAACAAAATACTTCGGTCGGGTAGCGTTCAAAAGCATACGAAGCTCTTCTTTTCGAGCGTGACCAGGAACGTGCGTTCGATGTTCGTGGTTCGTAATCACTCTCGCACCGAGTCGAACAAGCTCGTTGATCGAATCGTTAACCGGAACTTCGTTACCCGGAATTGTGCTTGCCGACATGATGATCGTGTCGTTGTCTTGAATTTTTATATCTCTGTGGTCATTGCGAGACATACGAACGAGACCGGACTGCGGCTCACCCTGGCTTCCAGTTGTGAGGATCAGCACTTTGTCGCCGGGCAAGCTGTTAGCTTCGCCAGCATTGATGATCAGATCGTTTGGAATGTCCAAGTGACCAAGATCACGGCCGATCTTCGTGTTGTTGACCATGCTGCGACCAAGTACACATAGCTTTCGGCCGTGCTTCACGCAGGCATCAGCAACGATCTGTATTCGTGCAATCTGAGACGCAAAACTGGATACGATGATCCGGTTCTTTGCTGCGCCAATCAAATCTGGCAAGTTCTCAACAACTTCGCGATCAGACGGCGAGTAGCCCTCTTCTTCAGCGTAGGTTGAGTCTGCCATCAGAAGCAGTGCGCCATCCTGACAAATATCTGCCAGCACTCCAAGATCCGACGGTGGTCCGATTACCGGAGCGTTGTCGAGTTTGAAGTCGCCAGTGTGAATAACAACACCTGCAGGCGTGGTTATAGCGATTCCCGTTGAATCGGGAACCGAGTGGCAAACTGCAAACCATTCGACTTCAAGATTGCCGATTTCGTGCTGTTCGCCGGGGCGGATTACTTGCAGGTCAGCTTCGTCACGCATACGAGCTTGGCGGAGCTTTTCGTGAAGCAGTGCTTCAGCCATTGCTGGCGCATACACAGGTACGTTCACACGCTTGAGGAAGTGCGGAACGGCTCCGATGTGATCTTCGTGACCGTGCGTAATCAGCAACGCTCGAACTCGGTCGGCGTTCTTTTCCAAATAGTCCATGTCGGGAATTACGACGTCAATTCCTGGCATGTTCCACTCTGGGAACTGCACGCCTGCGTCGATCACGACAATATCGTCGACGGTCTCTAGGACCATCATGTTCTTGCCGATCTCACCGAGACCGCCAAGTGGCAACACGCGAATCCATGCTGCTTCGTTAGTTTTCGTTGTCATACGTTTGAAATGATGCCGACTAGGGCACTACGCGCGAATTACTTGGCTGCTGTGCAGTCAGGAATAGTTCGATTTATTTAGCTTACGTAGTGATTATGAAATCCTAGTTGGCGATCTCCTTTTTCTTTCTCTGTAGTTTCATTCTTCAATAGAGGTTCAAATAATTGAGCTTCGGCAATGTTTGCTTCAGCTGATTGACCCGATTTTTAGATAGTGGGTCGATTGTTTTTTTACTTCTTCGCTTTGTTCTTCTTGTTCTTCTGGTGTCTTAGCGGATGTTACGAAATACGTGCTGCCGCTTTCAATGCTTCTGGCAATCGCAAAACGTCCTGCTGCAGCTCTCGCTTGATCGCCGGATTACGAAGCCCTGCCGCAGGGTGGTACAACGGAAATAGGATACGACCTTCCCATTCGAGTATCTTGCCGTGATCCTTTGAAATCTTACCTTTGGGATAGAACCTGAGCATCGAATGGCGACCCAAAGTGACTATGACTTTGGGGTCAAGCAACTCCATTTGTCGTTCCAAGTAAGGACGACAGGCAGCAACTTCCGCCGGAAGCGGGTCACGATTGTCTGGCGGTCGACACTTCACGACGTTAGTTATGAATACGTCGTCCAGACTCAATGGGACTTCAGCAAGCAGTTCGTCGAGAAGTTTTCCTGAACGGCCTACGAACGGCAGCCCTAGCTCATCTTCGTTGGCACCGGGGCCTTCACCAATGATCATGATTCCACCGCTGGGAGATCCTGTACCGGGTACGGCGTTCGATCTTCCAACGTGAAGTCCGCAGCTAGTGCATGAGCGCACAGCGGCAGCAAGTTCGTCGAGTGATCCCCAAGTGTTGGCTGAGGTATCGGCAGTGGTCAAAGTGAAGTGTTCAAGAGCTAAATAAAGTCCGAATGCGGACACGAGTAAGTATCTTCAAGTTATCACAAGAAGATTATCGGAGCTGATCTATCTGTCGTAACGAGGAGTAACGACGTGACAATCAACGTTGCCCGGAACCTAACGGTCCTCCCCCAGAATGGGCGAGCCTAACGAAGGAGATTGCGACGTGCGACCAAGTCACCGCAGTGACGCCCGGAGCCTAACGAAAGCGGCAAACGCCCGAGCGCACAAAAAAACCGCACCGCTCTCAACTACAAAATAAATGAGAACGAATGCGGTAATTTACGATCGGGACCCAGCAAGCCAAGTCCTAGCAAACAACTAATCGAAAAAATCGATTAGTCAGTGATTCCACGATCAGCCAGGTACTTCACAGCATCCTGAACAGTCTTGATACCTTCGGCATCTTCATCGGAAATCTCGAGAGGCTGGTCGTCTGAACCAAATTCCTCTTCGATCGCCATGATCAACTCGACCACGTCGAGGGAGTCAGCATTTAGATCCTCTGTGAAAGACGATGATGCTGAAACGTCTGCCGCATCAACACTGAGCTTGTCGGCCGCTATATCGCGGACTCGATCCAACACACTAGCCATTTACTTCAACCCCCGGGAGGTCATGCGGGCGATCCCGCTCGAACTGGTAATAATTTCAAATAGCGCCGACTAATAAACATAGTCGAACGGCAACCTATGCTAGCAGAGCGCCGAGCACTCCGTTCACGAATTTTGGAGAAGTGTCAGACCCGAATAAACGAGCCAACTCAACCGCCTCATTCGCCACAACGTTCTGCGGAGCAGCATCATCCATCTCCAACTCGGCCAACGCCACACGTAAAACGTTACGTTCTACAAGCGGCATTTGCTCGGCAGGGTACTGAGTAGCCAACTTCGCAATGCGTGAATCAAGCTCAATTCGCCGATCCTCGCACTCGCGCACTAACCTGGTTGCAAAATCTATGTCGTCGTCAGTTAGCTCTCGCTCAATGGCGAGGCGACGTACGGCAGCGGTGGCGGGATGGCCGGCGGAATCTGATTCGTAAAGCGCCTGAACAACAGCAGCACGAGCACCAGTGCGCCCCATGCCAACCGGAGGATCGCTTTCGCCCACCATATCGCCATCGATCAATTCATCGAGGCGGTCGGGCTCTTGAGGGAGGTATTTTGATTTAGCTGCAGACACGTTTAGTCGAAGTCGGGGCCCGAAAGGGTGATAGGGGCGGTTTGCTTACTTGTTTAGGACTTATCTAACCGTTGAATAGCTAACTGAAACTACGAATTGCTTGCGTAGGCAAGAACCGAAGCGAAATCGCCAATGTTCGAGATAGTCGCAGAACGATCGATTCTCTTCACCATTCCGGAAAGAATCCTGCCGTGGCCAATCTCGTAGAAGTTAGAAATACCATCGTTCAACATGAACTTGACGGTGTTGTTCCACTGAACACAAGAAGTTAGCTGCAATCGCAACTCTTCCTTCACTTCGTCGGCAGTACCAAGCGACTTCGCAGTCACATTACCTACAAGAGGAACGAGTGGATCGTGGAACGTGAGTGAATCAATCATAGCGTTCAGGCCGTTCTGAGCCGGGCTCATCAAACCTGAATGGAAAGCACCACCAACCTGCAGTGGAATAGCCTTCTTAGCGCCTCGAGCACTGGCAATATCAATCGCCATAGCGAGACTCTGGTGGTCACCAGCAAGAATAATCTGTTGCTCAGTGTTGATAGTCGACATCTGTGCGCCAGACTCACGACAAATCTCTTCAGCTGTCACTTCATCTAAACCGATGAGAGCAGCCATACCACCCGGTCGCTCATTACAGGCACCCTGCATAAGCCGACCTCGCTCCAAAACCAGCTTCACAGCATCGGAAATGCTAAGCACACCCGCAACCGCAAGGGCTGAATACTCACCAAGTGAATGTCCAGCAGTGGCATTTGGAACCTGAAGAACCCCAGTGGCTTCTTCCATAGCTCGCCAAGTAGCAACCGAAGTAGCCATGATGGCGGGCTGAGTATTCTCAGTCTGTCGAAGCTCGTCGTCCGAACCTTCGAACATCAACGTCGAAAGCTTACGACCCAAAGTGTCATCGATCTCGTCGAAAACCTCGCGTGCTGCGATGGAATTCAAGTAGAGGTCCTTACCCATACCAACGGCTTGCGAGCCCTGGCCTGGGAATAAGAACGCTATTTTCGAAGCTGTCTCGGTAGTCATATCGAACGACTTTCCTGCGTTAGCAGTGCTTTACGAATCCGACTCTTTAGATGCAGCAGCAATTGGCTGTACCTGTTCGAGCAAGTTCACCTGAGGCCAGTTACCCGGCATCGTGCGACCTTTGTGGTTTCCACACTCCGGGCAAGCAATGTGCGGCTGGATTCGTTCCTTCCGCGAACATGGGCAAAGCGAAGACGCTGGCAACTTAATAGCGTTGTGAGCGTTTCGGTTGCCCTTGCGGGCACGGGTATGTTTTTTCTTGGGAAGTGGAGGCATATCTATATATCAAGGGCGTTAGCCCGCTCAATCTGAGGATTCTGCGCCTTTTCCAATAAGACCTGCAAGCCCCGCCCAACGCGGATCTACAGAACTTTTGACGCACGAACACTGAATTATATTGCGATTAACTGTGCAAATGGGGCAAATTCCCAAGCAATCTTCCTTGCAAAGTATCGCAATTGGAAGTGCGCTCAGGAACGCCTGGCCGAGTCCTTCGGTTAAATCTAAGAAATTTTGTTCATCAATAACCAACACTGGATCATATGAATAATCCTCTTCATCAGGCCGAGAATCCTTCTCGCCCATCAGCTTAGTGTTCGTCGGAGAGAACTCCTCTTCCATCGTAACGTTCACATTTACAGTAGCGGGCTCTAAGCATCTACCGCACGAATTGTGCGTTACCGACTCAAAATTACCGCTCACAAGCACAGTAGCGTCAGTCCTCATCAAACGAACCGAACCATTGATCTCTTCTAACGAATAACCGTCAATGACGATGTGTTCGTTCTCAATCTCATACTGTTCGCTATCACCGAGATTCCCGGTAAGCAAACTCGCAACGTTGTAGATCATCTAGCTCAAATCCCTCTGAAAGGACTCAAATGTATTGCACACGCTATAAAAGGATGCGCATACACAGCCAACTACTCTAAACACGAGTATCCACGTGAGCAAGTGTTTACGTTGTGAGCAGCAGGGGTGCGATTGGTGTGGGGTGGTGGGTTCGTAGGCAGATAACGATGTGAGTGGGAATCCGAACTGAAACACCCCTACCACCACCTGTCACCTCGAGAAAAATCGGGGTCAAACGACCAGCCGCCTCCACCACTGTCATTCTGAGCTAGATTCAGAATCTCGATAAATGATCAGAACTAAAGAGTCACGGAGACGCGTTTGAACAGGCGTCACAAGCCAAGCTAGCAGTCAGTGATTGCCTGGAAACACGTGGTAAATTTCTTCAAGGCTCCGTCATGCGAACAACGTTGAACGGGCGCAAAGAAAAAAAGGCTCCCCCCAATGCATCGCACTGCCAAATCGCTCCTTTTATTTACGATCATCTACAACATCGCCGAAGGTGTTGTGGCGATCTGGGCTGGAATATCAGCAGGCAGCATCTCGCTGATCGCATTCGGAGCAGACAGCTATCTGGAAGTAGCGGCGGCGTCGGTCGTTTACTGGCGACTCGCCATAAGACACGGCGATGACGATTCAGGCGAATTCGAAGAACGAATCGAGAAGTTCATCGGCTGGACGTTCCTTGTGCTCGCGGCAGCCGTTGTGTTTCAGGCGGTGGTCGGATTCGCCAATCGCAGCGGCGCCGAAGAATCAGTCCCCGGTTTCGTTCTGGCGATTGTTTCGGTGACGCTCATGCCAACGATTGCGCTCTGGAAGCTGAGACTCGCAGCCGATATGGACATACGCTCGCTCGCCGCAGAAGCAAAAGAAACGCTCGCCTGCTCCTACCTTTCGGTAACGCTGCTGATCGGACTCAGCTTCAACGCACTGCTCGGCTGGTGGTGGCTCGATCCTCTCACTGCGCTGTTGCTTGTGCCTTGGCTGATCAAAGAAGGACTCGAAGGCGTTCGTGAAGAAGACGACGACGACGAAGATGAATCGGTGAAGCTATGCTCCTGCCGCTCGTGCCTGTTCGGACTCCGAAAACGCAGGTCGAACTGCCGACTCGCCTAGAGCGATCTTCTGTTGGCACATGACCCAACCACCTCTAGACACATCCCGTCCTCTCCACAGAAACTAACCACATAGAGAAAACGTGGCAGCCGGATCACATCTGGCACGCTCCCAAAAAATCGTAAAAGAGGTTGTTCCCCTGATGTACCAAGGCCTAGTCGTATTCGACGTTGACGGCACTCTGATTCGAGAAAAAACCGTCTGCGAAGTGATCGCAGCGAAGATCGATCGCGTTGAACGGATGGATTGGCTCGAACGAAGTGCCGGTTCATCAAGAGCATCCCACTCCGCTCCGGCAGTAGATTTGACCATCACTGCTCGTGAAGAAATGGCAGATTGGTACATCGAAGCCGGACGTGATTCAGTCGATTCGTTCTTTGACTCATTGATCTGGGCAGAAGGCACACACGCCGGAATCAAGTCGCTGCAAGAGAACGGTTGGCTCGTCGCCCTAGCTTCCCTGACTTGGAGCTTCGGCGTCGAGAGAATAGCTGCCGCTCTCGGGATCGATGAATCTCTAGGAACAGGTCTCGATTGGGACACCAAACAAATCGATCACGTATACGCCGGTGACAAAGTCGATTTTCTCCAGCGAATGGCAGCCAAGTACGAAATACCGGCTGATCGAACCTACGCAGTAGGCGATTCAGGCGGAGACATCCCCATGCTCAAAGCCGCTTCACACGGCTTCTATCTCGGCGATTCCGACCCACAAATCCCCGGCGTTACCCATCTCTCAGAAGCAAGCATTGACACAATCGCTAACCACATCTTGCATCCCCAAAATAACGACCACACCCACGACTGCCATCCGCCCCTAGACACATCGCACTCTAACGACCAAAACTAACTAAATAGAGAGAACGCGGCAACCGGATTGCATCTGGCCTGCACCCATAAAAGCGCGAAAGACTCTCTGGCGAAACCAGTTCGCCGTGACTGTGCACTGGCTCCGTACAAGCCCCCAACAATTCACCGTCAGCAACACAAATAGCAACTCCCGCATTTAGCGCGGGTGCCAAAGACCCTAAATCGCCCACCGCTCCTGTTTCCGTCACAACGAAGCCGGAAGTCGGAATGCCACCGGCTGCGCAATCTAGGAATCACACAACACCCATCACTTCAGGGTCAACGGACCACCAAATGCAAACCAACAAGGTGGGGTTACCGGCCAAGCTCACATGGCAGTTTGAAACCTTCGACCATTCAAAACTCGAAGCAGTCAGATAGGTCCCAATAAAAAGCGATGTCGACCGACTTCCTGTAACAACAGAACAAGCGGTAGCACGCAATAACGAATGCATAGAGGGTCACGCCTCCAGCCATTCGCATCTCAGGCCAGTTTCACACGGCCCAACAAAACTTCTTACGATCGCCAGGTGCAAGCACCGCCGATCCGCAAAAAAAAATACCAGCCGTGATCCGTCACGGCCAGTACAAATTACCAGGCGTAAATAAACGTGAAGCCGACCTGCCATCCCTCCTTCGGGAGGGACAGAGGGAGGGTAGTTTGCAGCGAGGTCCCAAGTCATTCGATGACGCCCGGACCTTAAACGCAAATGCGACGTGCGACCAAGTCGTCCGACGACGCCCGGAGCCTCACGCTACGAACAGCGCTCATTAACGCGTTGCTGACGATAAGCAGTGTTCGATATATCTCAAAGCAATTCGAGGCACTTTAGCCGACCCTGAATTCGTCGGCTAAATCCTCGCCCGCTCAACAATCGCATCGATCGAATCCCGCGGCGTCCACTTCACCATTAGCACCAAAGCCAAAACGATCATCCCAACGTCACCGACATAGCCCAACACCGGAATGAAATCTGGAATCAAATCGAACGGCATCGCTAAATACGCAGCCAACAAAAACGGAATTACTTTGACCAGCTTAGGCACCCGACTATCAGTCGCCATGAATCGGAAAAAGCGAATCTTCTCCCTCGTTCTCAGACGCAAAATAACGGTATACGGCTCGCGATTCTGAAGTCGCTTAGTAAGCACCACAACACCAATAACCGTCACGATCGCAACGCCAACAGCGGCGAGCAAATACGGAAGCCATTCACTAAATTGAAAGTCGATCTCGATACCGATTCTTAGGCTC
>Ga0302134_10000213_pt1 | contig 22960 bp, 18 predicted proteins | sample CB9_SCM_MG_FD_203123 | JGI IMG/M metagenome (GOLD analysis project Ga0302134, IMG submission 203123) | Marine microbial communities from Western Arctic Ocean, Canada - CB9_SCM | ecosystem: Environmental > Aquatic > Marine > Oceanic | place: Canada: Western Arctic Ocean | collected 2017-09-19
TAAAGTAATGATACTCATTCGACCAACCTCTCGATAAACTGAATCATATTTTTTAGTCAATACTTTCCACTCTTTCTTTAGGAATGATTCAACACTTGCATACATAATCATAGTTGCAGCCAAGGCCCAACCCCCCCAACTCATCGCTAACCAGAAAAATATTGCGAGAGGAATAAGGTCATAGGTATGTTCGGACTTTCTATAAGTTAATACCAATCCATAACTTATGCAACATAGAATCCCTATCAGTAGAATCCAATCAACAAAGTTATTCTCAAGATTCATTAAACTGGGGATTGATGTGAATCCGATTACTATTGCTATCCGGTGAGATAGTTTTCCTTTCATGGCATCGCGTGAAACGAATAGATAAATTGCTATTAGAATTAATAAACTACCAAATAATATTGACATTGAAGTGCCCTTGAATGTAAAGTAAATCATCAGACGAGGAAGTGAAAAACCTATTCCAAAAAAATGAGACATTGCACGGTAATGAATTAAAAAGATGGTTGGAATCATTACTATTACATATGCTATCTTCAGCATCTTTGAGGTTCTTTTATTGTTTTCCACTTTGGTGAAAATTGGCAGCAAAAACATGATCAGTAAAATGAGGCCTAAGGAAGAGAACCTTGTTTCAGCATTAGTTAACATGACTGCGAATGAAGCAACCAATGAATATGTCAAGACCTTATTCCGTTTTTCATTTTTATTTATGAGCAGATAGAGCGATAATCCCACTACAATGTAAGGAGCACTCATTCCGAGTAAATAGTATATTTCAATCAGTTGCTCTCGATTAAATGATACGTATGAAGAAATAGCGAAAATTGTAGCCAATACTGTGCCACTTCCAAGGACTAAACGAAGGTGGAATCCCTGTTTATGCAGCAAGTACATCATTCCAATGCATATCATCGAGAAAAAGAACCCTGATAGAATTAAATCAGAATTTCTAAGCCCCATCTCTTCTGAGGAAATATTTTCCCATTCAATTAATTCAGTGGAAAGTCCTTCGACATAGGGATAACCATTGTCTTCCATCCATTGGTTTCGCTCAACGGTAGCATTCCAATTCCATTGGTCCATTACTTGCTTTTTTTCCTCTGATATATCGAGTGCCCCTAATGGGAATTTACCATGAATTGCATGGGGTAGAGGTAATGAGAGTAAAAGAGATGGCAATGTTGCAAGGTCTCTTTGATCAATCTCGCCGAGAGTTGCTCCTTTAACAATATGAGGGCCCCACATAAAGGCAGCAACATTTCTAACAATTTCTGCTGGTGAGCCGTGCTGTCCACTATCTGTAAGACCGTGATCAGCAGTTAAAACGACAGTCCAGTTTTCTGGTACCTTGGCAAATACATTAGCTAACTCCGTATCTAACCATTGGAGTTTTTCTTTATATTCAGGTGAATCCTTAACCCCATAGCGATGTCCTGTACTATCCAATCCAGATAAATGCGCAATAATCACATTGGGTGTTCTTTCAAAAGTAACATCGTCTTTGGTATTGCTTTCAGGAATGTCGCCATCCAGCCAACTGTTTAAGGTTTCAAAAGATTCAATATCCCCTTGCATATAATCTGCATGTCCATATCGATGTTGCATAAAATTAATCAAATCATTTTCTTTGTATAACTCACCCCATGCATAATCACCAACAATTCCTACAGCGTTATCTGGCTGACCATCACCATCGCCATCAAATGTACTCGCTAGAGTCCATCCATCAGGTGTACCCGGGTGCTCGGGGTGAAAATTACTCAATCCTTCATTCGGACGCGAAGGAATCCCAGTGGCCATTTCTTTAACACATGATGCAGTCATAGTCAGAGGATTGGTTCTAACATTAATATAAGCCCCATCACTGACATTTTCATTCAAGAATGGCATGAATTCGGAGTCGCTCATCATATCCTTTCGACCCCCATCCAGCACTATGAACAGTAAACCTTCACTCAATTTATCATCAGGATAAGGGGGCTGCTCAAGGCCTTCTTTTGGCGCAGGTGCATCAGAGATTATGTACGAACCAGTGTAGAGGAATGATGGAATCGAGAGTATTGCAACAAGCCCTATTATCTGTAGGGTAAGCCGTTTATTAATCGCCCAATTTGGACCATTAAGTTCACCCATAAGTGTTTATTTGGCATCTAATACTTAATTGTTCATCAAACCTTTTCTTATCTGATAACCCCCATAAGAAATCCCCATTACAATGAGGGCACTCATAGGTTCTAGGTGTATCACTGGCTAAACATATAACTATTCAGCCGTTAGTCTAAAGCAATGGGAAAGAAGTCAATTGAGGTTGACGCTATTGAGCGCTGTTTTCTTTTCGCACCAGTGTGTTGTTGATTCTTGCATGGTTGCAATTGAATCTAATTCTACTTGGTTACAAGACATCAGTCTTTTCCGTCCTGGTTTTATTGCTCTTCAGCATGATTATCGTCGAAAGATTTGCCCCCAAAGCGGTGTCGAATAATAGTTCGTCTCAGTGGGTATTTCCTAAGCCCAAGTAATTACAGTCTGGTCAGTTCTTAACTGTGGATTTACAGCACTATTTTCCAAAGTAGTGTGCTCCTTTTCCCTTAGGTGTAACCAACCGAGTCTTGCTATCATTGACCCATTATCAACACAAAACATCCTATCTGGAACATGAGCACTACACTCCCTATCTTCAGCCATTTGAGATACCATTTCTCGCAGCCTTGTATTACAAGCAACTCCACCACCGAGTAGAATTTCTGTTTTACCAGTATGAGCTAATGCTCTTTCTGCTACTTCTACAGAAGCAGCAAATGCATGTTCTTGCAATGACCAGCAAACTGCACCCAATTCTGTACCTTTTTCGACCATGTGCTTTGCTGCTGTATATAGTCCTGAGAATTGCAAGTCCATGCCGTGTACAGCATATGGCAACTCTAGGCCTTCCATGCTCGGATTAGGGTTCTTCTCTAACCATTCAGCAGCTAGTTTTTCGATTTTTGGACCACCTGGAAATGCCATGCCGTTTATTCTAGCAAATTTATCTAACATGTTGCCAATACCGACGTCTAATGTTTCTCCCAATACTCTGTATCTATCTCCTACCTTGCAAATGACTTGGGTATTGCCCCCCGATACGTAGAGAAGCACTGGGTCATCGCAATTGCATTGTTCTCGTCCTATTTCGATATGTGCTACACAGTGATTTACACCTATGAGTGGTACATCTAGCGTAGTTGCGATTGACCTTGCTACCGATGCTCCAACACGCAAGCAAGGAGCAAGACCAGGGCCTTGAGAGAATGCAACGGCGCTTATTTTCAGTTCCTCTTTGGAGAGTAATTCCTCCAACACTTTTTTACTAATATCAGCATGATGATCAGCAGCCTCTCGTGGATGGATTCCTCCTTCTTTTGGTTGTAGCATCGAGGAGACTGAAGGGGTGGGTACTCCTTCGCTGTTAACCATGCCCATTGAGAAGGTGTGAGCAGTTGATTCGATACCTAGAACTGCTCCTAACATGTCATTTCCCATACCTTGCTCAAGGGCAGTCCATTTGAACCGCGCCCTTGTAGCGTAGTGCATGGCGAGGCTGTTATTGGACCTTGGTCCATTGGCGCATCTTTCTAGTGGAGAGGGTCCACTTCGTGGACTAGCCATGTCTGATGATGAGAAATTAGTGTCTTCAAGTGGGATGGGTATCGTTGTTGATAATGGTATAATCACCAAAATCGGAGATTCTGAAAACCTACGGGATGAATACCTCGGAGGCCTTCGAGGGAATGAACTTAAATTTGTAGATATCAATGACCATCAGGTCTTGGAAGTAGGAGGTAGGGCAGTAATACCGGGTTTGGTCGATGCGCACACTCACCTACTATGGGGGGGCGACCGTTCTCGTGAATTACGCTGGCGCTTGAATGGAATGTCATATGCGGATATTGCTGCTAAAGGCGGGGGTATTGCAAGTACTGTTACTGCAACAAGAGAGATGAGCATGGAGTCATTGTTGGAATGTGGCCTTTCACGTATGGAGATGGCCTTACGTCATGGTACGACTGCTTTGGAGGTAAAGAGTGGTTATGGCTTGAATACGGAGTCTGAATTGCGTTTATTGGAGGCTGCTGTTTCTTTACATGGCCTTTCTATTGATTCTACTTGGCTAGGGGCCCATGCTGCTCCTCCAAAGATGAGCCGTAGTGACTATTTCGAAGAGATTCTTTCTGAACAACTACCTGCAGTTCTTAGTTCTGGAATGGCGCGTTCTGCAGATGTGTTTTGTGAGCCAGGTTGGTTTAGTATTGAAGAGACCGAGGAGATTTGCAAAGCAGCCAAGGCGGGAGGCATGGATATTCGGCTTCATGTAGATGAATTTGTAGATGGCGGTGGCCTTGCGTTAGCGGCGGAATTAGGTTCACAGTCTGGTGACCATGCTCATTGGAGTTCTGATGAAGCACGGGCTGCTGCTAATGATGCTAACAGCATGCAATGTTTCTTGCCTGCGACCCCGTACACAATGGGCGAAAAGCATTTTCCTCCTGCACAACAATGTATTGATGAAGAATGGGCTTGGTGTGCTGCGAGCGATTTTAATCCTAATTGCCGTACATTGTCTCTACCATTTATAGGTTCATTACTTTCTCAGAGAATGGGTATTGATCCTCTTGCTTCATTAGTGGCAGTTTCTCGAAATCCGGCTGAGAATGTCATACATGATGCGGATTTAACACATGGACAAATCGTCGTTGGTGGTGCAGCAAATTTGAATATCCTAGATTCTCCACATTGGGAGACTTGGTGTTCCCGTCCTGGGCATTCACCATTTATTGGAACTCTTGTTGGCGGCGAGTTTTTACTCCATTGAATAAAGTTTAAAAAACTAATATAATGTGTTTAGAGGAAAAGAAAGTAATTTGAAGTTTAAGGTTAAATCAAGCGTGATAGTATGTGGTTGGAAACTGTGGTCTTAGTTAGCAAGGATGGATATGACGCTCGATTACGTAGAATGTTGAAAGTTCGCTCTTTGCTGAGAAAAGAATCTCTGGGTTGTGCTCGCTCATGGGTTGGTGAGTCTGCGAATACTGCTGGAACATTTTTGTTGCAGGCTCTTTATGAGAATGAGGATGCGATAGGAGTGGCGATGAAGTCTGTTTCAGAATTGGATGAAAAAGATGGTGGATTGGAAGTTGTGTTGAATGGCCCACCTTTAGTTGGGATTTTTGTTGTTAATGCAGAGGATTTCTAATTTTAGAAGAAAAAACGATCACAGGGGGGGCGTATAATATGTATTATACGCCCTTAGTTTTAGTCTAGAGGTTTTATCACTTTATAGACCACCCCATAATAGACTCGCAGTCATGCGTTTAGCAACATATTGTTATCACTGATAATAAAATATCGGGCTTTACCCCTAGGGGAGGAGGGGAAAAGTGGTGTTTTCTGCCAACCAAGTTCTTTGGTGCTCAGAGCCACAGTGTTTGATATTATGATGGTGGGCTCGGCCAGAATTGAACTGGCGATCTTTGCCATGTCAAGGCAACGTCATGACCCCTAGACCACGAGCCCGCTGAGTTAATCCACAAAGCGCGTATATTTATTTGAATTGGTTAAGCCATTTAGCAGAGAAGAGCATTAACCGATAATTTTAGAGATTCTACCAGTGCAGTCCTTTTCACTACATGAGCCAGCTACTCGCTTTCTACCATTGCTCATAGTGAAGTGCTCGAGATTGTTAATCGGCCCATATGTCTTACATTTCAGACAGAATCCTTGATACTCAGCCATGCGAATCATTCTCTTCGATGGGACTTTTAGATATGAATACTCCGATATGTTCTCTCGGTTGAACTTCTACCATTTGGCTATGAAATCATCAATCTACTAATAGTTTATTCTTCTTCTTCAAATAGAGTTTCAGCAAGAGGGATATTCAAAGATTTTAGATCAATACTCCTTGTGATATCGATTTCATCATCTCCAAGGCCAAAATTTGTATTCCCTCCGGCCCATGATGTTGTCATATCTTCAACCTCGACGTTGTCATCAATTGGGATGTCAACATTTGGGTTTAAACTGTACTGAGTAGGGTCTGCAGGGGTAGCCTTAATCCGCTCTGCAGCGGAGGGTGCAGGTCGCTCTTCAAACTGAGTAGATGTATTGAAAGTACCACATTCAGGGCAGCGAGACATTCCTGACTTTTGCAAACTTCCACATGAGGGGCAGGCGCTTAGTCCGTCGAAGACGGATAGCAGGTCCATGCCCTTCACTCCAAGAACATAGTGTCTTGAGGTGCATCGATCTTATCGCCAGTTTCCTCGTCTTCAATGGTGACTGTATCATCTTTATCGTTGAATGAAAGAATGGTTCCAAATATTTCCTCACCGTCAACTTCTACTCCAACTCTCGAACCAACATCTATGTCGTCCTCATCATTGTCGTCATCATCATTGTCGTCATCATCCTCATCTGATTCCTCTTCGTCATCATCCTCATCTGATTCCTCTTCGTCATCATCCTCATCTGATTCCTCTTCGTCATCATCCTCATCTGATTCTTCCTTCTCTTCATCTGAATCCTCGTCTTCCTTTGAATCAGAGTCATCTTCTGCTGGCTCTTCATCGTCTCCCTTGTCGCCTTTTGTCTTTGCTCTCCAGGCTTTCATCAAGACCAAGTGTGCATAGAGACTTGCACCTAGGCCCGCGAATCCAAGAACCATGAAGATTATTCCATCAGTATAGAATCCGGCAGGCATTGAAGATTGCTCTCCTGAAAGTGGTGTTAGTGAATTTTTACACTTTCCATGTAACTCAGGGTCGCATTTAACGGTACTTCCCTCGAATTCTACGCTTCCCCCTGTTCCATCTACGAATGTACCCATTCCATTTAGTACCCACACTAATGCGAATAAAGCGAACATAGTGTGCATTATTGGCCAGAATATATCGTTTGCTTTCTTTGACATTAATTTCTTTTGAAATTCGGTAGGAAACTCTTTTTTGGGCTTGGATTCTTTCTCAGGCTTTCCATCTTCCTCAGACTTTTCTTCTTCGGCCGGAACTCCAAATGCTACCATTAACTCGTCAAGGGTGATAACTCCATTTGCGTCTAGGTCTAATTCTTCCATGACGCCACTAACATCCTCTTCATCGATGGTGCCACCGGCGAATTCAGTTAGAGCTTTAGTCATCTCTTCGCCGTCGATTTCACCATCGTTGTTTACATCCATATGCTCAAAGGCTTCTTTGACGCTATATCCTGCATCTTTGAAACTCTTAACCATACGAGCCAGAGGGGTATCGGGGATTTCTTCTTCCTCAGTAGAATCTTCTTCTTCCTCTTCGGTTGAGTCTTCCTCAGCCGTTTCTTCTGCTTCATCCTCTTCGGTTGAGTCTTCCTCAGCCGTTTCTTCTGCTTCATCCTCTTCGGTTGAGTCTTCTTCAGGGTTTTCTTCTGCTTCATCCTCTTTGGTTGATTCTTCTTCCTCAGCCGTTTCTTCTTCAGGGGTTTCTTCTTCAGGGGTTTCTTCTGGTCCAATTTCCTTAGCAGGGGTATTGTCAGGTGGTTTGAATGTTGATTCAAGTTCTTCTAGGTCGATAACGCCGTTTCCGTCATCATCGAGTGCTTTTACTAGGCGGTCAACTTGAGATTCTGGAAGATCGGCAATATTGAGTGCCAACAGACCGCTCTTGAACTCATGTGCTTCGATAACTCCATCCTTGTTTTCATCGAATCGCTTGAATAGGTCTGCCACTGATAATCCAGTGGCTGAAAGCCAGTCTCCAAGGATGGATATGACATCATCTGCCACGAAAACAACGCCACATTGAGGGCATGCATTGGAGTCCAAAGGGACTAATGCACCACAGGCACCGCATTCTCCAAGATTTGTTTCGCTGACCCCAGTAAAGGAGATGCCACAACTCGGACATTCCTCTGAGTTAACCGGTACTACGGCCCTACATGCGCCACATTCTGCCATCCCATCGTTCGAATCATCATTTCCAGACATAAGAGAACCTATTCTCGGCACTTCAATGCACGTTATAATGATATGCGGGTGGAAGTGCGATGTAGAGGGAATACTGACCACTCTATTCGAATGGGCGTCATGGTCAAGAGCCGTCAACAAGGGGCGAGGTCTGATGGCGGAGCATCGCAGCGGCATGGGGCTTCTTCCTGAGGCTGGCTCAACCCACCTTTTGGAGGAGGGAATGGAGGCCATGTTTGAATGGTTGGACTTGGTGAATTCATCAGGTTATCATTCATTATTACTAACTAGACTGCCGCCTCGTCGCTTGATCGGTAAAATCGATATCAATACTGTCGAAGTAGGTTGGTTAACAGAGCGAGACTCACCGAGTGCTGTTAGTCCAAGCCTTGAGCGTTTGGCGATGAAAATTAGGGAGAGGATATCTGAGAAGTCTGGAATAATCGTCTTAGATGGGGTTGAACATTTGATGAGTCTGCATGGCTTTGCAGCTGTTTTGACTTTTTTGCGCTCGATGTCTGATGACATTTCTTCAACTACATGGAGACTTGTTTGTCCAGTTGAACCAAAGGCGTTCCTGACAACCGAAATCGCCCGTCTAAGACGTGAGGCACCTGTTTGGAAATTACCTGAGGCTGCAATTAATGAGGTAATTGTTCATGAGGAAGAAGTTGAAACATCGGAAGAGGTAGTTGAAACAACTCCAGAAGTGGATGTACATGAAGATGGCTCGGCAAAACTGAACCACCTAACCCGCCTACCATCCGCTGGTTTTACTGCTGCAATTTTGCGGAGACGGATATTGGCTTGGAGACGGATGGGCTTCGATGTAAGTGAGCTAGAACCTGCTCTAAAATATCAAGATATAGAACATGCCTATACCCTATATTGTGTTGTAGAAGAAAAAGTTCGATTAGCAGTTGAATTAGACCGCCGCGTAGATTTGTTGATGTCACGAGGAGATATCTCAAATGCCACAGCATTCCGCTTCAGGATTAGGCAGTTAACCGGAATTCGTGAAGTTTGGAATTCCCTTGATATATTATTAGATGAGTAATCACTCAAGGTAAGGGTGAATATTTTCATCCTCAATCCCATTGAGGAAATCATTGGCTAAATCGGCCATTTCACCTGCTAATGAGCGGTCTCCCTGTAATGGCTCTACTAATGTTCTAACGTGCTTGTAGAAGGCATCTACGCCATCTCCTGGTCTTTCCTCGTGGTGCTCCAACCCTTCACAAGCGATTATTGCTTCACAGGATAGGATATCTGCTAGTCTTTGGGTACTTTGGAAGAGATGCCAAGCAGCAGTAGCACCCATGCTAACATGGTCTTCTTGATTGGCTGAGGTTGAGAGGCTGAAGGTAGTATGAGGTCCTAGGTGGGCACGAAGGTCGGCTATTGCAGCTACGGCTGCATATTGTACAATCATCATTCCAGATTCAAGGCCGCTATCATGGGCTAAGAAGGCAGGAAGTCCACTGCGCTTTGTATCCAGAATGGTATCCATTCTTCTCTCACTAATACTGGCAATTTCATGAACCGCGGCATTCATTGCATCGGCGGTTAGGGCAAGTATTTCTCCGTGGAAGTTCCCACCACTAACGACTTCATGTGGACCAGGGTTATTGGGGTCTGGGAAAATTAGTGGGTTATCGGTTGCAGAATTTAATTCAATTGTTATCACATCTCCTAGCCTTTGAAGGACTTCATTTGCAGGTCCATGTACTTGTGGAGCGCAGCGGAAGGAGTATGGGTCCTGAACTCTATCACAATCTGCATGTGCTTGATTAATTTCAGAATTCTTTAAGGCTTTTAGAATTCGATTAGCAACAAGCGCTTGGCCAGGATGTGGCCTTGCTGCATGTATGCGTTCATCACTTGGTGCGATGGAGCCTCTTAATACCTCGATTGAGGTTGAGAGAATTAGGTCAGCTAACGGTAAAAGGTCGCTTAGGATGGCGTGAGAAATAGTTAGCCAAGAAAGGATTTGGCTGGTTCCATTAATCAAAGAAAGTCCTTCCTTTGCCTGAAGTTGGATTGGCTTCAAGTCATTATTAGTCAATGCTTCTGCAGTATCACAGAATTCCCCGTATTGGTCAATTACACTACCTTCCCCCATGATAGTCAAAGCCACATGGGAAAGAGGAGCAAGGTCTCCTGAGGCCCCAAGGGAACCAATTCTAGGGACAACAGGTGTTAGACCAAGGTTTAGCATGTCGAGAACCCTTTGAATAACTTCGATTCTAATACCGCTATTACCTCGGCACAATGAGTTCGCTCGAGCACACATCATTGCCCTTACCGGTACCACTTCCATGGCTTCCCCTATCCCACAGGCGTGGCTTCGGATCAGGTTTACTTGTAGATCACCTAGTTTTGAAGGGTCGATGCTAGTATTACAAAGGGCTCCGAATCCTGTATTGATTCCATAGGCTACTTCCCCTCTCTCAATTATGCCTTCAACTGTTTTTGTTGCCGCTTCAATGCCTGCTTTGGCAGTTTCAGAGATAATGGCATCAGCAGCACCAGTTGCTACAAGGAGTAGTTCATCCATGCTTAGGTTTCTTCCGTCAAGTTCTATTTCCATTCTTCTTCCTCCTAGAATAAATTTTTAATAATCTCGTTATCTACTAGATTTGGCAAAGTAACTTTGAGCAAAGGCTCCTTCTGCATGGCACGTTTGATAGCAAATATACCCTCTGGGTTTCTTGCCCATGCGCGTCGGGCAATCCCGTTGTTAACATCCCATGATAACATTGAGTTCAAACGCCTTTCCGAATCTTGACTTCCATCGATATACATTCCAAAGCCACCGTTGATTACTTCCCCCCAACCAACGCCTCCACCATTGTGGATGCTAACCCAAGTTGCCCCTCTGAATGAATCTCCGATGACATTGTGGATGGCCATGTCAGCGCAAAGGTTGGAACCGTCCTTGATATTGGCAGTTTCACGATATGGACTATCAGTCCCTGATACATCGTGATGATCTCTGCCCAAAACGATTCCAGAACTAATTACTCCATCTCCTATTGCTTCATTAAATGCAGAGGCGATTCTCTTCCGTCCTTCTTCATCTGCATAGAGGATTCTTGCTTGACTACCAACAACCATTCGGTTCTTTCCCGCGGCATCTATCCATTGGATATTATCCTTCAATTGCTGTTGAATCTCTACGGGAGCGGTTTCTGCTATTTCTTCGAGTACCTGCTTAGCAATCTTATCGCTCACCTCAAGGTCCTCTTTACTTCCTGAACAGCAGACCCATCGAAAGGGCCCGAATCCAAGGTCAAAACAGCGTGGACCCATGATGTCCTCAACATAGGATGGGTGGATAAAATCACCGTTTTCATCGCAAATATCCGCACCTGCTCGACTGGCTTCAAGTAAGAAGGCATTGCCATAATCCCAGAAATAAGTGCCCCGTTCTACCATCTTATTGACTGCTTTTGCATGCCTCAACAAGGTGGATTGAATTTCCTTTTTAAACCTTGAAGGGTCTTGGGACATCATTAGTTTTGCTTCTTCAAAGTCGATTCCAGCGGGAAAGTATCCGCCTTGCCATGGATTGTGTAGGCTTGTTTGATCACTGCCTAATTCGATTTGTATATCTCGCTCAACAAGTCTTTCCCATAGGTCAACAATATTTCCAACATGGCCGATTGACACTGCTTCACCGTTGGCTTTTGCTTCTAACATTCGGTCAATGACTTGGTCAACGTCTTCGTAGAGTTCACTTAACCAACCTTGCTCATGGCGTTTTTTTGCTGCGATTGGATTAACTTCTGAGATGACACCAACGCAACCAGAGATAACTGCTGCTTTGGCTTGAGCGCCAGACATCCCTCCCAAACCAGATGTTACATAGCAGAGTCCTGCAAGGTTGGCATCACTTGCTATGCCGAATTTCATGCGGGCTGCATTGAGTAGTGTGATGGTTGTTCCATGGACGATTCCTTGTGGTCCGATATACATGTATGAACCAGCAGTCATTTGTCCATACTGGGAAACACCAAGTGCATTTAGGCGCTCATAATCATCTTGAGAACTATAGTTTGGGATGACCATACCATTGGTAATGACTACACGGGGAGAATCTGGATGCGAAGGAAAGAGTCCAAGCGGGTGGCCAGAATACATGACAAGGGTTTGATTTTCGGTCATCTGGCTTAGATATTGCATCACTAAATGGTATTGAATCCAGTTTTGAAATACCGCCCCATTGCCTCCATAAGTGATTAATTGATGGGGGAATTGTGCTACTGCGGGGTCAAGATTGTTTTGAATCATCAGCATAATACTCGCTGCTTGTTTGCATTTTGCCGGATAATAATCGATTGGATAGGCTTTCATCTCATACTCTGTTGGCCTAAAACGCATCATGAAGATGCGTCCAACTGTCTCTAATTCTTGTTTGAATTCCGCAGCTAAAATTGCATGCCACTTTTCGGGAATATATCTCAAAGCATTTCGAATAGCCAATTCTTTATCTCTTGGCGAGAGGATTTGTTTTCTTGCTGGCGCTTGGTCATAAACAACATCAATAGGCGGATATTCGGGCAATTGCGATGGGATTCCATCCGCTAATCGCAACAACACCTGCTTGACCATGATGGTATAGGCTAGGCATCCTTCTCTTATCAATTGCCACCAACGATTTAAACAGCACTTATGGAAACAACTTCTGGGAAGTGGAAAGTGGTGCATGACTGTTGTTCTTTCACTCATGTGTAATCGGCCGATTATATGAGACGCTACTTCCATTTCGAGTAAAACCATACAAGGCGATCCCAGCATCTCTTGCTAGGTCGATAGACATGCTACTAGCAGCCCCCACTGCAATGATTACAGGGATTCCTGCTGCGGCTGCTTTTAGTACTAATTCTGAGCCAATCCTACCTGACAAACAAAGGATACAATCATGCATTTCAATACCGTTAATTATTGCTTGTCCGATAACCTTGTCCACTGCATTATGCCTGCCAATATCTTCCATCATCAGCAACATCTCTCCTTCAGTTGTAAATAGGGCAGAGGCATGGATTCCACCGGTTGAGGTGAAGGCTGCTTGACTATCTTTCATTGTATTTGGTAAGTTAACAATGACTTCATCGTCAATATTTAGTTGCCTTAAGTCACAGTGATGAGCCATATTCAACAAATCAGAAAAGTCTTGACGCCCACATATCCCACACGCGCTGCCATTGCTAATACGCCCTCTGGCGGCGATTTGATATGATTCATCAGCAGCGAGAATTGTAGCAGAAGCTTCGTTCAACAAGATTTGAAACTCTCTATTATCAGTCATTACGCCCTCTGAATTGATGAGTCCCCTGATCAGCGCCTCATCATTACCAGGGGTTCTCAAAATACTGACCCATCTTTCTAATTTAGATGGTGATTTAATATCGATGCTTAAGACTGATTCAACGGCGATGCTATCCCTTTCTATAGTCCAGTTTCCATCATTGAGGCGATGTATTGCTCGCTCTTCAATGCTAGTCATTTATTCACAGCCTCTCTCGTACCGCATCCATGCAGGCTCTTGACAAAATCCTCGCGGATTCTAATATAGCGGCTGCTTCTTCTTTTAGAGCCCCACCCATTTCTTCAGGCAGGCTTGAAACATTGATTTCCACATTGAATAATGCTCCTTTACAGGCAGCAGATGCGAGAAGTGATGCAACTCCAATATCAGATACTGTGTTTGCATTTCCTTTTTCTGCTAACTCTGGAAGGTGTTCCAAGAGAGAATGTGCCAGTCTTGCGGTCTCCAATGGGACTTCTGCAGCCCCTAAGGTAGCCTCGCGAATCGCTTGGCGGCGAATCTCTTTTTCTTCATCGCTATTTTTGGCTAATTTGAAAGTCATCATAACTGCATCGAATGAACGGCTATCATCAGTAGCCAAGTCAAGGGCTCTGCCGAACATTCCAATTGCGCATTCTTGGGTTTTTTCGGCAATTTCCCATCCGCTCTCCCATTTCTCCTTGCCAAGTGTCAAGTCTGCAACCATGCAAGACAGAGCGGCTGCTTGACCGAGTGATACGGCTGCTGCTGTTCCACCACCAGGGGTTGGTGATGAACTTGCAAGAGCAGTTTGGAATTCACGCAGGCTCATTTCGGACCAGTCATCTTCAGACATTCAATCACTTCCCGCGAGTGCTCTTTCGATAATCCTTTGCTCGGCAATGAATGGCCCAAGGTCATCTAGTCTCATCCCCTTTACCGCCGCTGCGATCAGTTCCTCTTCACTAATTGCATCGCTATCATACCATGCTCCAGCCTCCAAAAAAGCGCTTAGCGGAGCAAGACCAACTAATTCACTCCCCGTAGTTTTAATTCCATAGGTATTTGCTAGCCACTTGATTGTTTCATATGCCACATGGATTGGTGTTATACTAATATCCTGTAAATTCATTGAGACTTGGGAAATCCCATGTTCTTCCAACGGAAACCCCATCCCCTGAATTTTTGGAAGCATCCCCGATACTGGCATTTTTTGGCCGGCCTCATTCTTTATCAGTGGCCCAGATTCCCTAACGGTTCTACCGATAGCTCCTGCTACAACAGCTTCCTTTTCATCGAGATTAACATTGTATGCTACTAAGATACCTCGTGCCCCAATTATTGTGGCACCGAATTTTGCAATCTTTTCTGACCATATGGATGGGCCGTTATCAGGTAGACGGGTCTCTTCTTCATGAATCGAATCTTTTCCTTCGGTCAAACGTGCTTCTAACTCCTCGTACTGTCCTTTCCTGAGTAGACTATGGTTTCTTCTTGCATCGCTTGATGAAGCTGCTCCATAAAGATAGGAAGTTAAGCCTAATTCATCAGCAACCCTCTGAGAGAGTGCACGTGCTAATTGTGCACATTCTTGCATGCTAATTTCCGCTAAGGGAATGAAAGGACAAACATCAACCGCACCTAAGCGGGCATGGTTTCCTTTGTGTAGCCGCATGTCAATATTTTCTGCCGCACTAGCGATTAATCTGAAGGCTGCTTCACTAACTGCCTGTGGTGTTCCTGCAATTGTAATCACAGTACGATTGTAATCGGCATCAGGTTCACTGGATAGTATTCGAGCACCTTCAATTCCACTTGCGGCATTGACGATTGATTCTATTTTAGCAAGGTCTGTGCCTTCGCTAATATTTGGTACGCATTCTACCAGTGGACCTGTCATGAACCGTTGGCGTCTTGACCAAGCCATCAATGTTACCGAGGTTTATTCTTCTTCGGTCAAAGCAGCTACAACTTCATCAGGAAGGTCAAAGAAATCCATTTGCATCCGCACTAATTCCCCACTGGAAACGGCTGAAGCATAGGCCTCGAGTGGTAATCTATTGAGTTTGAAGAACTCCTCTCCCCAACTAAATGCACTGAGTAAATCCCTAGCCTCTTGGACCCTTCCCAATATCCATAATGATGCAGCTAATGCCTCGGCTGTGGTCATTTTGCTAGGCTTTCCCCAGTTCACAGGGTTAGCGGCCAATAGCATTGGAAGCATCCTTCGGCGTAGTTTAGTCCTTTTTCCGACCTTCCTAACACTCTCTTCAATCTGCGCCCAACTACAATCCAACCCAACTAATTTCCCTCCCTTATCCATTAATTCTCGGTCTTCAGGGCCCAATACTTTGCCGCAAAGAGGGTCGAGAATTATCCCCCGCCTTGGCAATTGAGAAATCTTCTTATGAAGTATTAATTTGCCTTTTCGAGATAGTTTTACCACTGTATTCTTGTTAGGATCGTCTTGGGCTAACCAAATGGCATGGATTCCAATATCAGCCATGTTTATCGACTCAATTCTCGAAGAAATCGCCTAAGTTCATACCGCGACTTATTCCAGAGCCGACCATTCTATTTTCATCTGGCACATTTTCAACCATCAGAGTGATATCGAGAGCTCTTTCGAGTTTTTTAATGACAGTGTCAGAAGGAGGGCGACCGGATTCTGCTGCTTGAATGACATTGATTTTTTCAGCCATTTTATGGGCTAGTTGGCGCTTATCTAAGCCCATTTTTTCTCGAGCCTCGGTAATTATTTTGGAAAATCCTCCGCATAATTCAATTTTACCTTTACGCATAATGTCTCGGCCTTTCTTACCGGTTCCAGAATAGCCTCCATGACTTGCCTTCTTCTGGACGTTTTCAGATGGTTTTCTAATAGGCGCAACAGTGGCCAACCCCATCGAATCAATACATCTAGTGCAGGCATCAACAGTTGCCCTTTCCATCTTCACACTGCGTGTAGATGTCTTCTCGGCTCCACATAATTCACAGGCGCCCATACTATCCCCGTTGACCGTGCAACGCTCCCCCAATTCAACCCTACGACTGACGATTTACCAGCAAAGAGTTTGAGTACATTGAATAACGGTGGGCAACTGAGGATGGACGAATGACATCGGATGTTGAGGCTATGAAGCCGGGCTTGGTTAGTGAAGAGAACCGCTCTGATGACGAATTACGTCAGTTGGAACAGGATTACCGCTCCTTACATGATAAAGCCCAGCGCTTGATAACAGAACGCGTATCATTGGAAAGTGATGTCAATAAATTGAAGAAGCGTACTGCAAGATTAGATGAAGAAATTAGAATGCTAAAGAGCCCACCGCTAATCATTGGGCACATACAAGATGTCCTCAACGATGAATCAGCAATAGTTCGTTCCTCCAATGGAACTGTCTTTCAAGTTGCAGTTAACCAACGCTTAGGTCTTTCACGCTTGAAGCCGGGCACCAGAGTTGCGCTCAATCAAGATACATTAGCAGTAACTGACATTCTCCATGATGCATGGGATCCCCTCGTAAGTGGAGCAGAATTAATTGAATCACCAAATATTGAGTACGACCATATTGGCGGCTTAGATGAACAGATTGAGAAATTACGAGAAGCCATAGAGTTACCACTTGAACACCCAGAATTATTCATAAAAGTTGGTATTGAGCCTCCAAAGGGTGTTTTGCTTGTTGGGCCACCAGGCTGTGGAAAGACCATGATTGCTAAGGCTGTAGCATCTCAAACCAATGCAACTTTCATCAGAATGGTTGGTAGTGAATTAGCCCAGAAATACATCGGTGAAGGTGGGCGAATGGTTAGAGAACTATTTTCACTGGCCCGCGAAAAAGCCCCCTCAATCATCTTCTTGGACGAAATAGATGCAATTGGAGCCAAGCGCCTTGATGCATCGACCAGTGGTGACCGAGAAGTTCAACGTACACTCATGCAATTACTAGCAGAATTAGATGGGTTCGATGCCCTTGAGTCGGTCAAGATAATCGCAGCAACAAACCGTCCTGACATACTCGATGACGCTCTACTCCGCCCCGGTCGCTTCGATAGAATAGTCGAAATTCCTTTGCCCGATGAAAGCGCTCGCAAGTCAATACTCTCAATTCATGTTGGAAGGATGGCTACTACGAGAATTTCGATGCCTAGAATTGTTGAGGCAACAAATGGCTTCACTGGTGCCGATTTGAAGGCCACTTGTGTAGAAGCAGGAATGGTAGCCATACGAGATAAGCGCTCAAAGGTTCGGCAAGCAGACTTTACTCAAGCAATCCAAATCGTTGCTAAGAAGCGTGATTCTGGACCTAGTTCAAATGCTTCAGCAGTACTTTATGTCTGATTAACGAACTCTACTACCGTTGGCAATACTTCCATCGATACTAACAAGATTGACTCCACCTTGACCATCATCTGCTGCTAACATCATTCCTTCTGACATTACGCCTCGTAATTTACGTGGTTGTAAGTTTGCTACAAATACCACTTGCTTACCTGTCATTTGTTCTACAGTATAATATTCTTTTAAGCCAGCGCAAACAGTTCTTCCTTCCTCACTTCCATCATCTATAGATACCACATAGAGTTTGTCAGCATTTGGATGCTCATCAACTGCAGATATTGTTCCTACTCTTAATTCAACTTCCATAAAGGTGTCAAAATCAAGATATGTTATTCCTTCGGGTCCTTCTTTCATTTTTTTCACTTCCTTCTTTTTACTACCTTTTACGCCATGAGTGGGGTCATCATTTTTTACTTCTTTTTGACCCTCTGCAAGGCTATTTTCATGCTCCAAAATTTCTTCTAAGTCCAATCTCTGGAATAAAGGGACGGGTTTTTCCTTATTCCAATTCATTTCTGTACTCCAATCAGTTGCATCTGACCATAACACCTGAGATACTTCTTGCGATTCTCCAAGTGATTGCCATAACTTTTGAGCACTAAATGGGATGAAAGGTTGGGTTGCAATTGCTAACAGTCTTGAAATTCGCCAAGAGAACGCAAGTGCCGCCAAAGACTCTGAAGCACCTTCTTGGGTATGTGTTTCGGGTTTCAGGTATTTCCAAGGGGTTGAACCTTGCAAGAGCTGATTACCAAATTGTGCGATTTTCATCACTCCTCTAAGTGCCTCTTTGTAACGGTGCTTATCCAAACTCTCTTCTACATCCAGAAGTAGAGATTCAACTTTAGCTTTCCATTCTTCACAAAGTGATGGATTCTCAAATTGTGCAAGTGGATTACCGGCTCCTTCAAATCGATGAGCGAGAGTTATCACACGGTGGACGAAATTTCCATAATGTCCGATTAATTCTGAATTTATTTTAGCGACGAAATCAGGCCAATTGAAGTCCGTATCATGATTTTCAGGCATATTGATCCCGAGATAATAGCGCAAAGTGTCTGCATCAAAGCGTTCTAAGAATGAAGGTAGCCAAACTGCATGTTTTCGTGATTTTGAGAATTGACCACCTGCTAGCATTAGATATTCCATTGCTGGAACATTATCCTCAAGATGCAAGTCCCCAGGGCCTGGTAATGTGATATCATCATCAGTTCCTAAGCCTTTATTTGCATGATTCAAGCCCATTATCAAGGATGGCCAAATAACTGTGTGGAATGGAATGTTGTCTTTGCCAAGGAAGTATAGGTGCCGAGGTTTTGTTCCATCTTTGGAGATGAGCCACCATTTTTTCCAATCATCCGCTGATTCACCAAATCTCTCACTCCATATCTTCGCACATGATAGATATCCTTGTACTGCCTCAAACCATACATAAACACACTTTCCTTCCCACTCTGAATCCTCTAATGGAATTTTAATACCCCATTCAAGGTCTCGTGTTATTGCTCTAGGGCGCAAACCCATCTCTAACCATTGTTTGGTCATGGCTTTGACGTTGGCTTTCCAAACACCCTGCCTTGCTTCAGCATGCTCTTCTAAACAGTCTTGGAATCTATCCAAGCGATAGAATAAATGTTCTGTGTCGCGGATTTCTATTTTCGCTTCTGGGTTCATCTTCGAACGTGGTTTTTCTAATTCATGAGCCTCATATGTTGCGCCACAAGAATCACATTGATCTCCCCGCGCCCCGTCTTCGCTACAAATAGGGCATTCACCTTCCACATATCTATCTGGAAGGAAACGACCACCGTTTTCACGGGTTTCGTAATATTGCTGCATGGTCTTTTGTTCAAATAAACCCGCCTTCATCAATGAAAGGAAATTCTCCTGCACAATTTCCTTGTGCCGCTCATCAGTTGTGCGATTGAATAGCGCCCCTCCATGGTCAATCCCACGAGCATCGGTATTTGGTTCCCACATACATCCTAAGTCGAGCAAAGCCTGAGAATTAATGGCATGAAATTGGTCAACAACTTGTTGGGGGGTAATTCCCTGTTGTTCGGCACTAACGGTAATTGGAGTACCGTGTTCATCAGAGCCGCTGACCAACAAAACTCGATTTCCACGAGCCCGCTCATAACGGAATTGAATATCTGGTGGGAGGTAACAACCTGCGACGTGACCCAAATGTAATGGTCCATTGGCATAAGGCCATGCGACGCAGATGAGAACATGTTCACCCGACATCGTCTAGGGCAGGCAGAACTTGAATATGGTATTTCCCAAAGCATGGTCTTTCATTGACAAGCCCTAATAACATGAAACTTCACAGGCATCATGTCCCTACACAGGAGGACGCACCTAACAATGGTATCTGGGTTACTTATATTCTACGTTGGACTCGCTCTTGGAGTCTCCTTTTTATGCAGTATACTTGAGAGTATTCTCTTGAGTATTAGCCATTCACATATTCAATTAATGTTGAAAGATGAAAAGAAATTTGGGTTAATATGGGCTAATTTGAAGAAAAATGATTCTGTTCGTCCTTTGACCGCGATTCTCACCCTCAATACTATTGCCCATACAGTGGGGGCAGTAGGTGTTGGTTCTGTCATTCAAACTGAATATGGAAATGAATGGGTGACTTTGGCCTCGGCGATTCTTACAATGGCAGTATTGCTATTGTCTGAAATACTTCCAAAGACTCTTGGAACAGTGTACTGGAAAAAGTTGAGCCCACTTGCTGCATACATAACGAATGTCTTGACATTGGCTTTGATTCTGATAGTGGTGCCAATTGAATGGTTCCGTAAACTATTACCAAAAGGCAACCAAACAACTGTCACAAGGGATGAATTGGCAGTTCTTGCAGATATTGGTGAGGAAGAAGGTACCATTGAAGAGGATGAAGAAACAGTCATCCAGAACTTATTGCGTTTGGCAGAAATAAAAGTTGAAGAGGTTATGACCCCAAGAGTAGTAGTAACCGCTTTCCCGCTTGACCACACTATCAAACAAGTTTTGGCGGAGCATCCAGTGTTAAGAGTGTCTAGAATCCCAGTCTATGGAACTAATATAGATGATATAAGAGGACTAGTGATTCGTTCTGAAATTTTATTGGCTGCAAGTAGAGATGAATGGGAAAAGAAATTGGAGATGTTAATGAAACCAATTGGTTTTATTTCAGAAGATGCCAGTGTCGACCTCACATTGGATTTATTCCTCGAAAAGCGGCAACAGATTTTGGCTGTTCAAGATGAGTTTGGTGGTACCAGTGGCATTGTTACGATGGAGGATGTTATCGAGACATTACTGGGTAAGGAAATCGTCGATGAAACCGATGAGGCAGAGGATATGAGGGAAGTTGCAAGAGCCTACACAAATGGCTCTTATGAAGGTAAAGAGTAATCAAGAAACTGTTTAATTAAATTATTTCTTGTCGGATTTACCGTGCCACCTGAATGGGTTAAATCATCCAAAATATGAGATTCACAGTCATCTCCAATGTGTTGCATCAATAGTTCATAATGAGCATTGCCTAAACGACTATCCTCTCTTGGTTGTAATACAATAGTTCTGCAAGTAGGCATCCCCCACTTTGGGACCATCACATCCTCTGAGCCATTAATTGGTTGTTCAGGATGAATTTTATACCAGGCTTTCCAGATAGTTCTTTCCAGTAAGGGTTGAAATGACTTTAAAAAAGAGGGGATTAACTCATCAAAAATCAAATTGTAATTAGTCATCGGCGATTCAAGAATCATTGAATTCACTTTATCGTTCCACCAGCCTTGGTACTTTGAAACTAACCTTAATGCAATAAAGGCTCCAAGGCTATGGCCCCAAATCACGATATGCTTAATTTTCTCTTGAGGGAGGGAATCAAGTAATGCTGCAGTATCAGATGCACACTTAACGGCCGTAAATTCAGGGTCTTTTGCCCCATGCCCGTGGCTTCTCAGATCCACAGTAACTACGTGGTAATCAGTAAAATCTTGTGCTCTCTCAAAACTGCTAATTGAATTGGAAGACCATCCATGAATCATCAATAGTAAGGGTGCTCGACCATCGTTCCACTTTGCATGTCCATGCACATGAACGCCATCATTACTAGTTGATATTGAAGTGGTTTTGGATTCATCCAAGCATGGATATATATTCTTTGGAGGTGAGCATAACTTTCTCAATAATGCAGTTTTACAAACTTCTAAGAATAATAGAATACTGAAAGCACCAACTACAACCCCTAAAAGAGAAATAGAGTTGAGAATATCAAATATTAGAATTGAAATACCAGTAGTGGAAATTATGAAAAGTATCCGATTGTCAATTTGCGTAGCAGTTGCTATGCGAGGTAGTGTCGAGTTCATACCTCATCGACTTTTGTATCATTTTCATCCATTTTAGCAATTCTCTTAGCACCAAAATCTCCAAGACTTTCCAGTTTAGCCAACCATCCTTTCTCATCACCAGTTGGGACGTGATGCACTAAATAAGCTGCATATATTTTATCCCAAACACTTTGGTTGAATTCATTGACAGTGAATTTCGTGAAAGCCCATTCGACTATTGGGTAAAGGAAACATAAACCTGACCAGACTAACATCATCGTATTGGCCCCTTCCTGGCTTGAACTTCCAATATCTGACATAGCCAAGAATGCAAATCCACCAAATATAGCGGGAGTCTTGAGGTTACTCAATACTGCATGGGTGAAGTTCGGCTTGTTCCCTGTGTAAGTGACATATTTTGTCCTGGAAAGGAATTGCCCAAAATTACGCCCAAATTTCATTGGGATTAGCAATACATTTAGCAGCGGCATTACTAGACCGGCTATCAATAGCAAAGTAAAGTCGCTGCCGGTAACTATGATGAGACTTAATGCTGCTATTAGCAGACCCCAGTTCCAACAGAAGTTTGCGAACCAAGCAGCAGCCCGATGGTTTTTACCCGCTAAGACGAATTCATCTGGTAAATCTCTATTGATGCGTTCGCCTTTTTCCCTTTTGGGTCTGCTGGCTTTAGCAGGTCTTGCTTTTACAGCAGCCTTTGCTTTTACAACAGCCTTTGCTTTTACAGCGGCCTTTGCTTTTACTGCTAGTTTTGCTTTTGCCGGTTCGGCTTTTACAGCTTTTTTGGCTTTTGCCGGTTTCTTCTCATATTCTTCTGCCTTGTCAAGTAGTCCCATGGCTCTCAGCTCCCATAAATTGCACCGACGTCACTGTATATTGCGAAGTCTTCGGATTTTGTGAATGCGAGGATTTCATCATCTGGTATATCCATAAGCATTGAATCAACCAAATTGAAAAATGCACTCCTCGCCTCTACATCGGCAGCAGCAGGA
>Ga0302134_10000215_pt1 | contig 22903 bp, 23 predicted proteins | sample CB9_SCM_MG_FD_203123 | JGI IMG/M metagenome (GOLD analysis project Ga0302134, IMG submission 203123) | Marine microbial communities from Western Arctic Ocean, Canada - CB9_SCM | ecosystem: Environmental > Aquatic > Marine > Oceanic | place: Canada: Western Arctic Ocean | collected 2017-09-19
GGCTTTCTGTTTGCCATGTCCAACTAGGTTTGAAAGCCTGTCTTTGGCTTTGGCTGAGGACTTTCGTTCACCCTTTGGTGAACTACCCTCTCCCTCCTTCGCCATGGTCAAGCCCATGCTGGCGTTGGCAAGGCCGATTTAACACATGTTGATGACACGTCCCCAAATCAAGCATATCTGATAACTCCTTAGCATTGCGGCGGGTTCATAGGTAATTGGTTTGAGCCGGCCGTGGACGTAAGGCGTTGACTGCCCTTCGGCCTTGGAGTGAGATGGATGGCAAAGCCCCGCCTGCCTGAGAAGAGATGGACCGTAGACCTTGAAAAGAGGATCCAAGAAGAGCATTATTCTGACTCAGGATATGATCTTCGATATGGATTCAATCCGGACTCGGGAAAAGAAATCTTCGTTATTGACACCCCTCCCCCCTATCCCTCTGGAACATGGCACATTGGGGCTGTTGCACAATATTCGATGATTGATGTTATCGCGAGGAGTCAAAGACTATTGGGCAAGGAAGTGTTCTTCCCTTGGGGCGTGGATAGAAACGGTATCAATATTGAATTTACTGTTGAAAAGAAATTTGGCAAGAAGATGAGAACCTATGATAGAGGTGATTTCATTGACAATTGTAGAGAGACAATTGAGGAGTTTACTCAAGCAATGCGTAATACTGCAGCAAGAGTGGGCCTTTCATGTGACTTTGCAAAGGAATATTTAACCGATTCACCTGAATACCGAGCAGTAACTCAATCAATCTTTACTAAATTATTCAAGATGGGAGAAATCATTGAAGATTTACGGCCAAATATCTATGATCCAGTTGAAAAGACTACTATCGCAGATGCTGAAGTTGAGCGCATTAACCGTATGAGCAAATTGGTTGATGTAAAATGGCAAACTGAAGATGGCGAGGAGGTCATTATTTCAACCACTAGACCTGAATTGATTTGTGCTTGCGGCATTGTAGTAGTTCATCCTGATGACGACCGTTATTCTCACCTTGTTGGTAAAAAGATCATCCTGCCAGTAGATGTTGAAGGCAGAGAAAATTCCGTAAACATAGCAACTCACCCTTCGGTGAAATCCGAGTTTGGAAGTGGAGTCTTGATGGTTTGTTCTTTTGGCGACCAAAATGACGTTGCAGTTTTCCGTGAACTTGCATTGAAGCCATTTCAGGCTATTGACCTTGATGGATGCATGACTTCAATCTCCGGTCCTTTGTCTGGAATGAAGGTAAAAGATGCCCGTGAATCGGTTATTGAAAGCCTTGAACAACAAGGGCGCATTCACCAAATCCAAGAAAAAGAGCAAGAAGTTCCAGTTAGTGAGAGGGGCAAAAACCCAGTTGAAACAATCTTACTCAAGGAATGGTATGTACGGCAAACCCATATTCAGGAAAGGATGAAAGAACATATCGAAGAGATAAATTTTGTACCTCCCAGAAACAAGCAGTTCCTACTAGATTGGATGCAAAATATCAGTATTGATTGGCCCATTAGCCGAAGGCGCTGGTATCATACTGAGATACCAATTTGGTATTCCGAGGATGAAAGTAAAATCATAGTTGCCCCTTCAGGAACCTATGTTCAACCATGGAGAGAAGACCCTCCTGCTGGTTCGGAAGTACTCGACAGAGAGAGCAGAGAAATACTTGGAAGTTGGGATGAGTTGAAGGATGATTTAGGCGAGATAGTAGGTGAATCTAAGGTATTTGACACATGGATGGATTCATCTAATTCCAATCTTTTCGTTAGTGGCTATCTAAATCAACCGGAAGTATTCGACAAGGCATTTCCAACTAGTTTGAGACCACAAGGAAAAGAGATCGTCCGAACTTGGCTTTACTATACTCTGCTGAAGAGCACCTTATTACTCGATAAACCCGGCTTTTCGAATGTCTGGATAGATGGACTTGGAATGGACCCTTGGGGTCGTAAGATGAGTAAATCTCTTGGCAATGGAATTGATGCTGATACGGTGTTAGAATGCGGCGCCGGTGGGCGAACTGGAAGTTGGAAAATCAAGGGTACAGATGGAAAGCAAGTGCAATTAAAAGCCAATAAAATTGGTAGTGAATGTTTTCGCCTTTGGAAGGCTTGTGATGCCCAAGTTGGAGATGACTTCCATATCAATCCTGAAGAGATCGAGGCCAAGTATTTTGGAGTCTTGACCAAGTTATTCAATGTGGCACGCTTTGCGAGTCAATTTGAAGTTCCTGATGATTTAGATAGCACCCCAAGCCAACTCAATATTGAGGATAGATGGATACTCTCAGAGTTTTCAATGTGTATGTCTCAGGTTAAAGAGAATTGGTCAACATTGGATATTTACAGCGCTACGCAAGCATTGAAAAATTTCGGAACTGGAATCCTACCTAGTCACTGGTTGGAAATGGCCAAGACTCGTCTTTATGATGGCGATCAATCTGCAGCTTGGACTATTCACAGAATTGTTCGCGACTTCATGGCTGCCTTCTCTCCCGTGTGTCCATTCTTCAGCCACCATATCACCTCCACTCTGTACGAAAGTAGTGCTGTAGACGTTCGAGAGTTCCCTGAAACTCCAATAGTATATGATTCAGACTTATGCGAATTGAGTAATTCCATTCAAGAGTTTAACAGTACAACTTGGAAACAAAAAAAGGATATAGGTATATCATTGAATGCACCGATTGAAGGAATCTCAATACCTGCGGATTTAGTTGACTTCACCGAAGTATTGACTGCCATGCACAAACTTGAGTGACTCATTCTTCTTCGTTGAAAAGAATGGTTTGTTTGCTTGCTGGCATATCTAATTGGCCAACTCTAAAGCCAACCAAACGAACCGCTCTTTGTTGTTCACAGTTTTCTGCAAATAGGCGATGAGCAAGCCTGCGAAACACCGATACTTCATCCATGGCTACCGGAATTGAACGATGAACTGTATGGGTTTCAAAGCCTTTGTAGCGAATTTTAACTTCTACTAATCGAGCACTGATCTGCATCTTTTTCATTCTCTCAAATACTCCATCTATTAACAAATCAAGTCGTTTTAAAATAAGTTCTACATCAGTAGTATCTTTGGGAAATGTATGTTCTTTGCCAATTGATTTCCGGCTTCGTAGTGGGCTAACTTCATTGGAAGTTCTTCCTTCTACCACCCTTATCATCCATTTTGCACTTCTCTCTGAAATGGCTCTTCCAAGTGCTAATTCCCCCATCGTGTAGGCTTCATCCATTGTTTCAATACCACATTCAGCCAATCGAGTTGCTGATGCCGGACCAATTCCCGGCACGGCGCGACAGGCTCTTTGTGTGAAAAATTCCATCACCTGTTCAGGTCTTGTTATGTGGATACCAGCGGGTTTGTTTTCTTCGCTCCCCATTTTGGCAACGATACGGGTTGGACCAATGCCAAAACTTGAACCAAGTTGCAGTTTTTCTTTAATTTCTGATTGTAATTGTCTTGCTAATGCCAATGCTTTGTCCCAATCCGCTTCGACATAATCTGTCACGTCTAAATATGCCTCATCGATACTCGCTTGTTCAAATTTATCGGCATATTGTGCTAATATTTCCATCACTTTGCGACTTGCACGTAAATATAATCCACGCGTACTTTGAATGTATAACCCGTCCCCATGGGGTGCTCCAGGGCATCTTCTCCATGCTTCTGAAATCGGCATCGCTGAATGAACTCCATATCTGCGAGCAGCATAATTGCAAGTTGAAACTATTCCTCGCCCACGTCCACCTTGAGGATCTGAACCTAGAATTAACGGCACTTCAGGGTCAAGATCATGGTGCAGAGTTTCTACTGCAGCGAAAAAAGCATCCATGTCACAATGGATAATAATTCGCTCTTCATTCACATTATCACCTATTTAATCAAACCAAATACTGATTTCATCAAGGGGTTTTCTCTGCAAATCTGGAACTCTTGCACCTTCTGCTGGATATCCAACAGGCATCAATAGCACCGGTGATTCATGTTCTGGACGTTGTAGGATTTTGCGCAAGAATCCCATCGGTGAAGGAGTATGAGTCAAAGTGCACAGTCCCATTTTATGAATCGCTGAGATGAACATTCCAGCTGCAATTCCAACTGATTCTGTAGCGTAATAGGTTGGCCCCCATTCTCCATTATCGCGCAACCTTTTGCTTTGTTTGAATATAATGACCAACCATGGTGCGGTGGTGATGTGTTCCTTGATATGGTCTGTCCCCAAGGGCTCTAGTAATTCTGCCCAAGCTTCTGGCATCCTGCCTTGATATGTTTTCAATTCCTCTTCTTCAGCCGCTGCTCTGATTTTTTGTTTCAACTCTTGATTCGATATTACCACGAAGGTCCATGGTTGCAAATGTGCTCCACTCGGAGCAGTGCTGGCGCTTTTAATCGCTAATTCCAACAATCTCTTTGGCACCTCTTTATCGCTGAATTGACGAGTAGTTCGCCGCTCCTTCATTTCGCCATATGTGGCTTCAGCCAACCGTAGCATTTCTTCCACTTCCATTTCGTTGAATTGCAGTGGGATGAATCCGTCCATGCAGCCAACAGAGGCTTCGCACATAGAACACTTTCACTTTCAGGATTACTCGCATTAGTTCTTCGGTACAACTCTGGCAAGTTGGCTGTGGTCTTCCCATGAGATCACCTGCCAGCCGAGGGTCGACCTTTGTTTCGCAGAGGGGTGCGCTGAAAGTGAAAGTATTCATCAACCCAGCCACTATGGCAAATCATGGTAGCCAAGCGAAGTGATTCAACAAAGGAACATTGGCAATCCGTATATTCATCAAAATCATCTCAAGAAGTAGGTTGGTTTCAGGCACAGCATGAGGTTAGTATAGAATTCATTAACAACTCAGGAATTGTCAAAGATGCAAGAATTTTGGATGTAGGAAGTGGAGCCACTACTCTGCTTGACGACTTGTTGAAAGAAGGCTACAGCAATATTATAGCGATGGATATCAGTGCTTCTGCTTTGGCAGTCAGTAAACAAAGATTAGGAGACTTAATTACATGGAGAATTGCTGATATCACCCATCCTTTGGAGATTGAAGAATACTCTATCGATTTATGGCATGATCGAGCAGTGCTGCATTTCTTTACTTCAAATATAGAAAAACAAGGTTATTTGGAGAACCTAAAAAGGGTTGTTAAAAAGGGAGGATTTGTCATCATCGAGACCTTCTCACCAGAAGGTGCACCGCAATGTTCAGGCTTAGACTTGCAACGATATGATGAGAAAATGCTAGAGCAACTTTTGAGTTTGGAGTTTAAATTAATTCAGTTCAAGAGGCATGTACATTCAACTCCTTCAGGGAGTGAGCGACCTTATATTTCGACTCTTTTCAAGCGACGCGAGTAGCGACATCCTCGCCTATCAAGGCAGCATTGACGGCATCGGCAATATCCATACCCACCCTGACTTGAGCCTCCAAAGTTGCTGCCCCGATATGAGGAGTACCATGGAATCCTGGATGTTGGAATAGTGGGTTTTGGGGGTCGATTGGTTCAACCTCAAAGACATCGAGAGCAAGAGTAGTCAATATACCGGACTTCAAGGCAGCCAATGCTGCCTCCTCATCGACAATACCTCCACGGGCACAATTCACTATGTGGTTACCACAAGCAACATCATCCTTGCCTGATTGAGGCATCAAAGCCAACCTTCGAGCATTGACTAAATGATGCGTTTCTTCTGTCAGGTTGCAATGGATGCTTATATGAGTGCACCTTCTGAATAAATCATCTACGTTATCGTGCATCTGAGCCCCAAGTTGCTCTGCAATTTGTTTTGGTAAATATGGGTCATAAGCATGTATTTCCATTCCAAAAGCCTTAGCCATCATTGCAACTCCTTGTGCGATTCTTCCAAAACCCACTAATCCAAGCGCCTTTCCTGAAATCTCACTACCGGCCATCAGTTTTTTTTCCCATAAACCTGCTCTAAGTCCTTGGTTGGCGATTACTATTTTTCTTGCTGAAGCCAATAGGTGAGCCATGGTCAATTCAACCACACTTTTGGTTGATGCGCGTGGGGCATTAACGACAATAATTCCAGCCTCTATTGCTGCATCTAGGTCGATATTATCAACTCCCACTCCAGCCCTACCAATAACTTTCAGACCTTTACTCGCGTTGATAACTTCTCTAGTTAATTTGGTTGCTGACCTGACGATAATTGCATCAAACCCTTCTAAGGCACCGTATGATAACAGCTCTTTCCCGATAGATTTCTCAACCACTTCATTTCCTAATGATTGGAGATGTTTAACTGCTTGAGTTGCCATTCCGTCGACTATTGCAATGCGTGCCATAACCCGTTGGCTTCCGATAATGCCGATGAACCTTGCCATCCGCCAATAGCCTCATCAAATAACAGCACTACGCATTAACATGCAGGAACTTAATTTCGAGGCCCTGCTTTGGTCAATTGCAATATTAGGTCTTCCTTTATTGATGGCGGTTCCTGCTCGGTTAGTTTGGCACATATATGTTGGTAAGACCCTTGAGCAGCAAGAATACAGGGCTCAGGTCAGGGCAATTCTCGATAGCGGTCAATCATTGGAAAGGCACCGTGAAAAGTTAGACGATAAGGCAAGACAACGCAATATTGCCACTGCACGAGTTAAATTAATTGAAACGGATGTTCTTTTCCCCCTCGGTATTCAGCATTTCATTTTACTTCCAGCATTGATTATTTTCCCGGTTGCAGTATTACTTGCTTCACCATTATTCTTGCTGGTATTGCCTTTGATGGCCTTTACTGAATGGTTATTGATTGACAGGAAAGTGTTGGTATCTTCTTTGAAATATCTGCAGGATTTGACAAAATGGGGGATTATTCATATTCCACAAGCGCATAGAGATCATGATAAATTGCGTCAAGATTTAGTCTCATTTCACCGCATGCCACGCTCGGTATTCTTAGGGCTATTTGCTTGGTTAATCGTTCATTGGAGTTTTAGAAGTGATTTGTGGATTGAATTTTTAGTTTCGGGAGTTATTTATCTTGTGATGTTATCTGTATTGGAAGTGATTTCCAATGCCATCGCCGCGGAGTTAGTTTTTGCTGATGCTTCAAGAACCAGTCTTATGCAAGTTGAGGCTTGGGCTGAATCATACATCAATCCACTTGTAGGAGTCGGATTGTTATTCCTTTTGGGGAGAGATTTGATGGCAGAAGCAAGAGGTGGAAATCCCATACTTTTCTCACTGACAGTACTATTGGTTTTGTTTTCAGTTAGCGTTGTAGGAATGGCAGTAGAAATTGGTTATGCTCAAAGGCGCGGTAAGAAAGTGAGAGATCGTTTTGCTCAACAGGTTGTTGAAGTACTTGACCCAATCTCATATTCATTCAATCGTCATGAAGACAGATTATCATTGCATGTAGAATGTTCGATGCGAGATAGATTATTGGGTGAAGTGGTGGTCAAAGAACGCGATTCTGTAACCTTTGGAATAATCGATAATCTACCAAGTCGCTTAGATACAGAAGACTCTACAATCCCGTCTCGGCCAGACCTTTCATTTCTCACTCAAGAGGAGTGATGATTGCCAAGCCATGGTTATTTGTGGTACTGGTGACTCCATTTACCCCTACTTGTAAATCATCACCTTTTACAAGAATTAACTGTTTTCCTTTCTTTCCTCGGCTCTGCATCCTTGCCAAAATTTCTTGCCCGAGATAGCATCCTTTTGTCTCATTAACAAGGTGGCTCAATCCAATATTGTAGGGAGTGAACGTTGCTGCTAATTCAGCAGGTCCGGGCCTTAATGCCTTGATTCTTTTTTCTTCTAAACAAGTTTCAGCAAGTCCTTCTGTAAATTCGGAGTTTGATTTCTGTTTCGATAATACTGCCAATGTAAATGGACCATCTGATACTAAAGTAGCGCTATTTCTTGTTGTCCAAACTCCATTATCATGGCTTTCATTTAGACGGATAAATTGGTTTAACGGGGTTGAATCCGTAATCTCTACTGCATCTATCTTTGAACGCTGTAAAAGGTGAGTTAGCAGCCTTGAATGATTAGCCTGATGGCCGATAATAAAAGACGCCTCTTCCATTTGACCAATTATTACTAGGTCAATTATTCGGGCATTGATATCTGTAAAAATGGTTTCAATAGACTGGCCTACATCTAGAGAATCAACCTTGTTGGTGGACAGGTTGTTAATGAATGATAATCTATTCTTACCTCGAATAATAAGTAGGGTGCGTTCTTCAAAACTGAAGTCATTCATCCAAAACTCTCTCCGCAACCACAGGAGCGATCTGCACTAGGATTCTCAATTTTGAATCCGCCCCCCATCAAGCGGTCGATATAATCGATTCGAATTCCATCAAGCATTTGGCTTGCATGGTTTGGAATTAGTACTCTAAAGCCTTCAATTATATGCTCTTGGCAATCTATATCGGTTTCTTCTACGATTTGTAAATCATACATATAGCCTGAACATCCACCTGAAAGTACGCCAACTAAAAGTGCTGAAGTGCGGTCCTCAGCAAAAGCATCACCAAGCATTTTAGCCGCAGAATCGCTCATTGTAACGTTGCATTGGACCACTTGAGGGACCTCAATGGTGACCGCTTCACTACTTGGACAGGTGCCGCATTCCATGATTCTCAGCCCTAGGAGGGAGGGGGGGCCTATTCAACATGTGCGTTGATTATTCATTCAGTAGTTGAATTTCAAATTGGCAGGAGTTCGAGCCATCAACTGGACAATTGCGTTTTACTGAGATACTTGAAGAACCATGTCTTGATTTCATGATACCTTCTAGTATTCCTTCATCTAAGTGGCAAAATAGTCGGCCCATCTCAATCCCGTTTTCGCATGCTTTAGAATCAATAACTGTGATTGAATTTGGAGGGTTTCCCTCTAGAACTAATTCACCCATGCCCAATTCATTCCAGATTTTCTGCAATTCCTTATTGAAATCCTCTTCATTATCTATCGATGAGGCTGAAGTAGCAATTTCTTCTCCGATTCTATTGCCAATATCGCGCATTAAATCATCAAAAGAAATGCCCATTAAATCCAAAGTCATATTCTGCGGATTTATTCCAATTAGTTCGCCTTTATTTCGCAGTACAGCATTTGGTACAGAAGAGAGTTCGTGAATGCCATTTCTCAATCTTTGATAGAATGAGCCTTCTCCTAAGACCACTTTAAGGGGTTCAATCAAATGGCCTTGGAGAATTTTACTTCTGGCGCTGTTTATGTCTATTGCATCGGCCCACAGGGCATCAACTAATTCTCGTTGCGCCTTGTTATAGCCTTGTGATTCTACAACTAAGGCACTATCATTCTTGCCTCGTCCAACAGGATTCTCCTCAATTGAAATTAATTGAACAGCCGCATCATCATCAAATAGTGAAATCCCAGTATTGGAGTCATTGCAATGCCTGACCTCGATAGCATCATCTAATTTATCGAAGAACTTGGAGTTCTTTTCTTCAAGGACTGCAATTACCCTTACGCTCACTCCACGCTTTGCAGCATTGTTTAGAGCATCGATACAACCGCTCCTGACGAGATGTAGAATCCCCCAGCGGCCAAGCATCATGATAATTTCATCCTCTGAATCATCGACCATTCTTTCCATTGCTGCTTGGATATGGTTACTATCTTTGATTACTGTAAATGTGGCTTCTTTAACTTCAGGTGGAATGCTGATAAAAGCCTCTGCAGGGCCACTTTCCAATTCCTCCAAATGGTTTCGAAGTCTGCGCAGTTCTGCTTCTTCTCTATTGATTAGTTGATGGAATATTTCTGCAATAGTTAAGCCCGCAAAGCGCATTGGTTTATCGATGGTAGATTTGATCATCCCCTTGTCCTGTAAGCGCTTTAGAGTGTTATATGCATCCATTCTACTAACACCCACAAGTTTACCGATTTGACTTGCTTTCATCGGTGAACGGCCGGCCATAGAAACTGCAATATTTGCTTCTTTTTCATCCAATCCTGCATCGATTAATCTTTGGATGACTTCTTCAGTAGGATTTCGCATAAGGTACACCACTCAATTTACCTTTTTCTCTTGTTCTTTGAGAAGTAATCTACAGCGGCGGATTTGTTCTTTGGCCAATTTCTGTTGTTCTTTGGTTAATCCACGAGGAATGGCTTGCTCGAAGCACTTCATTGCATCAGGGAACCTTTCCATTTCTCCATAGGCAGTACCCATGTTGTAGAGGGTTGCTCCGGTTACTGAGGTTGGCTCGATTAGCATGGCCTTGTGGTGATTCTCTATACATTTCGGATACTCTTCAAGATAGTAAAAACAGTTTCCTCTAGCGTTGAGGATTCTAATTATCATCATATCATCGTGAGTAAACATAGGTAGTGCCTTATCAAAACATGAAAGCGCTTGTGGATACTTCTTTTCGGATAAAAGAGCTAATCCTTTGTTATACCATTCAACATCTTGATTTGCTATTGCATTGGAAGAAACGGACCCGATGGTTGGGGTTGAGGCTGTCTTTTGGGCCGCATCGAGAGCCGCTTTAGCCAAATCCACTTCAGGAGTTGGTTCTGTAGCCGGTTTTGGAATTGGTTGAGGGCTTGGTTCAGGCATTGTCAAGTTAACGACTGGCGCAGGAGTTGGTTGAGGGAGTTCTTCTACGATTGGTTGTGGCTGGGCAGCCATGGTTTCGTTAGCCACATCGACAGAGGGTGAAACACCAGAAAGGGCCTCGTATTTTTGTCTACATCGCGCAGCCGTATCCTCATCTCCAGCCGTAGCCAAAGCATTTGCCAATCCAAGCCAATAATTGGCATTTTCCTTATCGTCCTTCAATAACTCTTTCCAACAAAGAATAGATTCTGTATGCTTGCCCGCAACGCTGAGGGCTCTTGCCATCAGTGGTGTGCCTTCATTGATGTAAGCGATTGCCTCTTCGGCAAGAGCTGGTCCTTCAGGCATAGTTGGAGGTAATCCACCTGCTAGTTCCAATACTTTTGCTTCACCTTCCCCGAGTTCAACTAATAATGTGGCAAAATCCTCTTTTGAATCATGATTTGTCTCTATTGTAAGTAAGTTTCTCCAAGCATTTACAGCCGCTTCTACATCTCCAAGATCCAAAGAACCAGTTGCTAATGCATAGCAGGCTCTACTATAGTCAGGCTTCAACGCAACCGCCCGACTGAAACAGTTAACTGCAGAACTGATGTCTTCCTTTCTCTTGTGAATGGCACCTAAATTATACCAGCCTGAGGCATCGCTATCATCCAAAGTTAGAGCATGAGTAAAAGCATCTATTGCATTATCATTCAATTCTAAGCGCGCCATCGCTCCCGCAGCAACGCGCCAACAGGAAGGATGTTGTGCAGCATCCGCGTGCAGATGTTCCATCAGCATCGCCAAGGCGCCGCGAGCATCTCCAGAGCGGAGTAATCCTGTAGCTTGTTCACATAGTTTATCCAAATCAGGGCCAGCAGGCGCTATTTCGGGAGCAGGTGCGATTTCTTCTCTAGCAGTTGCCCTGCTTTCTGCTTCAACTGTGGCCGCCTGTTTTGCAGCAATCAAACCCGCAGCTGAATGTAATTCCTCTTTGTCTAGGTATAAATTACCATCAACATCATGCAATCTTGCTTCTTCTAGGACTGCCTCACGGTCTCTCAAGCCATGTGCTTCCAATGCCGATGCGACATCACCTTCGGACCAAACCAAATCTGTGCGTTCTGGTGCGGCTTCTGAAACCTGAGCCTGGCCCATCATCTTGACATCTATATCCTTGGCACCTGAAACTATGCCTTGACTTTGGCTGTTGTTATTACGAACCAAGTCAAGCAATAGGTGATGACCAGGGAAACTTTCCAGAGCAACTTCAGCCCAACGCTTAGCACCTTGTGAATCTCCCATTCTATCGAGGATAATAGCCAAGTTTGCAGCCGCAGGGCCATGTTCTGGATTCAGGTCCAATGTAATTCCAAAAGATTGGCGGGCGCCGCGGGTATCGCCTTGGGCTTCAAGGATGACTCCACGATTGAACCATGCCATTTCTGCACCTGGGTCTGTAGCAATCGCCTTGTTGAATAATGCCAGTGCTTCTTTATTGCTGCCATCACGAGTTAGGGCTTCACCTTCTGCAATCAGTACATCAACTTCATTGCTCTCATCTGCCAAGGCGATTTCTTCGATATCATCCTTGACATCTACGGCTGCCACTTCTGGCACTTCCTCAAAATCGTCGGGACCCATTGCCCATGGGTCGTCTTCGGATAGTTCAGGTTCTGTATCCTCGATAATCATGCTACCTAAACCTGCATTTTCCAAGGCATTGCTTGAGATACTGGGTTTTTCAAGGTCAGGCGCGGCGGGAATCTTATCTACAGTCACGGTGGCCACCAATTACTCAACCGCACTGAACTTGAGATAAGCATTACCGAGTCAAGTTCATCTCAAATTCTTTGAAGGATGTATCCTTCCCAGTCACTATGGGTAGCAAGATCCTCGGCTTATCTGGTAGTTATGGTTTAACCTCAAAAAACAGTATGCTGGTTTCATTAGCGTTGAAAGAGGCAGAAAAATTAGGTGCTGAAGTCGTCTTTTGGGACATCGCCGAAAAGCCCCTGCCTTTTGTAGGAGAAGATGGATGCTGGCAAAATGAAACCGTCAAGGAATTTCAGGCCTTGGCCAGTAGTTGCGACGGCTTTCTCCTTGCAAGTCCTGAATATCACGGCAGCATGTCAGGAGTCATGAAAAACACCCTTGATTGGCTCTACATGGACCATGTGGGAGGCAAAGTATTCGGTTTGATGTCGACATTAGGGGGGATAACTAATTCCAATACTCTTAACCATTTGAGAATATGTATCCGTTGGTTACATGGCTGGGTTGTGCCCGAACAATTAGCCATTGGCAATGTTAAAGAAGCATTTACTGAAGATGGAGACCTATCTGATGAGAATAATACTGAAAGGTTGGAAAAACTAGTTGCTTCGGTAGTTAAGCATACATCATTATTGCGCGATGGTGTCTGATATGCAAACTAAGACCGACGCACTCGGTCAGGATTTTATTCTCATCTCCAAAGGTTCTTTTTTGATGGGAAAAGAGGGAGGCGGTTCATCTCCAAGCGAAGGGCCGGTTCAAGAAGTCGAGATAAAGAGAGATTATTGGTTTTCTACAAGACCTGTAACTCAAAGCGTTTGGTCTGCTGTTATGGGTTCTAATCCAAGCAAATTCTATCAAGGATTCGAATCCGGATTAAGGCCCGTAGAAAGAGTAAGTTGGCTTGAAGCATCACAATTTGGAGATAAATTACATGAGCATTTAGGCGAAGATGGATGGCATGCAAAGGGCACATTCCGGTTGCCTAGTGAAGCCGAGTGGGAATATGCGGCAAGGGCTGGAACAACTTCAGATTGGTATTGCGGTGATGCAGACCATAAAATCCATCAACATATTTGGAATGCTGGAAATTCGGGAGCGAAGACCAATATTGTTGGCCAAAAAGAAGCTAATCCATGGGGTCTGCATGATATTTGTGGAAATGTTGGCGAATGGTGCCTAGATAATTGGCACCCAAATCATCAGGCCTTGCCATTGGACGGGAAACCAAGGGTTGGAGGAGGTGATGCGGGTAGGCGAGTTCACAAAGGCGGCTCCTGGTTTACTGAATCTGAAGCAACAAGATGTGGTGCCCGAGCTTCTGCCCTAGTGGACAAGTGTTCAGACGGAATTGGACTGAGGGTTCTTTGGCAAGAATTGTGAACTAGCACCTCTTGGCTTGGCCATGGGAAGGCTCTACCATAATCCTCGTTGCTCAAAATCTAGACAGGCGTTTCAATTGCTAAATGAGAGTGGAATTGAATTTACTGTAGTTGAATATCTCAGGCAACCTTTGACTTTTGAAGAAGTGAGAAGCCTTGCACTGCGTCTCCAAAGTGGTGTTCGGAGCCTAGTTAGAACTGGTGAAGAAGAATTTTCACAAAGTGGAGTTTCCACACAGGATTTAGATGATGCAAATATCGTTGCTAAATTAATCATTGAACACCCCATATTGATGCAAAGACCAATTCATGATAATGGCAAGTTAGCAGTAATTGGCAGGCCACCTGAAGATGTATTAGGACTCTAAAGGCCACTCCACAAGTTCCCCTTCTAAGGGTTCGGAATCTATGCCTTCAAGCCTTTCAGTCATCGTTTGTGAAGGTGGGACAACACCAGGGCCTGTTGGCCATCCTTGATCGAACTGGGTTTCTAGAATTGCCAGTACCCCGAGTTGCTGAAATTGTTTCAGGCCAAGAGCTGTTCGGTCTTGGACTGGGGCGACCTTTTCGTGAAAGAGTGAGTCCATTATTGTGCAAATTTCAGCAAAAGTTCTGCTGCCATCAGATAATTCCCAAAGCATGCTGTTGAGGGCATCAAGGGAGCGTTTCATTTCTTTTGTTCCTCCAAGTAATTTGAAAACAACTTTTTCTAATTTACCAAACTTCTTCTCGAACCTCAAGACCACTTTTCTGCCCGTAGTTCCTGCATCATCAGGAGAAACGCCTGCTACTCCTTTTCTACCCCACCAAACAGGAAGGCGAGTAGGGTATGTCGAGGCTAATTCGTGCTCTGCAACACTAGGAAGTTCTGTCATGATTAAATCTCCATTTGCCATGTCCAGATGGCCAAACTAGCCATGCATGCTGAGCCAAGTAAGCCACAAAAGCGCATCAAGTTGACTTTTTCAGAGAAATTCTTCAGGTACCAAGTTGCTATCCCAAGAAAAGAGACGATAACAAAGAGAGCATACCACAAAGGAGGCAATACCATCGATTCACCCTGTTGCTGCTTATTGATGATGCTGTCGCCTCACCATGCTGCTCGACAACGTGGGCAATTTTCACAGCCTGCTTTTGCTGTCGCTTCTGCCCAAGCACCACATGCGGTACATTGGGCCCATTGATTATGTGAGGTCAATTCCTTTCCGGTAATTACACAATTGACAGCAGGAAGGGCTGGCCCCTCTTTCTGTTCTTGGGGTGCAGTATTACTTCCAAGAGAACTGAAGGCATCGGTCAATGAACTTGTACTTGCTACTGCCAAATGTGGATAAGATGCAACGATCTGTTCATTAGTCCATCCAGATACCAATAATTCTTCACGCGACCATTGCTTTGGTTCCTGAATAACTGGCTCTTGTACTACTGGTGCGATTTGGGTGATAGGTGGTCCCGATGGAATTGTTTCAACGACTGCTGCTGTTGGATAGGTCTGATAGTTCTGCTCAATGGGAGCGAAAGCACTTGCCGAATAATTGTCTTCTTCATATTCTTCTTCCTCTTCACTTCCCTTACGGGATAATACAAGTAAAGTTATGACAACAAGAAGAAGAACTCCAGCACCTAATGCAATATATTCTGTTTCACCTACTCCGCTAAGAAACCCTGCATTGGCAACTTGTTCGCGCTTCCAATCAGATGAAATTGTCCAACTTGAAATTTCACTATTTTCAATTGATACAGTGATTTGGATATCCCCTTCCTCATCACTCCCCCCCTGTGTCGCCTTACAAATCACCTTGTCAAAGGTTGAGGTGTGACTTGGAGGTGGTTGTAAAGTTAGAATATAACTTTCAGAACTAATTGGATTGTCATTACAAATTAGAGTCCTTGTGCCTGTAAAATTCAAAGTTACTATTTCGGGGATGGATGAGAAACTTTCTAATTCAACAGTGAAAATATGTTCTTCTCCCGATTTCAGGGATTCGCCATCCGTGAGTGCTAGTAAATTAGCGGCGACATCTCTGCGCACATCTGCGAGAATAGAGAACTCGTATTCTAACATCAGTGGTTGAGAAAATTCATCCAAGCCACCAACTACGGTGATTTTCAAATTTAATCTGGTGTTTAAAGTTAGGTCGGAATTAGCAATTACCGTTAGCATATATTCTGCTTGTTGACCAGCCACCACACTACTGTCCAGCCATTGTCCCGATGCACTTGATTTGCTACCTCTCTCAAGGAGGGTCGTAATGTCGGCTGCGGCTGGGGTTGACGTATGTTCAACTTTAACCTTCATTTCGGATTCGCGAGTATTACCTAGATTTAGGACGTTGAAATAAATGGTAAGTGTACCATTTGTATTCATTCTATATTCACTTTCATCGGGTGGATAGAGTACTGGTTGACGAACCTGTGAAGTGACAACTTCGTGTCTGATTTCATTATTTGTCAAATCAATATCCTCGCCTTCCCAAGGTTCCACGGCGATGATAAATTCGAGGCTTTCTCCAGCAATTTCATTAGCCGGTGCTAGAATAAACAATTCAACAGAAGCGATATCCATTTGTTCATATGATGGACTAAGCCTAATTGGCCCTGTTATATTCACACCGTCAACCACCGACCACCACTGCCAAGTCAGAGGCAAATCCGGCAAACTCAGAACCGCATCGACTGGTCCATTGCCATCGTTTTCAATTTCAAAGCCGAAGGCAGTACCAATTCCTGGTGTAATATATGAGGGCATATCGCTGGCTCTCAATAGCAAATCATGCAGGGTACTAACTCTTAATTCTGAAAATTGAAAAGTACTTGCATTCATGTTTGAACGAATGCTGTTGGCCTGAGGGGTCAAGACAGGACCGGGGTCTCCTGCTTGAGCGGTGCTTGGTGGAGTAATGGTTGCAAGATATGTCGCACTGCTTCCTGAATTGATAGGGAGGTCAGGATAGTCTTGCACATCCACATTCCAAGTTCGCCCACCTTGGACATCAAGGCTGAAAGAAAATGTATCCTGTCGGCTGGCATTATTCCAAAGTGTGAATCTAATTAGAATGCTTTCACTGGGTTCTACTTCCCATCCGTTGCTCGGAATATTTTCAGTTTCTATTGAAAATTCTGCTGCTGACACCATCGCTGCTGCTGCTGACACTTGGATGCTATCGCTTCTTTCGGGGTCAGTTCTGCTGGTTGCTTGAAAATTGACACTACTGCTAACGTCGGGTGCTTCCCCTTCTGGAACACTTACCATCATTTTGACTAATTCTGGAGTTCCAGATGCAACTACGATTGAAGTCGATTGGTCCCAAGCAAGGCCAAGCGACCAGCCTGTCTTTACATCAAATGGTGAAATTTCAAGGTCGAAAACATCACTACTATCACCAATGTTTTCTACCGTGATAAAGAATTCACATGAATTTCCAGCGGCACATACAGGTGTTGTGATTTGAGGTTGAATAGAAGGAATGAAATCCGCCAAAACTGTGATACTGACATTTCTTGAATCAAAGACGCTACTTTGTTCCATACTCCTGATATCCAATACATAGGATTCAACTCCTAACGATGCATTAGGACCTGGCTTTATCCTGACATGTAGACTCTTACTTTCTCCGGGGGCTACTCTCACTCCATTTGGGGCATCAATATTAGAGCCACCCTCATGGGTATAGACAACTTCCCATTCCTCCGGTAGCTCACTTACACTAGGGATAAATTTATCAGAAAGGTTGCCGTTATTGTGGATGACAATAGTTTGATCTGACCATTCTTCACGTTGTGCTGCAGCAGAACCGATTGTACCGATATTCCAATCAAACTCTTCCACCTTTGCCTTTTGGTCGTATAGCATAACGATATCATCAACCCAATAACCGATCGCACTGCCAGATGAGTCGGATGAAAAGTGGAATCTCAATTGACTTGATGCATGGAAGTGCCGAGATTGCATTGGAATGACTGGAGTAGTTTGAGAACCTACAGGGTTGGAGAATGTTTGCCAATTTGAACTCCCATCTTGGAAATCGGCGTCAATTGTCCCCGTTATGGATGCTAGTTCTTCCCAAGAGCCGTCATTTTTTCTTGCCTGTAGGGACATTGAATCACCACTTAGGACTGACCCTGTGTAGAAAAACCCGACTCCAATAACTCTCGTTGGATTCGTAGCAAGATCAGATAAGTCCCATACAGGTGTGTCAAGTGAAGTAGACCAACCATCGCCATAGGTGCTAGATTGCCCATTACCTATATGGCACGCGGAATTCATCGAAATAGATGCATCACTACTAGCCTGCCAACCAGTTCCTGCTGACCATTGGGATAAATCATCGCAATTATCGTAAAGCCAAGCGATTGTCAAATGACGAGTTCTTTCATTATTTGCATAATTATCATCATTGGTATTTGCTAAATTGATTACTAGACTATGATTTCCAGCATAGTTTGGGAGCCAATCAAAAGAAACGGTTGAAGTGCCTTGTGCCGGGACGTTTGATACTTGAACAGTGGTGTTTAGTAATTCAAATTCGATATACTCGTCGTGCAGGATAACAACATTTGCAGTGAATGCAGAAGAATCACTGGTGCCATCATTTGAAATGGTGAAGGAAATACGTAAGTCCGCACCTAATACCCCATCCGTGATAAACAGAGTTTCAGGCTTATTGAATCCGGATACGGGATAGTTACTACTGAACATTTTGTAGGTATTTACATCGGCACTATCTACATACTCAAATTCATAATCGCTGATATATACATCAATTCCAGATCGGCCAGATGCAGATTCCGCATTATCTACCGCAACTAATGATGAAGATGCAAGCATCAAAAAACACAGAACTATGGCTTTGTACATCGGCGTCGTTCCGCCTTCTGACAACAATATAATTAACCCTAACCGTTCAAGCAATTTATTCTTCAGAATCTAAAAGGCTAATTTCCACATCGCCTTTTTCCCGTATTCTTGAGATAATGAACATCGTCATCAATGGCACTAAGACGATAATAAAGCAACCAATAACTGCTGCTAATGACCATAACATTTCAGTTGCAGTATCGAGAGCAAATGGTTCCATTGAGGCGAATTGTTCGTTAACATGAAGTAATTCAACCTGAGGCTCTATACTGTGGTTTCCAGGTGCAACTACTTGGATTTGCCAAACTCCCTCTGAATAACTTCGATTGAGAATTTCATCAACCATAACTAGCGCTTCAGCCTCACTATCCGCATGAACGGTCCCTCCATCTCTGCGGGCCGGATCAGTATGAATCAAACCAATAACCATGACACTTCCATCTTTAGTAGTCTTAGAGTGAGAAGTTTTTTTCTCACATTCGATTGCACAATTGAATGACAAGTCGGTATCTTCTCCCAGCAATTCATGACTATACCACCCAGCAGTATTGATAACTTTCAACATTGAGGCAGCAGGTGCAGCGGATAAACTCGAATTAATCCAAGTCAAATTAGTTCTATTGACATCAGCCTGCCAAAGCCATGTTGTCCATTCATCTCCATCATCATCTTGAGAGATGTCCTTATGGAGCAGAGTTAACTCGGCCGAAGACTCATTCCTTTCAGTGGAATAAACGTAGTACTCCGTATCAATCGTTGCCCCGTATACAGCATAGGATAATACGAATACGAGGGTGAAAGATAAGCCAATTAAGGTGCGAAGTAGATTTGGATTCTGCGCCAATGCCTTTCTCATTGAAAGCACCCACGGGAATACTTCTTTCAAAGATTTGTATTTAAGCCTAACAAAAAAGAATAAGAACTCCACACCCAAAAGGCGTTCGATACCTCGGTTGCTAAGCCCTTGACTCCCCGTTTCCTTCAAATAGGGGTGGTCAGTCGGCGAGACGCTCGGTGCCTGTCATGACTACGTTCCACGATGTTCCTGCAGATTTCTTGATTCCAGCCCTCGCCTCTAAGCTTGGTGATATGGATGGATTTGACATGCCTGAATGGGCATCCGTAGTGAAGACTGGAATACACCGAGAGCGACCTCCTGGCCAAGCTGACTGGTGGGTTCACCGCAGCGCCGCAGTGTTGCGAAAGGTAGGACGGGATGGACCTATTGGAACGAACCTCCTAGCACAGGCATTCGGAGGGAAACTAGAGCGCAATGTTGCACCCAATAGAGCCGCTCAAGGAGGCCGTAAAATCATCCGCACAGTTTTGATTCAACTTGAGGCCGCTGGTCTGCTACAAAAGGTGGCGGAGAAAACAATCAAGAATATCGATGATGAGGAACAAACTATCTACAAGGGCAGAATAATCACCCCAGCAGGTCATAAACTCCTCAATGAAATCGCACACCAAGTCCGTGCACAAGCGGAAGAGTCCTACCCTGGACTCGAGATTTACTGAAGGATGTGAGAGGTTGACCACAATGACTGCAGCACAAGACGATGAACTTACTCGTCTAAGGCAGCAGCGTCTTGTGGAAATGCGCGAACAAATGGAGAGCCAAGCTCTTTCACAAATGCAAGAAGAAGAACATGCTGCAGCAGAAGCACAAACCAAAATCAACTTGACAACGGCTATGAAAACAGTCCTTTCCCCTGAGGCAAGAGAAAGATTAGCCCGCCTAGAATTATCTCGCCCAGAATTGGCAGAACAAGTACGCCACCAGTTAGCGGATTTAGATAAAGAAGGAAAAATTTCCATACCTGTTAGTGATTTATCCTTGAAGAGGATTCTAGCAGGCCTAGAAGAGAAAAAGCACAATTCGTCGATTCGACGTATCTGAGGTGATGAAGATGGCAAGGAATAAGCCCGCAGCAAAGAAAATCCGTCTCAACAAGGTTACTAACCAGAACCGTAGGGTTCCAGTGTGGGTTATGATGAAGACCGCACGTAAGACAACCACTCATCCAAAGCGCCACCACTGGAGGCGCAGTAAACTTCAGAGGTGATTAAGAATGGCAAGAGCAGCAGTTAGTGAGTTGGTTGTTCCACTCCGCAAGGCATGGAATATGACCAGATTCAAGCGTAGCCCAAGAGCAATCAAAATCATCCGCAACGAAGTGATCCGCCACCTAAAGGTCAAGGAAGATGAGGAGATTTGGATAGACCAAGCCGTTAATGAGGCAATCTGGAAGAATGGAATCGAAAACCCACCACGCAAAATCCGCTTGCAAATAACTCGTCACGACGAGCCAGACATTCCAATCGAAGTAAAATTAGTAGAGGAGTGAAAAACATGGGAAATATTCGTCCATCATTTATCAAGATCCGTGCCATCCGTTTGGTTAATGACTACGGAGAGCATTTTACCGAGAGTTTCGACCATAACAAGAAGATGGTCGAGAAGTTAACCGACGTTCCAAACAAGCGATTGCGCAACTGGATAGCAGGATATGTCACCCGCTACCGCCTGCGCCGCACAGACTGAATGGAGGTGGGCATTTGCCCAAGGTCCTCATCAGTTTGGACCACCGTCCCGTTAGTATTCATCACCCAGATAAATCCGTTCTAGATGCATGTTTATTTTATCTGAGAAATCAACATCATGTTAGGAAACGCTCTATCTCCATGCCCGATAGGGATAAAGGTGGATTTGTTGCTTTTATTTACCAAGTATTTGATCCACTCTGGATAACTACGTGGGATGAAAAGAGATTGGCTCTCAAAGAGGAGGACTGATTTTGGGTAATCGATTAGATGCTCCCCTTCCTAATTTTGGTTTTTTGCCCATTATCGTACTGGTGAGAACTTCACACCCTGGAAACCTTGGAGCAGTTTGTCGAAGCATGCTAAATTTTGGTTTCACAGAATTAAGATTAGTAGATCCACATTGCGAAGTAAATGAAGAAGCAAGAAAGCGTGCGAAATTTGCCGGTTCGATTTTGGATGATGTCGTAACTTTTGAAAACTGGGATTCCTGTATGCAAGATATCGGCCTAGTAATTGGTACAAGTGGAAAGAAGGAAGGCGGTTTGAAAACATCATTTCGGCATTTGATTTCCCCCGGAGAGGCTGCATCAAAAGCAGTTCAGCATGCAGGTAAGGTGGCTATTGTATTCGGTGAAGAGGGTGTCGGACTGACAACACCCGAGTTAGATTTATGTGATTTATTGATGACAATTAATACTTGGGAAGGTTATCCAATTTGCAATTTATCTCATGCTGTGGCCTTGATTCTTTACGATTTTTCTAGAGATGAAACAGAAAAGAGAGAAGAAGAACCTCGTACAGGCGAGATCAGGAGCACTCTAAAGAGAGCAATTTCAGATTATACAGAGTCACTATCATATGAAGGTACAAAGTCTAGAATGGTTGGAAAAACTTTAGACCGAATTATCATGAAAGGATTACCGAATGACCTTGAAGCACAACAATTGATTGGTGCTTTGGTTGAAGCAACGACGGCGCTTCAGAAAGTGTCTGGAGATGAAGAGTGGAAGCGCGGCAGAAGAAAGCGCTTAGAATAAAAGAATACGAATAACTTCATTCATTCCTCAAATCACTTATTTGATGATTATTTCCGCCAAGTCGCCCAAGATTTCGGAGTTTCTCTAACATGAAATGCCACTAATCGCAAGCGGTTTCCATAGGCTGTTTTGAGGTGAGGTTCAACTGCTTCAAATGCCCACTTGGCCAGATTTTCTGCGGTTGGAATAAACTCCATGATTACAGTCCGATGCTGGTCTCCTAGAACTTTCAATGCTGCTAACCCATCTTGGTCCCCTGAATAGACAAGGAATGCATGGTCAACAATATCGTGAATATACTGGTTTAAAATTGCCGAAACATCTGAGAAATCGATTAGCATTCCCTCTTCAGAAACTCCTGATTCAGTCACTATATCACCTTCTATTTCTGCTTCCCAACGGTAACGGTGCCCATGCATATGGCGGCACTTCGATTTGTGATTGGGCACTCTATGTCCTGTATCAGTCTCAACCCAGCGGCGAATTATGGTAGTCATGTTTTCATCTCCTGTTCTACTTTGATGGCATGTTCAAGAACCACTTGCCACTCATCTACATATTCGATTGGATCTTCTCTATCGATAGCATGGAAGGCGAGAACTCTCTCTATATCTGCTCCTGACTTTCCTGAAGAGCGCCCGCGTGAATCTGGGTTATAGGAGGTATTTGTATTTCTAAAAACAGTATTAAAATCTAATCCCAATTTATTTATTGCTTGTTGTGCATCTCTAAGAATGGTGATTTTATCTCCCTC